>Ga0209515_10008010_pt1 | contig 12512 bp, 11 predicted proteins | sample Subgroupgradi54m_FD_187454 | JGI IMG/M metagenome (GOLD analysis project Ga0209515, IMG submission 187454) | Subsurface groundwater microbial communities from S. Glens Falls, New York, USA - GMW60B uncontaminated upgradient, 5.4 m (SPAdes)... ... | reverse complement strand
CAGCCGTGCGAAAGTATAGGCCGTAAATTTGATTGTGCAATACTGCTAAAATCCTGCTAAATCATGCCGCTCTTGACGGCGGTTGCAAAACCCGTTATAAACACCCGCAATGACATGTCCCCAGTGCTCGTGTTCCCGCGCGTCAACGAGGTACCGGCTGGCCGATGACAACATCGTCGCCTGCGAATTTCACGGCTGGCCGTCTAAGATCGGCGTTCAAAACGGCTCCCTGCTCGACGTCGGCTGCGGCCTGGGGACCTTTCTTGGAGTCGCGCGCGACGACGGCTGGCGGGTTGCGGGCCTGGACATCTCGCCGTTCGCGGCGAAGACGGCGACTGCGGCCGTCGCGCCATGAGTTCGGCCTCGAGTTGGAGAGCCGCGGCGACCGGACTCTTGGTGGCGCTCTTCGTGTTTCTGGCGGCGCGCGACATCGACCGGCCGTTCTACGGCCTGCACAGCTGGGACGCGGCTCTCGCCGCCTGGAGCGCGCGTAACCACGTCCACTACGGCCTTGGGTACACGAAGGGCATAACGACTTTGGCCGTCGGCTATCCCCCGCCCGCGATAGCGCCCCGCTATCTCGACCATCCGCAGCTGCACGTGCTCCTGGACGCCGCGTCGATGGCGGTCCTCGGAGTCAACGAGGCGTCCCTGAGGCTGACCGCGCTCGTCGTCACCGCGGCGTGCCTGCCTTTTCTCAGCGCGCTTCTGCGGCGCTTGTACGATGAAGAGACGTCGGTGCTGGCGACATTCTTCTACATTATTTTTCCGATCACGCCGTTCTTCAACGCCTCCTGCTGGGTGCACTGGGTCTTCCCCTTCGCGCTCGTCGCCTATTGGTGCTACCTGATACTGATCGGCGGCCTGCGCGAGAGCCCGCCCCCCGGCAGGCGGCACCTCATCGGTCTGGGCGCGGCCCTCTTCGTGCTGCCTCAGCTCACCTGGTTCGGCGTTTTCTACTGCGCGGCGCTCGGCTCGGATTATCTGCTGCGCCGCCTGGCCGAGCGCCGGTTCCCCGAGCGCCGGCTTCTGGCGACTCTCGCGTTATGTCCGCTCGCGGCCGTTCTGGTGAACTTCGGCGTTCTTCTGTACGGACGCGGCGGCGACTTCCGCAGCCTGTTCGGCGTGTACGCCCACCGGTTTCAAGCCTTCGGCAGTCCCGAGCGGACGGCGATTAAATGGGCCGCCAAGCAGTGGGAGCTGGTGCAAGGTAATTTTACTTTGCCCGTCGTGCTGATCGTCGGCGCTTACCTGGCGTATCGCCTGGCCCTCGGGATTTACGCGCGTTTGGTCCCCCAGGCCGCGGCCGGAGCCGGCTCGCGGGCGTTCGTCCACGCGTGGATCTTCGTCTTGCCGGGCGTCGCCGTCCTGGCCGTTTTCCCCGAGCTGTTTTGGCTGCACCACATGGAGTACAGCTGGCTGTCGCTGCCGGTCGCGATCGCGGCGGCCCTGGGCGTTCTCCAACTGCGCGACGCCTTGCTGACCCGGGGCCGGACGGCGGCGAACGCCGCGTTCGTCGCGACGGTCGCGCTCGTCGGCGTCTGCGCGGCTCGCGGCCTCAACGACTACTACGCCGTTCGCTGGCGAGCGCCGGTGGAACTCGACATGTTCAAGAAGCTGAACAAGGCGATCGCTCCCGATCAGAGCCTCTTGACCTATTACGAGTACTTCGTTCAGGAGTACGCAGACAAGGCGGGCCTGTATCGGCCGGAAGTCGCCTGGTCTCTGGACAGGCCGATGGTCGTGGCTCGGACGCTGGAAGAAGTGGAGGCCCGCGCGGCGACCGGGAAATTTCCTTTTTATCTGGTCGGCGCGCGGCTGGCGCCGCCGGCGCTGCTCGAGCAGTTGAAGGCGCGGTATCCGTCCGAGCTCGTGCAGAGCAATCCGTTTCGAGCCGACCCGAACGAGGCCGAGTCGAGGCGGCAGTTCGGCGATCAGCTGATTTTCGATCTGCGGCCGGAGGTCGAGTCGCTGATGAAGCGCGGCTTGAACGCCCTCTATCATGAGAACGACGCGAGGAAGGCCGCGGCGCATTTCCGAAGCGTGCTCGCGATCAACTCCGAGCACTACGGCGCCAACTTCCAGCTCGCCAAGGCGCTCGACGCCGCCGGCGAAGTCGGCGCGGCGCGGCCCTACTGGACGAAGACGCTCGAGCTGGCGCGGCGCTATGCGGACGCGACGACGGGCGCCGTCGCCAAAGCGCGGCTGAGTCGAGGGAACTAAGTCCGCAGCCGGTACCGGCGGTGCCCCGCGCCGAACTCGCGATAGCGTCCGATCGGCTTGAAGCCGCGCCTTTCGTAAAAGGCGGCCGCCGCCGCGTTGTCGTCGTCGACGCTCAGCGCGAACTCCGGGACGCCGGCCTCGCTCATGGCCCGCGTGAACGCGTCGACCAGGCGTGCGCCGACGCCGCTTTTTTGGTAAGTGGGCGAGACCGCGAGATAGGTCAACTCGGGCTCGTCGCCGTCGAAGCCCCCTTCATCCGGGCCCTTGAAGCTTTTCATGAGCCAGGCGATCGCGGCGGGCCGCCGGAGCAGGCCGAGCAGCACGCCGGCCGTCGTCCCCGCCGGGTTTTGGCGCAGAACCGCCCGCTTGAGCCCGCCGGGCCGCGCGGACCCCAGCACGAAGCCGCGGACCTCGCCGTTGTGCAGGTCCACAAAACCGACGGCTGAGCGAGCCCTGACGCAACCGGTGTAGAAGGCCCGGACGGCGGGCGCGCCGAGTTCGGATAAAAGCCCGGTCAAAGTCGCGCAGTGCAGCGCGGCGACCTGATCGACATGCTCGAGGGCGAGAGGAACGATCATCGGCTCGGCCCTCTCCCGGGCGAGCGAAGCGAAGGTGGTGAGCTTCCAGCCATCCAGCAGGCCGCGGGCCGCGATGCACGCCGAGAGTTCCGCGCGCCGGTCCTCGGAAGTCAGGTAGCGCTCCAACTCGGAATTTCCCAAGGCCAGATTCCGGCTTTCTTCGGGCACGCCGGGGTGGACCATGATTTCGAGCGTTCCGTGCGGCGGCGGACTCTTCAAAAGCGATTTCATGAGGAGATCGAAACGCCCCGTGTACAGGTAGCTCGCGACATGTTCCGTGAAGAGGGTTCCACCGCCGAGGCGCCGCCGGCCGCGCGTCGTCAGCCGTGAGAGCAGCCAGGACTTGAGCATCCCCCCTCCCAGCGCCAGCCCGGCCCAATGGCCGAGGACTGCGTGGTCCCAGCCGATGTCCCGCCCCAGGCGCACGAACGGGATGCCGTGGCGCTTGGCCGCCGCGACGACCCGGTCGAAGACGGCGGGGATGAGATGAATGTGCCGTTCCCCGTTGATGTGATCGGGACGAACGCCGTCGTTGATGAGGCGTTGGAGCTGGGCTTCCAATTCGATCTCCACTTGATCGAGCAGCTCCTTCGGCGCGCGCACGGTTGTGGCCAGAAGCAGGGAGACGAATCCCCAGCGGAAGAATCCGTTTCCATCAACGAGCAGGGGAACTTGATGCATGGGGCTGACCGGTTTTCCTGAGGTCAAAGTGAAATGCAGCCCGATCCCCAAGCCGGGACACGCCCGCACGCAGGTCTCCAAGGCGTGAGCGTAGAAAGGAGTCGTCACCGCCAGGCTGGCGCTGGTGACGATGCCTTCGCGGTGGGCGCGGATGACGCCGAGCGTCGCGCCCTTCGAGACGCCCAGGTCGTCGGCGTTGACGACGAGCGCGCTTGCCATCAGATCAGCCCCGTCATGAGCCGGGGACCGAGGCGCTTGCTCACGAACAGCGGCAGCCGCCGCCAGATCGCTATCGCAATCCGATAGCGGGGATTGCGCGGGTGGACATGCGGAATCTCCTTGAGCCTGCGCAGATAGTAGTTGTAGCGCAGAGTGATCACCTCGGGCCCCCAGTTCATCTTGAACGCGAGGTGGGGGCCGCCCATCTCCGAGCGGCCCATGTCGAAATGCGAGCAGCCGTGCTTGCAGCTCGCTTCGATCATCTTCCAGTAGAGCAGGTAGTTGGGACAGCGCCGGTTGTATGTCTGCAGGGCCACGGTGTGAAGGTTCATCGCGGTGCCGTTCATCTCGCAGAGCATGGCTCCCGCGACGAGCGCGCGGCCTTCTCGAACGACAAGGAACTCAACGCGGTCGCCGAGCCGCTTGACGATGGCTTCATAGTAACCGAGGCTGTGCGCCGGCGAACCCAGGTCGCGCATGTGTTCGTGAAAGACATCGTAAAATGGAACGATCTGGTCATGGCCGGTCTCGACCGTAAAGCCCTCCTGCATCCCTTTGCGGATCTGGTTGCGCGTCTTGGACGGCAAGATATTTTTCCACACCGCGTCCGCCCCGCCCGCGAGATCGATCACGGCCGTCCGGTAGTGGTCGTCCACGCGGAAGCCCTCGAGCGCCGCCCCGCGGGTCCGAATGAGCAGGTAATCGACGTCTCGCCGGTCCGCCGTCGCCTTGGCCTCGGCGAGCAAAGCGTCTCGCGCCGTTTCGTCGTCGAAATGGAAGCCGCCGTCGTTGCCGAAGGCCGCCGTCGCCAGGTAGCGGCCGAAGACGGGGTGATTCACCTCGAACAACCCCAGGCAGCCGACGAGGCGGTCGCCCTCGGTCGCCGCCAGGAACCAGGACCGCAGTCCGTAGGCTTCCTGCACCACGCGGCGCCAGGCGGACAGGTCCGTGATGGTCGTCGCCCGGGGTCCGATGTAAGCGTCCCAGCGGACTTCGTCTTCACCCGGACCGATGTGCACGATGCGCATGTCAGCCGGGATGTTCCGTGCGCGCCGCCGCTCGAGGCTCCTGCTTGACGAGGTAGAGGGGCCGTCCCTTCACCTGTTCGAACACGCGCGCCAAATATTCCCCGATCAGCCCGATGAACACGAGTTGGCAGCCGCCGAGTATGGTGACGATGCCGATGAGCGACGAGTAGCCGGGGACGAGGGCGTGGAGAAGGTAGCCGTCGATCAAGGTCCACGCCAAGTAGGCGAAGCCGAGAACGGTGATCGCCAGGCCCGCCCGGAGTGCCAGACGCAGCGGCTCGGCGGAGAAAGCGAACACCGCGTCCAGGGCGAGAGCGGCCATCTTGACGAGGCCGTACTTCGTTCGTCCGGCGGCCCGCCGCGGCGATTGATAGTCCACGAACGCCCGGCGGAAGCCCGCCCAGGAGAGGAGTCCGCGCAGGAAGCGATGGCGCTCGGGCATGTCTCCCAGCGACCGGGCGACGCGGCGCGAGATCAGGCAGAAATCCGCCGCCCCCAGCGGAACCTTGGTGGTGCTCAGCCAGTTCAAGAGAGTGTAAAAACTCCGCGAGGTCAGATTCTTGAACCAGGACGCTCCCTCGGTCCGGTTTCGTATGGCCGAAACGATGTCATAGCCTTCCCGCCAGCGCCGCACCAGTTCCGCAATCAAAGCCGGCGGATGCTGGAGATCGGCGTCCATCATGATCACCGCGTCGCCGGCGGCGGCGTCAAGCCCGGCGGTGAGCGCGATCTGGTGCCCGAAGTTGCGCGAGAGGGAGCAGACGCGCACGGCGGGATTCTTTTCCGCGATGCGGTTGAGCTGATCAAGCGTGTCGTCGTCGCTGCCGTCGTCAACGAAGATCAGCTCGTAATTGAGACCCGGCAAGGCTTCAAGGACCGGGCGGATCTCCCGGTAGAACAGCTCGACGACTTCCGATTCGTTGTAACAGGGCGCGACCACGGACAGGAGATTGCTTCGCTCGTGTCGGGCTTCCTTGTTCTGATCCATGGACGCTCAGGGCCTCCTATTGATTTCACCATTAGACCAAAAAGGCGTGAAAAAAGGAAAAAAAACAGGCATTATACCTGGCACATGATCAGGTATCCGCTGGCGCAGGACACCATCGACCGGCATGATATCAATCGTCTGATCGCCTGGCTCAAGACCTATCCGCGCCTGACCCAGGGCAAGGTCAATCTGAAATTCGAAAGGAAGTGGGGACGGTGGCTCGGCCGGCGCTACTCGGTTTCCTGCAACTCCGGCTCCAGCGCCAATCTTCTGATGTACGACGCGCTCCTGCTGTCTGGACGCCTCAAGAACCGCAAGGTGATCGTGCCGAGCGTCGGCTGGGTCACTTCGATCGCCCCCGCGATCCAGCTCGGATTTACGCCCATCATGTGCGAGGCCGATCCGGAGACTTTCGGCCTCGATTTGGCTCATTTGGAGCGCTTGCTTCTCCGGCATCGGCCCGGAGCCGTCGTCCTGGTCCAGGTGCTGGGCGTGCCGCATAAGATGGCGGAGCTGGCCCGGCTTAAGAAAAAATACGGCTTCATCCTTCTCGAGGACGCCTGTGCGGCGGTCGGCGCGTCCTACCGCGGCCGCAAGGTCGGCGCCTTCGGCGACATGTCCAGCTTTTCCTTTTATTTCGGCCACCAGATGTCCACCATCGAAGGCGGCATGGTCTCGACCGACGACAAGCGCTTTTCCGAGCTGCTGCTGATGCTGCGCAGCCACGGCTGGAGCAAGGACCTCGACACAAGAGGCCGCCGGGCCTTGGTGCGCCGGCACCGGATCGACGACTTCCACAAGCCTTTCGTCTTCTATGAGCCCGGCTTCAATCTTCGTTCCACGGATTTAAACGCCTTCCTGGGCCTCGGACAAATCGACAAGCTCGATTTCATTTTGGCCGCGCGGGCGCGCAACCACGCGCTCTACCGCGAACTGCTCGGTCCGTATTTCACCACCCAGAAGCCGGAGGAACGCTCGACAGTGTGCAGCATCTCCTTCGGCCTGCTGGCCCGGGACAAGAAGCAGCGCCGCGCGATCGTCGAAGCCTTGGACGCCCGCGGCATCGAGACCCGTATCTTCTCAGCGGGCAACCTCGGCCTCCACCCGTTCTGGATCAAGCGCTACGGCCGGAGCAGCTTTCCGGTAGCCGACCGTATTCACCACACGGGTTTCTTTTTGCCCAATAATCCGTCGCTTCAGCCCGACGACGTGCGCTTCATCTCCAAAACCGTGCTTTCCGCCCTATGAAGTCTTCCCGCAAGCTCCCCAAGGTCCTCATCACCGGCGGGGCCGGGTATATCGGCTCCGTGCTGACCCCGTACCTGCTCAAACGCGGGTTTCACGTGACCGTGCTCGACAATTTCATGTATGGGCAGAACTCCCTGCTCGATCTCTGCGGCGAGGAGAATTTCGAAGTCGTTCGCGGCGACAGCCGCGACAAGGATCTCCTGAAAGGCCTGCTCAAGGACAAGGACATACTGATCCCCCTGGCCGCCTTGGTCGGCGCGCCGCTGTGCGACCGAGACCCCGTCGCGGCCTCGGCCGTCAACACCGGCGCGATACGCCTGTTGTGCCGGCTCGCGTCCCCAGGGCAAAGAATTTTTTATCCGGTGACCAACAGCGGCTACGGCGTCGGCGAAAAGGGAAAATACTGCACGGAGGAAAGTCCGTTGAAGCCGATTTCCCTTTACGGCCGGACGAAGGTGGAGGCCGAGAAAATCCTTCTCGATCGGGGCAACGCCGTCACTTTCCGCCTGGCGACGGCCTTCGGCGCCTCGCCCCGCATGAGAACGGACCTGCTGGTCAACGATTTCGTCTATCGAGCCGTGATGGATCGGTCCGTGGTCATCTTCGAGGGGCATTTCAAGAGGAACTACATCCATGTGCAAGACATCGCCAAGGCGTTTCACCATGGGATCACTCACTTCCAAAAAATGAAGGGCAGGCCCTACAACGTGGGCTTGCAGGAAGCCAATCTTTCCAAGCTCGAGCTTTGCCTCCTCATCAAGAAAATCATTCCGCAGTTCGTCATCTTGGAGGCCCCGATCGGGGAAGATCCGGACAAGCGCGACTACATCGTGTCCAACGACCGGATTTTGGCCACCGGCTACCGCCCGGAATGGAGCCTGGAGCGGGGCATCCGAGAGTTGATGAAATGCTACACGATCCTGCGCAAGGCGTCCTATGCGAATTTTTAGCCGCCCATGATCATCAGCCGCACGCCGTTTCGGATCTCATTTTTCGGAGGAGGCACGGACTACCCCGCCTGGTATCGCGAGCACGGGGGCTCGGTGCTGGCGACGACGTTCGATAAGTATTGCTACATCACCTGCCGCTATCTGCCTCCGTTTTTCGAGCATAAGAGCCGGATCCTCTACTCCAAGGTCGAATCGGTCGTCAGCAACGACCAGATCGAGCATCCCGCGGTGCGGGCCATTCTGGCCGAGATGGGCATCAAGGCCGGCGTCGAGATTCATCATGACGGGGACCTCCCGGCTCGGACGGGCCTGGGCTCCAGTTCCGCTTTCGCCGTCGGCCTTCTGCACGCGCTCGTCGCACTCCAAAATAAAATGATCACAAAGCTGCAGTTGGCCAAAGATGCGATTCGCATCGAGCAGGAAGTCCTCAAGGAGAATGTGGGCTGCCAGGATCAGGTCATGGCCTCCGTGGGAGGACTGCAGCGCGTCGATTTCCTGCCCAACGATGAGATTCACGTCACGCCGATCATCATCGAAAAAGAGCGGCTGGAAAGCCTCCAGGGACACTTCCTGCTGTACTTCACGGGATTCGCCCGCTTCGCGTCAGAGATCGTCAAAGAGCAGCTGGAAAAAATGCCGAAAAAGACGGCGGAGCTGACCCGGATGCAGGCGCTGGTCGATGAGGGCGTCTCGATCCTCGCGGGCAAGGACGACCTGAGCCGCTTCGGCGAGCTTCTGGACGAAGGCTGGAAGCTGAAGCGAAGTCTCAGCTCGAAAATCTCCACCCCGCAGATCGACGATATTTATCAGTCGGCGAAATCGGCCGGCGCCGTGGGCGCAAAACTGCTCGGTGCGGGCGGCGGCGGCTTCATGCTGCTGTTCGTCAAGCCCGAGGACCAAGCACGGGTCAAAGAGCGGCTGAAGGGACTGCTGCGCATTCCGTTCCGCTTCGAGAGCGAGGGCAGCCACATCATTCTCTACCAGCCCGAGGAGGCGCTTGAGGGCCCTCATCATGGGACGCGGGTGAACCGGCGGTGACGCCGAAGGCCGCGCAGACCGACGTCATCGTGCTCTGCGGGGGTTTGGGAACGCGCCTGCGGGACGTCCTCGACGGCAAACCCAAGCCCATGGCCACAGTCGAGGCCAAGCCGTTTCTGGAGATCCTCGTTGAGCGCGTCGCCCAGCAAGGCTTCAAGCGATTTATCCTCTGCGTCGGCTACCAAGCTGAAGAGATCGAGAAATATTTTCACGACGGCGGCGGCCGGACGTTTCTTTTTTCGCGCGAAGACGCGCCGCTCGGCACGGCCGGAGCCCTGAAGCTATGCGAGCCGCTGCGCCGCAGCGAGGTCTCCTTGGTCATGAACGGCGATTCGTTTTGCGATCTCGATTCGACCTTACTGCTCGAGCGCCACGCGGTGCTCGGCGGATGCGGCACGATCGCGGTCGCGCCTTCGGGCGGACGCGCGGACGGCGGCGTCGTCGAATTCGGCGCGGACGGCAGGATCGCCGCGTTCCGGGAAAAATCACCGGGAGACGCCGCCTATATCAACGCGGGGGTGTATGCTCTCGCGGGGCGCGCCTTCGCGGAAATCCCCCCCGACCGGCCTTGTTCGCTCGAGCGCGAAATATTCCCCGCGCTGATTTCTTCGGGGCTTTACGCCTATCCCGTTTCAGCGCCGCTCTACGACATCGGGACTCCGGAGCGGCTGGAGTATTTCCGCCGTCTTTACGCCGGCTTCAAGCCCCGATAATAGCTCCAGCCGCCCTTTCGTCTTTTTTAGACATTTGTCTTGACAAATGTCCACTGGTCTGCTACAATGAGTCATTCGGAGGGTGTATGGCCAAAGTCCTAGAGAGAACGCAACCCAAGCAGATCCTGAAGCACTGCGAGGCGCTAGGCCTCGACTCGAATATACTGGCCTCCTGCCTGGCTGTGAACCCCAAGACTATTCAGCGCTGGCAAGAGGACAGCGTCCAGCCCAATGAGGGCGGCCTGCGTGCTCTGGAAAAGTTGGAGGCTATTTACCAATTGGCGGCACGGCTGCTCAAAAAGGATGCCCTGAAGCCTTGGTTCCAATCTCCCAACGAGACCCTGGGAAGCGAACGTCCGGCGGATCTGTTGAGCCGGGGCGAACTGGACCAGGTGCGAAACGTCCTGGGTATGTTGGAGTGGGGAATCTACTCCTAAAAATGCCGGGCCGCCCCGACCTCGAACTAATCCCGACCCTCAGTTCGATATCCTTTTCGGATTCAGTTTACCGAGTCGTTCCTGGAGCATTGCGCGACAAAATTCTGTCGACCGAGGGGAACCGCTATTATCCCGGCCGCTACCATATCGCCGGAGAGACGGGAATCCTCTACACGTCTCTTGAGCGGGACTTGGGCGTCCGGGAGCTGGGACGTCATGCCTCCCGCGCCAATCTGCAAGGAGGCCTGGCCGCCGGCAAGATCAAGATCAAGCTCCAGAAGGTGCTCGATCTGACGCAAGCGGCCGTTCTGGCCAAGCTGGGCCTTTCGAAAGAGGCGTTAGTTGCGCCGGACTGTTCCCTCACTCAAGCCGTCAGTCATCAGGCCAGGAAGGCCGGTTTCCAGGGGCTGCTGGTTCCCTCGGCCACGGGAAGCGGAGTCAACCTGGTCGTCTTCGAGAACAACATGGCGGAAGGATGCCTGATAGAAGTGGAAGACATCGGCGCAGTGGAGGGATGATCGCCTGAACGCCAACAGTCTGTCGCGTCCGTTTTGATATGTCCTGTTTGAGCCGCATAGAAATGTCCTGTTCCACGGTACGATACACCTCCGTCACGGGGGGCGAGAATGGACATCGAGGAGCGACTCAACATGGGGATGAAAGAACGGGATAGGCTGCACGCAGTCCGCAATATTCTCGAGGGCAGGATCACGCAATCCGAGGCGGCTCGGCTGCTGCATCGTAGCGAACGACAGGTGAGGCGGCTTTGCGCCAAAGTCCATGCGCAAGGTGAGCGCGGCTTGATTCACGGGTTGCAGGGGCGTCTATCCAATCACTGTCTCGACGAGAAATTGTTGGGGCAGGCGCTCAGCGCGTTGCATGACCCGCTATGGGAAGGATTCGGACCGGTCTTTGCGCGGGAAAAGCTCGAGCAGATCTACGGCATGGAGCTGGGAAAGACGACAGTCCGCAAGCTCATGATCGGGACTCAGCTCTGGGAAGTTAGCCGACGAGGAAAGAGGCATCGATCGTGGCGCGAGCGCCGGCCACGGGCGGGCATGATGGTCCAGCTCGACGGCTCGCCTCACGACTGGTTGGAGGGGCGCGGCCCTCGCTGCACGCTCATCATCTACATTGATGACGCCGATAGCTGCGTCTCCTACGGGGAGTTCGTCGACGAAGAAGACACCTTCAATCTGATGAGCACCACGAAGATATATCTGCTGCAGAGGGGACGCCCCGGCACTTTCTACGTTGACAAAGATTCGATCTACAACGTCAATCGGCCGGCCAACGTCGAGGAGCAGCTCGAGGACAAAGACCCAATCACGCAATTCACGCGGGCGATGGGCGAGCTCGGCATTGAGGTCCTTCTCGCGGGCAGTCCGCAGGCGAAAGGACGCGTCGAACGCGGGTTTCGCACGCACCAGGACCGGTTGGTCAAAGAGCTACGCCTGGCGGGAATCTCGACGATGAAGGACGCCAATCAGTTCCTGCACGAAACCTACATCCCGGACCACAACCGCCGTTGCGCCGTCGAAGCGGCGGAGCCTATCGACATGCATAGGCCGTTGCTTGCATCGCACGACTTGGACGCCATCCTCTCGCACCAGGAGGATAGGCAGGTCCACAACGACTCGATCGTCCGCTACGACAACCGTTTTCTTCTTCTGGCGGAAGGCCATGGGCTGCGGCCCAAGACGAAGGTGGTGGTCCAAGAGCGGCTCGATGGCACGCTGCGGATCGCGCGCTATGGCCGCTATTTCGAGTTCAAGCAAGTTCAGGCTCGGCCGTACGTCCCGGAACAGCTTCGTCGGGCCAAGCCAAGGCCCGTCGTCGTGACCCGCCCGAAGCTGCCGCGAAATCCTTTTTTCGGGGGCATACGGATCGGCAGCAGGCCGACGACTCATTCGTCCGTGGCGGTGCTGTCATGAGGGTCTCGAAGCGGACGGGGAAATCCACGCCGAGGTCTTTCGGCGCCTGGCACGCTCCAGCGGGCGATCCACACGCGACGCCCTGGGACGAACTGCCGCGCGAGTGGGCGCGCAAGGACCGCTATTTCTGGGCGCTACGCAAGACATGCCGGCGCGAGAAGCTTCTCGGGACATGGTGAGCGATCGCTGCGGTCAAAACCCGTCCAGGGATATCCTCGCTCGTCCCGGGGCCGTTGCCGTGCCTGTTTCAACGGTAAAACGGTCGGCGCCGAAGGCGACGATCCTGGCCGCCCCCCGCGGGGGCGGACATTCCGTTGGGGGGCAAAATCTTTCCAACTTCAAATTCGAGCGGCGAACGAAACGACTACGGCCTCCGCAACAGCAACGCAATTTCACTGAATCAATCCTAACGGCAACGGCCACAACAACGAAAGGAAAACGGATTAAAACACGGCTACAACGACAACGGAAAATA
>Ga0209515_10008009_pt1 | contig 12513 bp, 11 predicted proteins | sample Subgroupgradi54m_FD_187454 | JGI IMG/M metagenome (GOLD analysis project Ga0209515, IMG submission 187454) | Subsurface groundwater microbial communities from S. Glens Falls, New York, USA - GMW60B uncontaminated upgradient, 5.4 m (SPAdes)... ... | reverse complement strand
AGATTGCGACCCGGCCCGCCGGACAACTGGGTGAGCACCTTATCTCGATCGACACTGTATTGTCGCGCTTCAAATAAGCTCGCCACCACCTTGTGACCGATTCAGTGGCGAGACTGGGCTCTCACAGGATGAGAGAAGGAGCCTTCTGAGGAAATCGAAATGAAGATTGCTCAAGACCTTGCGCGCACTACCATTCGAGCCACAGTTTACCTACTCATCGCATCGCATTGCGCTCGAACTTTTCAATAACTACGGGAACGGATCCCGATAGAGCGTTCTTCATCCATAGGGCCGGACTCATCGTGACCAACTCAAAGTTCGAGCCCGAGAAGAAGGCAACAATTCGAGAGTTGGCCCGGATGATTGGTGATAACGAAATCATCAGTCAGTTCTGAAACCAAGATAGCGGCAATCTAGCGGATGTTCGCCATGCACACGAAAACAAAACAACAGGTACTACTCGCAGCTGTATTCTTCCTCACGACCCTCGCAGCCCTTGCGCAAGAACCGGGGGAGAAGGCAAACCAAACGGACGCCGCTCCTTCACGCATCCCGGGCTCGAAGAATCTACAAGATGCAGTGGAGAAAATGGCTCATACGGTAAGTGTGGACACATCCCCTGCCAACCGTGATCCCGCCGACATCAAGCCCGAAGCGAAGGAACTGAAAGACATCGGGCAAGATTTGTTCTTTCGAAAAAATCGCCCTCAAGAAGGAATCGAAAAAATAGAGGCAGCCATCAAGATTGACCCGCGTATGCCGGACGCATACAACACGCTCTGGTCATACTACGGAGTTGCCAAGCATGACTTTCAGACAGCCAAGCGTTATCTGGAGGCGGGCGCCAAGCACTGCCCGAAATCGAGTTCGGTCCGCTTCGACCTCGGCACTCTCTACTCGGCCATGAACCGCCCCAAAGACGCAGTCGAACAATTTCAGATAGCGCTCGACTTGGGGATCGAATCGAAAGCACCCGTTTTTTACAACATTGGCAACCAGTATCATAAGCAAGGCAACCTGTCTGCTGCTATCGTGAGCTGGAAAAACGCGCTCGCCACCGACGAGAAGCATCTCAACGCCAGACGCAATCTCGCCATTGCCTACGTGCAGAGCGGAGACTTGAAAGCCGCTAGAAAAGAAATGCAACGACTCGTGGATCTCGATCCGAATGGCGACAAGGGCGCGTGGGCTCGAGAAGGGTTGCAAACGATTCAACCTTAATAACAAAGTTACGTAAACAAACAAAGGTGCGCGTAATGACTACGACAGAATCCCTCAATACCGGCCGTCAAATAGATGAGGCGGCGCATAGTGCGGTGCGGCGCAGGAAATTCGCCGCGTCAGTAGCCCTTACCGTGCTTGCCCTGGTCTTTTTTGTTTGCGCTTACTTTTTCGGCAAGTCCCCACAAACAAGAATAACGACGATGGCCGACGGAAAGATTTTCTCCCTTAGCGCGGAAGACACTATATCGCTGCTTGGAGATGTCATGCCGAACTACCAACAAGCGAAAAATGAATTGCAGCAAAAGAAGTTCGTAAGGGGCGCATTCATTGTCCTAGGCGTTTTCTCTCTAGTGGGAGCTATCGCGCTGCGTCGAAGTCAACGACCTTCGAATACGGTGGATTGATGTTTGCGTGAAAAGAAGAAATCGCAGTGGTCCAGCAATAATGACTATTATTGAACACAAAATTGTACGGGACATGCAAAGTGTTTGGCCTGCAAAGGCAATGCTCATCCGCTTTGGGATTGGAATACAACGGGCGGACAGCGAATATACCGTCACGAAACCGTAGCGCTCTCAACGGAACAAAGGCACAAATATGACTATCAGAGCAGCAACCCGATGCGCGATTATCGGCGTCGCCATCGCATTTCTCATGTCCCTCGCCGGACAATACTTGTTCGATTGGCTGTATAAGGGTTCCGGCATGGCTAGCGAGGATGTGCGCGTCGTGCAGCGAATTTATTTTAGTGTGCAAAGCATTTTCTACTACGGCAGCGTGCTGGTATTTCTCATTACCCTGCACTCCAAGCAGAAGACATGAAGGGGACGTATGACCGAAAACATCGACGAGATGCTGGGCATCGAGCCACCGCGCGACTCTCCAGCTCCGGTTGCCATACCGGGTGTTGATACATCGCATCCATTGTATGGAGTGCATGGCTGGCTGCAATTCGCCGTTGTGATGAATCTTTACGTCGCGCCGATTTTCTTTGTGCTGACGCAGATCGTTGCCTGGATCGGTTACACCCTCCTGGCAAAGAAGTACCCCGGCATCATTGTCGTTGGGCTGTTTGGCGTGGTGACGAGCGGCTATGTCGTCATTCGCGGCATGCAAGTGGCTAGAGAACTCCGGGATCTTCGGCCAAGAGCCGTGCAAAACGCCAAGGCATTGGTCAAGCTAAGCCTCGGGCTGGCGCTCGTGAGTATCCCCGTTTCCTTTCTATCCGGCCTTGATGCCGACGCGTTGGGCCCCGGCATTGTGAAGACGGTGCTGGGCGGGGGTGTTGGGTTCACGATCCAATATTCATATTTGAGCGTATCGAAACGAGTTCGAGCGACATACCCGGATTGGAAAGATTGAACCGCTGCGATTCCGGGAGTTGCACGCATGCTCGTTTTCTATGCTCGCAGGTCCGCTACCAACGTGCCACTGCGGCGGACCCGGGCCTGCGACCCCTCGCGCGCGCCGCCCGCCTAGACGAGGTGGGACACTTCACTGTGTCGTGAACGCAGGCTGGAAAGTAAAGACGCCGGCAGGACGGCTCGCGTGCCGGCCACAAAAAAATGCGCCACCGGCGCCGGCGCCCGCGCGCGATCGCACGTTCCGCCGCCCGCGACCGGCCACGGACGCTCGGTCGCGGGCGGTAGACCAAGAAAAAGGAAGGGAGTGGGGCGAGTTTTCGGAAAAGGGGGTTTATGCTTCCTAATACTCCAAATGGGGCAAACGAGCCTCGGCTCCTAGCATGCATGCTCGGCAACTTCGGGTGGAGGAGGGACAAGATGACGAGGGGAAGAATCGTGCTGTGGCTCGCTTGCGCGTCGATTGCGTCATTCCTGCCACTGCCCCCGGTGCATGCAGCGGGCCCATCGGATCTGATCGAGGCGGCGCAACGCGGTGACGTGGCCAGGGTCAAAGCGCTTCTCGAGGCCAACGGCGATCCCAATGCAGCCGGCCCGCGAGGCGTGACGCCCTTGATGAAGGCGGCCGAGCGGGGCCATGACGAAGCGGCACGGTTGCTGCTGGATGCCAAGGCCGATCCAAACGCCAGCATGAAGAACGGCGTCACGTCGCTGATGCTGGCGGCGCAGGGTGGGTATCGAAGCATCGTGCGCGCGCTGCTCGACGTACATGCCGAAGTCAATGCCAAGACGGAGGACGGGATGGCCGCGCTGCGGCTCGCAACGCGCGGGGGCCACACCGAAATCGTTCAAGACCTGCTCGACGCTGGGGCGGACGTCGACGCTCCGGAGTCCGACGGCGTCACGGCATTGATGGTCGCGGCCACCAACGGCCACAAGGAGATCGTGCAGAAGCTGCTCAACGCCGGAGCGAATGCCAATGCGCAGACGCGCATTGGCATCACGGCGCTGATCACGGCTGCACAGGGCGGCTACGACGACGTAATCCGCCTGCTGCTCGCGCAGAAGGCCGACGTCCACGCCAAATGGGGCAAAGGCCTCACGCCCTTGATGATGGCGGCCATCTACGGCCGCGACGACACGGCCCGCCTGTTGCTGAGGGCCAACGCTGACGTGAACGCACGCAGCAATGAGGGAGATACCCCGTTGATCCAGGCCGCGCGTGCAGGGCACGCCAAGGTTGTGCAGGTGCTGCTCGGTGCCAAAGCCGCCATCAACTCTCGCACCAACGATGGCAGCACAGCGCTGATCGAGGCTGCGCAAGGTGGGCGCCGCGACGTGGTGCAGCTGCTCCTGGCGGCCAAGGCCGATACCGCCCTGAGGACCACCGACGGCATCGGGTACGCCGATGTGTTCTCCAGGCTCGACGATGCGGTGGACTGCCGGCTCGCGCTTGAAGGCGTTTTCGGCGACAACAACAGCATCATGCTCGACACTGCTAAGCTGAACGGCTTGTCGTGCGCGCTCAAGGCAGACAAGAACAAAAGCAAAACGCTCGAGCTGAAATCCGCGAGCGTCGCCAATGGCTTCATCAAAACGCGTGACTTCGGTCCGATGAAGATCAAGGCTCTGGCCGGCGGAGGGTATGACCTGGCGATGCGCAAGGCCGATCAGGTCCGGCTGCTCGGCCACCTAGGACGCTGACACCTCCGTCGCCTTCGTGCGCATGCGCGACCCCGCGCTTGAAGCGCGCATCCCCAAGACCTTGCCGGTGCTGGTGATCCAGGGCGAGCTCGACCCGGTGGGCGAAAACCTCGTCGGCACGCGCCGCCTCGTGGATCCACCTGAAAGACGCCTTACCGTGACGGCACCACCCATATCTTCTTCGAGCCCCTCGACTTCATCGCCAGACTCGCCGCCCTGGTCCCATCCCCCCCCCCCCCGCGACCGGTTGGTTGCGAAATATGAGCGCGGCCATCCTGTAACGGTGGGCGGACGTACGACATCATACCTTCTCATCTTCTAAATCACGCTCCACACTCAGATCGCCGACACAGTGTTAGAATGTCGCGTTCGTGGTTACCTAGCTGGAGTGGCATGGGGGCATCCTTGGGGGCATCTGCCAGAATCGGATTGGCCGAGTACCGAAATTCATAGCCGTTTTATAAACAATGTGAATGAGACCCCATCCATTTCTTTCCTCCGAGTTCCGAATAATTCCCGAAGCATCCACGTTCCCGATATAATCTGTCCGCCTTCCCGTTTGCCCGGGTGGCGAAATTGGTAGACGCAAGGGACTTAAGTAATTTGAGCACCCAGGCGGGAAACCCCTGGTGTGAATGGAGTCAAAGTCGGGGAAACCTCAGCGCGTGATGGCGGTGGCAATCCCGAGCTAAGCCTTAAGCCGCTTTTTATTGCGGTAGGTTGGAGTAAGTGCGTGGCAATTGGGACAGAGAAGACGCAGATTATTCGGTCTGTTGTTCTTATTGTTCCCGTTGATGTGGTCAAGTTCCAAAGGAATGAGCTGGTCGAGCCATTTTGTTTTTCGGCAGCGCGAACAGCGATGCTCAAAAACGCCTTCCCGTAACAGTCTGTTCCTGAGCTTGTAAGACTGAATGGGCAGGGTGTTGTTAAGGTATTTCTCGATCGGTTGTCGGGGAGGAATCGTTCTCCCCTTGTTCCACGCTTGGCCCATGAAATGTGATGTGTCGAGACAAAAATGCCGAATCGCTTTTCTCAACACGTCATAATTGCCACCGTAGGGGGCGACACTGAGTGTCTGTAAAACTTGCCTCATGGAAGTGGCGTTCTTAACCGCCTCTCCGAGTTGTTTTGCAGAATACTTTCGCAGTTTCATGCGCGCTCCCGTCGCACTCCAATTCCAAGGAAAGTGTAGAGACTTGACGGCTCCTACCTAATGTCCGGCGATAACGCCAGGCTACGGTAAAGGTAAAGTCCAGACCACAAATGCGTTTTTAAGTATAACGCAGCGGCGAAAGCCGTAGATGGAATGAAAATCCCTCGGTGGTAACACCATGCCGGTTCGATTCCGGCCCCGGGCACCATTTAAAGACTGCTTGAAACGAACCAGTTTCATGCGTCTTGGAAGAGGTGAAGATTATGCGCAAGAAAATTCCCGTTACTATTGGCAGCACCAACGTCACACTAAGCGCCATGCGCGACGGACTGCGGCACGCCGCCGCCTGTCCCGCGCGGAGCCACATGGAATGTCCTACCTTCCGGCGCCTCATTCGCGCGGCCGCATCCGGAGCGATTGGAGATCGAAGACACCGGCAATCGAAAAAATTACTTTAACGGCCGCGGTGACGGCGTAGAGAGCGGAAAGTGGATGCAATGGAAGTAAAAAGCCAAAAAGAAGCCTAGGAATGGAAAGGTAATTATGGCGCCCGCTGACTGGTTGCGAAAACCGGCAGCGGTTGATCGGTGAAAGCGCGATTGTGGGTATAAGTACTAAAGGTTCCTTTACATATACTTTAACTAGACAGAATATGCCTATTGACATATATTTATCTTATTAAAAGCATACTTTGTCTAGTTAATGAAAAATACTATTACATCAATCGACGAATTACAGAGACAGCTTGGCGAGCGGTTAAAGCGCCTACGGGTATTGAAAAGGCTCGACCAGCAAACCCTTGCCGAACAGGCTGGCGTTTCCACACGTGCCTTGAGCCGGCTTGAGACCGGTCGAGGCTCGACCCTCGAAACACTGCTTCGGATACTGTATGCCCTCGAGGAGACCGGGGCCATCGATGCGTTAGCCCCCGAACCCACGATCGACCCTGTCGCGATGCTTCGCGCCAAGCGAATGCCGACTCGAGTTCGCGGACCCGTCCGCCGGCGTAAGACAAGAAGCAAATGAACGTATCCGTAGTGGAAGTGCGGATGTGGGGAGAGCGCGTCGGCGCCGTTGCCGAAGATCCGCGCTATCGCGCGTACACGTTTTCCTATGCTCCGGAATGGCGGAAAACCGGCATCGAACTCGCCCCACGAATGATGCCGCTCGATTCGTCACAAACCGCATTCGTTTTCCCGACGCTCTCAAGGGAGTCCTTCAAGGGTCTCCCTGGCTTACTCGCCGATGCCTTGCCGGACGACTTTGGCAACGCGTTGGTGAACGCCTGGATGGCTGACAAAGGTATCCAACGCTCTGATGTCACCGCGCTTGATCGGCTCTCATACATGGCCAAGCGAGGCTTGGGCGCCTTGGAATTCAAGCCCGGCCAGGGGCCTCGCAGCGAGAGCAAGGAGCCGCTGCAAATGGGCAAACTAGTCGAAGTTGCCCGCAGCGCGATGCAGGGAAATATCGGCCATGACCCGCACGCGAAGGCCGCGCTGGCACAGATGATTCGCGTGGGTACCTCGGCGCCCGGCGCGCGCGCCAAGGCGGTGATCGCCTGGAACCCGAAAACCCATGAGATTCGGAGCGGGCAGTTCGATGTCGATCGCGGATTCGAACACTGGTTGCTCAAGTTCGATGGGGTCGGCGTCGATTTGGAGCTGGGCACCAGCCTGGACTACGGGCGAATCGAGTACGCCTACCACCTGATGGCACGTGCAGCAAAGATCGAGATGTCACCGTGCCGACTGCTGGAGGAAAACGGTCGTGCGCATTTCATGACCAAACGCTTCGATAGAGACGGCAACAAGAAACATCACATGCAATCGCTCTGCGCCATGGAACACCTGGACTTTCGCCAGCGCGCGACGCACGCCTATTCGCAGCTCTTCATGACGATCGACGCGCTCGGTCTCGGCCCACGCGCCATGGAACAGGCATTCCGCCGCATGACTTTCAATGTGATGGCGCGCAATTGCGACGATCACACGAAGAACTTTAATTTCCTTTTGAAGCAGGGCGGCCGCTGGGGGCTATCGCCTGCGTTCGACATCACGCACGCGCACAACCCGTCCGGCAAATGGACCGCTCAGCATTTGATGAGCGTGAACGGGAAATTCGATGGGATCACGCGGGCCGATCTGCTCGCTGAAGCGGACAAATACTCGATTCCGCGTCGCAAGGAGATCCTCGACGAAGTCAAAGATGCGGTCTCGCGTTGGGAGTCCTTTGCGAAGAGGGCGGGAGTCCGTGCATCCGAGGTGCGACGCGTGACAGCGGATTTTCAAGTGGTGTGAAGGGTTCATTCGAGTAGCAACAAGAAACCGAACGTCCCAGTCGTCAGTTTTACTATTTAACATAATATACATTATGCGACTACTTGCTTACCGCCATCGTGCCAGAACTTTCGGGGTCGCAACCTTTCACGCGCCGGTCAAAACAATCTATTCTGCTGCCACGTCATTCACCGTCTCCCGCCGCATCGATCACCAATGACAGCTCCGAGCAGCGTTAGTGCCCCATTGGTTGCGATTGTCGGTGGCGGGCCCGCCGGCCTCATGGCGGCGGAAACTTTGATTCAAGGCGGCGTGCACGTCGACCTGTTCGACGCCATGCCGTCCGTGGGCCGCAAGTTTCTGATGGCTGGCAAGGGCGGTCTCAACATTACGCACGCCGAGCCGCTCGAGCCATTTATGTCGCGCTATGGCGCGCGCCGCCCACAGATCGAACCGCTACTGAACGCTTTCGGTCCTGACGCGCTGCGCCAATGGGTCCATGGGCTCGGCATCGAGACGTTTGTCGGCACTTCGAGCCGCGTGTTTCCGACCGACATGAAAGCGGCGCCTTTGCTGCGCGGGTGGCTGCATCGGTTGCGACTTGCCGGCGTTAATTTCCATGTACGTCATCGTTGGTGCGGCTGGGACGGTACGGCGTTGCGCTTCACGACAACGGAAGGTGACCGATTAGTGCGCGCCGATGCAACCGTGCTCGCAATGGGTGGCGCAAGCTGGGCGCAACTGGGTTCCGACGGCGCCTGGGTGCCCATACTCACACAACGTGGCGTTGACGTTGCGACAATGCGTCCAGCGAACTGCGGGTTTGACGTCGATGCAGGCCGAGACATCGGCTGGAGCGAACATTTTCGCACTCGCTTTGCCGGGCACCCGCTGAAGTCGGTCGTATTGAGTTTCACCGACTCAACGGGTGTCACGCATCGCAAGCAAGGTGAATTCGTCGTCACGACCACCGGCGTGGAAGGCAGTCTGATCTATGCCTTCTCCGCGCAACTGCGCGATCAGATTGCCGCCGCCGGATCAGCAATCATTCATCTCGATCTCGTACCCAATCTGGACCTGCAGCGTTTAATTGAAAGGGTGTCACGGCCACGTGCCTCCCGGTCGGTGTCCAGTCATCTGCAGAGTCAGGCCGGTATCAAGGGCGTAAAGACGGGGCTGCTGCGAGAGGTCGTTTCGAAACAAGACTTCGACGATTCGACGCGCCTCGCCGCGGCAATCAAGGCGTTGCCGTTACGGCTGACTGCGCCCCGCCCTATTGATGAGGCAATCAGCAGCGCCGGCGGCGTGACGTTCGAAGCGCTCGATGAGCACATGATGATTCGCTCGCTGCCCGGCGTTTTTTGTGCCGGTGAGATGCTGGATTGGGAAGCGCCCACGGGAGGCTATTTGCTCACTGCGTGCTTCGCGAGCGGCGTCGTTGCCGGGCGAGGGGCTCTGTCTTGGTTAACAGCAAAACCGTAATACGGTAGCGGGCAGGAAATACGTAACAGCGTTAGCCGGCGCAACCAGCCGTTGGCTTACCGCAGGAACTTCACTCGCGAGGCAAGATCGTATAGTGGATACGCGTCCGGAGACCTGCGATATGGCGGACAAATTCACCATCCTTGGCATTGCCGGCAGTTTACGCAAAGCTTCCTACAATCGCGCCGCCCTCCGCGCCGCTCAGCAGCTTGTCCCGCACGACTCAAGTCTCGACATCTTTGACCTCGACGGCATTCCGCCCTTCAATCAAGACGACGAGCAGCGTCCACCGGAAAAAGTTTCAGAGCTCAAGACTCGCGTGCGGGCGGCCAATGCGGTCCTGTTTGTAACGCCGGAATATAACTATTCGATTCCCGGCGTATTGAAGAACGCAATCGACTGGGCATCGAGGCCCTACGGTGACAGCGCGTGGCCGGACAAAGCGGTTGCCGTGATGGGCGCCTCCGTTGGCGTGTTCGGATCGGCGCGGGCTCAGTACCATCTGAGACAAACGTTCATTTTTTTAAACATGCACGCGCTGAACCAACCGGAAGTAATGATCGGCAACGCCTCACAGAAATTCGACGACAATGGAAATCTTACGGATGAAAAGGCGAAGCAACTGATACGGCAGCTACTTCAGGGCCTGATGACGTGGGCGCTTCAACTGAAAAGACGCTAGCAGCGTTACTGAAAAACTCATAAACGAACTCTCATCACGTCGCGCACGCGAACCTAGATTTGCACAAGTCTCTGATTCAGATATGTAGGGTGCGCTGTGCGCACCGTCCTTGGTGCGTGGAACGCACCCTACAACTACTTTTTCAGCAACCCGCCAGGGCGCGAGCCGCCGATTGTCTCATCCAATACTCAGTCGGCGTCAATCACGAATATTCACAAGAATTATCCAATCATTAACAGCAACGGCATTGTAAATTGGATGTGCAAGATCAGCGCACCAAAAACACCGTTCGACGGCGTTGATGCAATTCTTTCGTCACCGATACTTGCCTCAGGTAAACGCCTTGCCGCATTCGAGTGTTGGACGAAAAGAAGTATCACTACAACAGGAGGAGTTCAATTGCACCACGCGGCACACTTCATCGCTTTGACCGTCTCCTTTTTATTTTTCGAAAAAGCCCTGCACGTTGCGGCCGCGCCTGCTGTGCTGTGGTCCTGCCGTAGCCCTCCCCCGCTTCCCGCGATCGCTTAGCGACGTCAGCTGTTTGTTTCCACTGCTAATGAGAGCCACGCGCACCTCGTGGATCTCGCGGGATTGCTTGTTCACAGGAAAATATATGAGCGCAGATAAAAAGGCTTTTCAAACCCGACACTGGCAACTGTTGGTTCTATTGTTTGCATTTTTCTCCGGCACGGCTTTCGCCAACGAACTCCTCCCCAACTCCGGCTTCGAAGGTGCGTCGAACACCGTCGGCGCGTGCACGACGGGCACCAATCGCAGCGGTGCGATTGCAAACGGCTGGTTCGACAACAGCTGCTGGACCGGCAGCGGCACGACAGTTCGCTTTGCGCAGGATGCGAATAGTCCGCACAGCGGACTCACTTCGCAACGCGTTGACTTAATGAGCGGACGCATGCAATTGGTCGCGCAGGCGCCATTGGTATGGCAGAACGGTCGCACCTACACCGGCAGAGTCTGGATGCGGGCACAGAGCCCGATGAGCGTGACGTTTGCGCTGCAGCAATCGGATGCGCCGTATGCGCGCTATTCGCCGATGACGGTCACCCTCACAACGACGTGGGCACTGTACACCTTTACCGCCACGCCACCGGACGCCAACGGCATGTTGATTGTCGAGGCGGCGAGCGCGGGGACGTTCTGGATGGATGATGCGAGTGTGAATGACAGCATCGGACTGCTTTCAAACCCGGGTTTCGAAGGCGCCGCGAGTAGCGTATCGGCGTGTACCACCGGTACCCATCGCAGTGGCGCCATGGCCAACGACTGGTACGACAACAGCTGCTGGACAGGTAGCGCCACGAGGGTGCAGTTCACGCAGGATTCCGGTACCCGCCACGGCGGAACGTTCTCACAACGCGCAGATCTCTACAGCGGACGCATGCAGATCGTTGCGCGGACCACTAAAGCACTGCAAAGCAACCAGACCTACACGGCCAAAATATGGATGCGGGCGCAAAGTGCGATGAGCGTTGTCTTTACGCTGCAACAGCCCACCGCGCCCTACGCGCGTTATGGTACCCAGACGGTGAACGTGAGCAGCAACTGGACGCAGTACAGCTTCACCGTGACCACTCCGACTGCCGATAGCATGCTGCTGATCGAAACTGCAAGTCCGGGAACGTTGTGGATGGATGACGTTAGCCTCGACGAAAATTCGCCGCTCGCGATAGTTCCGGTTCCGGCCCGCGATCCACACGAACTCCTTCCGAATCCCGCCTTTGAGGGGACAGCGAATACAGTAACAGCGTGTACGACGGGAGCTAACCGCAGCGGTGCGATTGCAAACGGCTGGTTCGACAACAGCTGCTGGACCGGCAGCGGCACGACGGTGCGCTTCGCGCAGGATGCGAATAATCCGCACACTGGCACGAGCTCACAACGTATCGATCTCTCCGGTGGGCGGGTGCAATTGGTAGCGCAGGCGTCGCTGACCCTGCAAGCCGCGCGCAGCTACACCGGCAAGATATGGATGCGGGCACAGAGTCCGATGAGCGTAACCTTTGTGCTGCAGCAATCGGATGCGCCGTATGCGCGTTACTCGCCTGTCACCGTAAATCTATCTACCACGTGGACGCAATACACATTTAATGCCACGCCACCGAATGCCAACGGCATGTTGATTGTCGAGGCGGCGAGCGCGGGGACGTTCTGGATGGATGATGCGAGTTTGATCTACGCAGACAGCACCACCACGACACCGCCGCCCAGCCCCACGCCGACGCCTTCTCCAGCACCGTCGCCAAACCCCACTCCGCCGCCAACGAGCGAACAAGTCATCTCGCTGCAGATGTTGAATAACGGCGACTTCGAAGGCGCGTCCGGTGCGACGAGCGCCTCCGGCTGGTCGTTCTCCGGCAACGCCACGCTGCGGCTCGACAGCAGCGGCGTGCACAGCGGCGGCACGTCGGTGCGCGTCGACAACAACGGTGGACGCGCCACACTGTCGCAATATCCCATCGCGTTTAAGGAGGGTGTGCGCTATGGCTTTTCTGTCTGGCTCAAATCCCAAAGCAACGTCCGCGTCCAATTCGGCGTGCGTCGTCCGAGTGACGGCTTCACCTACCTCTTCAAGTCGGTGATCGTGCCCTCGACCTGGACGCAGTACAC
>Ga0209515_10008007_pt1 | contig 12516 bp, 12 predicted proteins | sample Subgroupgradi54m_FD_187454 | JGI IMG/M metagenome (GOLD analysis project Ga0209515, IMG submission 187454) | Subsurface groundwater microbial communities from S. Glens Falls, New York, USA - GMW60B uncontaminated upgradient, 5.4 m (SPAdes)... ... | reverse complement strand
TTACCCGAGGCAGATTGGGGTTATTGGAATATGGCATATACATGATTTTATCCTTGTTTTTCAAGGTTTTTGCCTATTCCAAGCTATTGAACCATTACGTCTGCTTGACAATATATGAAAAATATGATATAAACTAGGTGAGAGTACCTTGAAAACAAAAAACTTTCTCTCCTGAAGCAAGTTGCTGTCGAAGATCCGGCAATTTGCCGCAGGAGGGAAAGGCCGCGATCAGTGGCCGGCGGGGAAGTCGCTCCGCTTTAAATAAAAAACCTTCTTGCGCAAAAAAATATGGGAGCAGGAATTGGTTTGGCCTCGTTGGTTGTGGCCCTGGGGGTTTTCCTTCCAAGCGTACTGCATGCGCTTGAGAGATTCCTCCTTGCGTTCCTTGATAAGGCTACGTTTCTCTTTGGAGCGATACAGCTTCCCGCTGTACCGTTCGGAGTTCAGTAGCCATTCGGTTCAGTGCCCCGTTGACCTTCGGTCCGGGGCACTTTTTCATTTGATCAACTTCTTTTTATGCAATAACTCTATCGTGCGGATGCCGACGGGCGTCAGCAAAAACTTATGGATATTTTTATATTGTATATACGCCTTGTCAAAAATTTCTCTTGAAAGCTTGACTTTGTCCAAAAGCTTTACTTCATACAGGTCCATTTCTATATTTTCCAGCTCGTCTATGCTTTTATTGAAAGTTTTCCCCTTGATTCGGCCGAGGCCCCTTATTATTTTTATGCGCGAACAGAGCTCTTCCTGGATTTCCCGCTCCAGTGCTTGTTTTTTTGTTTCGCCCTTTTCTATTTTTCCGCCTGGCAGAATATAGAAAAGAAGCCCTCTTTTGCGCAGATAAAGGACGCTTTTGTTTTTAATGACTATCGCCGCCGATTTTCTGATCATGAAGTTATTTTACTCAGTTTTGTGCTAAAATCAATTTGTGCCAACAAAGCCAAACATTAAAAATATATTACTCGTTGTTTTTATAATTTCCGTTGCCATCTCTTTGGGCTACGAGGGATATAGTTATTGGCAGTTATATCAAGAAAACGCCCGCCGCGGAGAGCAACTTTCTCAACTGCAAGAATCGTTTTCTGCCGTTGAGGCCGACCTGGCGCGCGTTAAAAGCGAAAATAGTAGCATTACTCAGGCACTGCAAGCGGAACAGGGAAAAAGCAGCGATCTTTCTTCCGTTTTGCAATCCGAACAAAGCAAAAATCAAATTTTTGAAACGCAAATAGGCGACCTTTCAAAAACTGTAGGCACGCTTCAGAAATTGACGACAACAGATCCGGAATTGCTTCAGAAATATTCAAAGGTATATTTTTTGAGCGAAAATTATTCACCGGCCAATCTTTCCGCTATAGGCTCGCAATATCTTTACAACAAAAATAAGCCCCAACTTATTCATTCCGGCGTTTCTCCATATCTCGAATCATTGCTTTCCGTCGCCGATCGCGACGGGACAAACCTCCGCGTTATTTCCGGTTACCGCTCGTTTTACGAGCAATCAACGCTGAAGTCCGGCTATCAAATCGTTTACGGAAGCGGCGCGAATCGTTTTTCTGCAGATCAAGGATATTCCGAGCATCAGCTTGGCACAGCCGTGGATTTTACGACTACCGTGTTGGGAGAGAACTTTTCACAATTTAAAGGAACGACGGCGTACAAATGGCTCGGCGACAATGCGTGGAGATACGGTTTTGTTCTTTCATATCCTGAAGGCAATCAATATTACATATTCGAACCGTGGCATTGGCGTTTCGTCGGAGTTTCTTTGGCGACGAAACTTCACGGCTCCAGTCAGTTTTTCTACAATCTGACCCAGCGCGAAATAGATACATATCTTGTTTCTATTTTTGATTAATTTTTCTAACGGGATGCTCATTTATGTCCGTGCCAAAGCCGGAGCCAAAAAGGAATTCATAAAACAAATTGATAAAACGCATTTTTCGGTCGCGGTGAATGCTCGTCCCGAGAACGGCAAGGCGAATATGGCGATCGCAAAAGCCCTTGCCCGGCATTTTAAAATCGCTCCGTCCCGTATCCGTTTAATTCGCGGCGCATCGGCCAGGCAGAAAATCTTTGAAATACCGCATACTTGATTTTCTTTGATTTTTCTGATATAATACCTTTATGGAAAATGGTTTCTTGAAGGATAAATATGGCTTGCATAAGACTCCGGAAGTTGAATCTGCCGCGAAACGGACGGAAGTCCGCACCGGCGAAAAAGTGCCGCAAAATCCGGCCGAGCGAATCCAGAACTATCTCAATCGTTTCAAAGAAATAGTTGAACGCAAAAATCCCGAAAGGCGCGAACGCGGCATGGAGGCGTTGAAGCATGTCCTCTACGACAAGTTCGTCGTGAAGCCCGAAGAAATTCCTGAGGGATATTTTGAGAATCAGCGCCGCCTCGCGAGAGAACAGGGGCATGGCGACATCGAAATTCCGGATGAAGCGCGCGAGCAACTTTCCGAAGTTATTGTCGCTGATCAAAAAAGTTCTCTCGATAACTGGATTGATTATCTTGCCTCCGAAGACGCAACCTATCCCGACTGGCTCAAATACTATGCTTTTCGCAGCGTTCTCGGCATGGGCGAGTATGATAAAGAAAAAAAGCAGTTTTCTAAGCGCTCCAAGACCACAACAAAGCCGTTTCCCGACATCAACCGTGAAGCATTGGCCTACGTTTTGGACGCCGTTTCTCAAAAATACGGCAAACGGCACACGAATCTTTTGGCTCTTGATGAAGAAGAAAGAAAAGAATTCGACAAACTACTCCAAGGAGAGAACTTTGCAAAACTTTATGCCTGGGCGCTTGAGAAAACAGCCATTGCTCCAACTGAATCTCTGGCTAAAACCACAGGCAAGTGGGTGAAGTATCCTAAGAACTCCGACCATGCGTCGCTTGTGGAATCTCTTCGTGGTCACGGTACGGGCTGGTGCACTGCCGGAGAATCGACTGCCCAAATACAGCTTAAGGGCGGAGATTTTTATGTCTATTACTCACTTGACCAAAAGGGTAAGCCGACAATTCCTAGGGCCGCCATTCGTATGCAAGAAGGAAACATCGCCGAAGTGCGAGGCATTGCGAAACAGCAAAATGTGGATTCTTACATCGCTCCGGTTGTCGAATCAAAGCTCGGAGAATTTCCTGATGGCGCCGTATTCGAGAAGAAAATGCAGGATATGAAAATACTTACAGCGATCGAGCGCAAAACAAAAGCGGGAGAGAAGCCAACCAAAGACGACCTTATCTTTCTCTACGAACTCAACGCTCCGATCGAAGGCTTCGGTTACCAACGAGATCCTCGCATCGAGGAGTTGCGACACCGAAGAAATCCCGAGGAAGATATGCCGATCGTGTTTGAGTGCGACAAAAACCAAATCGCGCACGATATAAGAGAAATCAAAGAAGGCGCGAAGGCCTACGTCGGCCCACTTGTCTCCGGCATTTTCGACAAAATCCAGGAATATGGCATCGAGCATATCTATACCTCTTTCCCCGAAGGCAAGATCAGAAAAGAACAAATTGAGATCGGCGGAAAGGATGCCAAAGAACTCATCAAAGAGATGCGCGAGAAAAAAATCAATATCAGCGACTACGCGATGGACATGATGAAGAGCAAGGATTTTGTGACGCAGAAGAATTCGGAATCGGAAATCCTCATCCGCCTCAAAGTTGGCGATCTCGGTTTTCCAAAAAACAAATATCCGACGACGGACGAAATATATAAACGCATCGAAGAACTTGGTCTCGAACTCTGCCCCGCCGAAACCGGGCCGCATTATCGCCTCAAATATCAAAATCAACCATTAGGAGAATGGTTCTATGTTGGCATGAAACAAATTACCGATCGCGACGGCTACCCGTACGTCTTCGACCTGGGACGGCACGGAGATGGCTTGTGGCTGCACAGCCACTGGACGAATCCCACGCACGAGTGGAGTCCCGAGAACGAGTTGGTGTTCCGCCTTCGTAAGTTGGGACATTTAGAAACTTAGATATTTATTTTTTTAACCCTTTGTTTCTTTGACGCTTAGATGCTTTTATATTTTACCACCTCATTTTTGTTATAATACTTTTAGATTGGTTGCATTGAACGGCTAAGGCTTTTCAAGACCCTTCAGACACACGTAAGTTGAGAACGTGAGCGGCTACGGTTTCTCATGGAGGACTTGCGTGGAGCCAAAAAAAAAGAAACAACTTGGTGCGCTGCGCTCGCGGAGTCATGCTCCCAGATAAAATACAGCCCAGTCTCTTTATTTAGACGGGCAGTGGCGCGGATGGCGCGGCGCACAGAACCGATCGCGACGGCAACCCGAACGTCTTCAACCTGGAACGGAACGAAGATGGCTTGTGGCTGAACAACAACTGGACGAATCCCACGAACAAGTGGAATCCCGAGAACGAGTTGGTGTTCCGCCTTCGAAAGTCTTTTATTTTCTCCGCGCTCATAGAGTGCGGTTTTTCTTTTCAGGATTGTTCAAGCTTTTCTTCCAGCCACCGAGCATCTTGCCGATCTCCTCCAATTTTATTGCCACATCCTCGCATTGTTTGTTAGAAATAAGTCTGCCTTCCCAGGCAACAGAAACCAAAAATTTCAGGATGTCCAAAGTTAGGATACATTCAGCAATTTTTTCCGTCTTCTTTTCTTTTTCGGTAAAATAAGCAATATATGAAAATTCGAGAAGGTCGAGGAATTTGTTTTCAATCCTCGCGCCTAATGTATATCGTGCCCCTTTCGCAATATGCGGAGAAATATTCATCCAAAGCAAATATCCCTCTTTGATTCTGCTCAAGATCGAGGCACTATCGAGAGAGAGAGAGAGAGAGAGAGAGAGAGAGACGAAGGGAGCGGCTTTTCCATGGCTATCATACTATCATTTCCGTAGAAAATCTGCTTTCCGCGTGGCGAGAATTTTTGCGCGGCAAGCGGAGGCGCAAAGACGTTGCCGAATTTTCCCTGAATTTTGTGGGCAATATCCTCGCGCTTAACCGCGAACTCTCGGACAAAACCTACCGCCACGGTCCGTATCATGCCTTCAAAATTAACGATCCGAAGCCGCGCGATATCCACAAGGCCGAAGTGCGCGACCGCTTACTGCATCATGCGATCTACCGAATTTTGTATCCCTATTTTGACCGAACGTTCATTTTTGATTCTTATTCCTGCCGGTTCGACAAAGGTACGTTCCGGGCCATGGATCGCTTCAAGAAATATGGAGGAATTGTCTCGCGCAATCACACGCGGACTGCGTGGATTTTGAAATGCGATATCAGGAAATTCTTTGCGAGCATAGACCACGAAACACTGAAAAATATTCTAAGGAGACGAATTGAAGATAGCGACACGTTATGGCTTTTAGCAGAAGTTGTCGACAGCTTTCATACGAAAGACAGAACTGGTGTCGGCTTGCCGCTCGGGAATCTTACAAGTCAGCTTTTTGTCAATATTTATATGAATGAATTTGATCAATTTTTGAAACGAAAATTAAAGGTTCATTATTGCGTTCGTTATGCGGACGATTTCGTGATTTTGCACGAAAGCAGGCGGCATTTGAAAAATCTTCTTCCGGAGATATCGAACTTCCTTCGAACGATGCTAAAACTCTCGCTTCATCCCGACAAGATATTTATCAAAACTTTTGCTTCCGGCGTAGATTTTCTCGGCTGGGTCCATTTTCCGCGTCATCGAGTTTTAAGGACAGCGACGAAGCGGCGTGTATTCAGAAAATTACAGAAAAACCAATCATCCGAAACCTTCGCTTCCTATCTTGGTCTACTCGGCCATGGGAATGCCTATAAACTGAAAAAGAAACTGTTCGGCGATTAGAGTCATTTTGTTTGCACAAAACCAAAATCAATGCTATAATTCATAGGTCTTTCATTGCCCGATACGGGCCTGCCTGCGCAGACAGGCCTTTTTCATTCATATGAAAATAATAAACATAGCCATCATTGCCCACGTTGACCATGGGAAAACAACTCTCGTGGACGCTCTGCTTAAGCAGTCGCGGGATTTTAAATTGAAATCCGGCGCGGAATCCAACTTGATAATGGATTCGAACGAACTCGAGAGGGAGCGGGGGATTACCATTTTTTCCAAGAATGCCTCTGTGATGTATGGCGAAGTCAAGATTAATATTGTGGACACTCCGGGCCATGCGGATTTTGGCGGCGAAGTGGAGCGTATTATGCGCATGGTTGATGGCGCCCTGCTTTTGGTTGATGCGAAAGAAGGCCCGATGCCGCAGACAAAATTTGTTTTGAAAAATGCCATCAGGGCCGGACATAAAATAATCGTTGTTATAAATAAAATTGATAAACCCGGCGCGCGGCCGGTTTGGGCGCTCGATAGAACATTCGATCTTTTCATGGACCTTGGCGCGTCGGACGAACAAGGCGATTTTCCCATCATTTACGCTTCGGGAATTTCGGGCAAGGCGGGATATGATCACACCCTGGAGTCCATGACGGACATCCGCCCGCTTTTTGATTCCATAATCAAAAATATTCCGGAGCCCATCATTAATACAGGAAAACCTCTTCAGATGCTTACGGTAAATCTTGCCTACGACAATTACAAAGGAAAGATCGCCATCGGCCGGCTTTATTCCGGAACTTTAAAAAAAGGGATGGAGATCGCCCACATAGATCGTTCCGGAGTCATAAAAAAAGGAGTCTTAAGTTCGGTGATGGTTTTTGACGGCTTGGAAAAGAAGGAGACAGACGCGGTCGCGCCTGGAGACATAGTCGCCATTGCCGGAATTCCCGATATTTCAATAGGGGAAACGATAGCCGACCCGGAGCATCCCGAAGCGTTGCCGACTATCGCCATAGAGCGGCCGACGGTCAAAATGAGTTTTGCCGTAAACACGTCGCCGTTCACGGGTCGCGAGGGGCAATATTCAACTTCACGAAATATTGCCGAGCGTCTGGCGCAAGAACTGGAAACGGACGTCGCTTTGCGCCTGGAAAAAACGGACGCGACCGATACGTGGATCGTCTCCGGGCGTGGCGAGCTTCACCTTTCAATCTTGATAGAAAAGATGCGACGTGAAGGATACGAATTTCAAGTTTCAAAACCGCAGGTTATTTTCAGCGAAGAAAACGGCAAGAAAATGGAACCGATCGAACGCGCGTCTATTGAGGTGCCGGAAGCTTTTACGGGAGTCGTTATAAACGAACTTGGACCAAGAAAAGGAATAATGGCCGAGATGCGGACTGAAAAAGGAATGGCATATATCGAATTTCTTGTGCCAACGCGCGGACTCATCGGTTTCCGTAATCAGTTTCTCACAAGCACGAAGGGGCAAGGCATAATAAATTCGCTTTTTGAAAAGTACGAAGAATACAAAGGCGATATTGAATCAAATCCACACGGTTCGCTTGTCGCATCGGAGGCCGGAACAACAAAGATTTACGGTCTTTTGGGCGCCGAGGGAAGAGGCGAGCTGTTCGTCGGTCCTGGAACGGAAGTTTATGAAGGCCAGATCGTCGGCCAGAATGCCAAGGCGCAGGATTTGCGCGTGAATGTTTGCAAAGAAAAACAACTTTCCAACATGCGTGCAAAATCCGATGGCTCAATGGAATTTTTGAAAGTGCCGCGAACCCTAACACTTGAAGAAGCGATAGAATTTATCGGAGACGACGAATTGCTTGAAGTAACTCCGAAATCCATCCGGCCGAGAAAATACTGGTTGCGCGAAGGCGACGAAAGCCGCGCCAAAAAAGGGCTGGCCTGATTTTGAAATATAAAAATAATCCCACTCGTAAAAGTGGGGTAAAAAACTATTCTGTAGAATCCGAAAAAATCGGCAGACGCGGGAGTTCTTCAAAGTGCTCTAGGAAAAATTCCGCACCAGCTCGTTTCATCCGTTCTCTGCTATGTGCTCCTTGCGTGTGAGCAATAGGAATTACTTTCGCGCCAAGCGCGAATTTCATGTCGCTGTCTTGATCCCCGACATAGATCGCTTCTTCCGGAGAAATATTATGCTGTTCAAGAAAATTCGTTATTGCATCCGCTTTATCGGAAACACCGCCTAGCACCTCAAAGAAATACTTGTCCAGTTTATGGCGGATAAGGAGCGGTAAGGTAATTTCGTTCTGTTGCGTGCTTACTATAACCGTAAAAGTGGGCCAGGGTCTTTTTCTTATCCATTCCAGTGCTTCAAGAATACCTCTTGCAGGTTGTGACGGCGATTGGTTGCGATAGGCGGCGTTATATAGAGAGTAAAGCTCCGTTTCGGATGCCTGTATTTCACTGACTCCGGCGTCGCGGTAGATTTTGGTCCACGGACTAGTAAGGCGTTCGCTTAATTCTTCTGCGGAGAGACGCGGCTTCTTGAAGTGATCAAATACCGAATTAAGAGATTCAAAAAGAGCGTCGCGGTCATCAAAAATAGTGCCGTTAACATCAAAACCGAAAAAACGTATTTTTTTGTTTGTTTTAGACACGGTATATTTCCAAAGAATTAACTAACAACAATATATCATAAAAAAACCAATCAGCAAGCAGATTAAATTGATGTTTTTATAATGAATGTTTTATAAACAATAAAACCATGTTAAAATATCTTATTACCAATGAATCTACTTTGGCAGTACACAAAACAATATAAGAAGACGCTTTTCCTCGCGCTATTTTTGGGAGCGGCTAATCAGATATTTTCTCTGCTTGACCCGCAAATCTTCCGGCTTATCATCGACAGATACGCGACGCAGATCAATGTTTTGCCGCAAGGAGAATTTGTGCGCGGCGTCGGCATTCTTTTGCTTCTTGCCATGGGGGCGGCTTTTGCTTCCCGCGTCGCCAAAAATTTCCAGGATTATTTTGTGAACGTTATCACGCAGAAGGTCGGCAACCAATTATACGCGGCGAGCGTTGCACATTCTTTTTCCTTGCCTTATAGCGTGTTTGAAGATCAGCGCTCCGGCGAACTTTTGCAGATATTGCAGCGCGCGAGAAAAGATTCCCAAATATTTATTACGAGCGCTATCAATATAGTTTTTTTAACGATTGTCGGAATTTTATTCGTGGTTGGCTACGCTTTCACCGCCCACTGGGCCATCGGGCTTGTATATTTTCTTATCATTCCATCGCTAGGATTAACGACCATTTTTCTGAGTCGGAAGATCAAAAAAGCGCAGAAAGAAATTGTCGCCGAAACCGCCGATCTCGCCGGTTCTACAACAGAGACCATCCGCAACGTGGAACTTGTTAAAAGTTTGGGCCTGGAAAACCAGGAAACCGAGCGGCTAAACGGGGTAAATGAGAAAATTTTAGGGTTGGAGCTGAAAAAAGTGCGCCTCATCCGCACCTTCAGCTTTATACAAGGAACGCTCGTAAACACAATGAGGTCGGTCCTAATGTTCCTTATGCTTTGGTTTATCTTTCACGGAACGATATCTCTCGGCCAATTTTTCACGCTTCTTTTCTACTCGTTCTTTCTCTTTAATCCGCTCGGGGAATTCGGTAATGTCGCTGCGCAATATCAGGAAGCGAAAGGAAGCATGGAGGCGCTGCAAAAAATTCTTGATATCCCTTCTGCGAAAAAACCGGAACATCCGGCGTCTCTACCTCCGGTTAAAAATATCTCGTTCAAAAATGTTGAATTTGCTTATGGCGGCAACAGTCCGCCTTCGCCTAACGGCTCCGGACGGGCAAGTAAAAAAGTTTTATCCGGCATAAATTTGGAATTGCACGGAGGAACTTCCACTGCTTTCGTCGGCCCATCTGGTTCGGGAAAAACCACGCTCATTAAATTGATCGTCGGACTATATCAGCCGACCAAGGGAAAAATTCTTATTAACGGAGCCGATTCAATTTCTATAGATTACGACGAATTCCGCAAACGAATCGGATATGTTTCGCAGGAAACCCAGCTTTTTGCCGGGACCATCCGCGAAAATCTTCTTTTCGTAAATCCTACCGCAACGGACGATGAGTGCCTTGAGGCATTGAAACAAGCTTCAGCAATGAGCATCTTGGAGCGTTCAGGCCAAGGGCTTGATACAAAAATAGGGGAGAGCGGCATAAAGGTTTCCGGCGGCGAGCGCCAGCGTCTTGCGATCGCAAGGGCCTTATTGCGCAACCCTGATCTGATAATTTTCGACGAGGCAACGAGCAGTTTGGACTCCATTACCGAAAAAGAGATAACAGATACGATCCGCGGCATAAGCAAAATTCGCCCGAACTTGATGATAGTGCTCATCGCGCATCGGCTTTCAACCGTTGCTCACGCCGACACGATCTATGTGTTGGAGAAAGGAAAGATCGTGGAAGAAGCAAATCACGAAAAACTTTTAACAAATCACGGATTATACGCCGCCCTTTGGCGCGAACAGATGGCGCAGGGGTAATAAGATGAGAAGCGATAAAACGACTTGCAGTATTTAATCAAGCAGATTTATACTGGAAACAGTTGTTTAAAGAAAGAGGGAGTATGGCAGATCAAACGAAATTCGTCGTTGTTATTTTGCATAAACACGGGAGCGATTTTGGTTCGACGATCGGCAAGATAATGGCAAATAATGCCGAGGACGCAATGGCAAGATCAGAAATGTGGATAACCCGCAAGAACGCAGAGCATGAATGTCGCGAATACGGAAATAATTGTTCCGCATATGTTGATATTCCTAATCGAAGTTTGAGAACTTGCGGCATTGATCTCGGTGCCGAAGAAATTGACCTTACAAACCCCGCCAACTAGGCGGGGCTGTTTTTGCGCCCCTCGTTTCTTTGTGGTAAAAAAATAACAGGACATCTTAGGAGCTACAAAGTGAATTTGAGCGCAAAGAAGTTTCTTCGCGGTCTTTTAGATGGAAAATGGCATGTTTATGAAAAAATGCCAAAAGGGGTTGGTATTTGCACCGTGGAAAGCTGTATTGATAGCGGTTTTGTACAAACAAAAAAAGTTGATCGAAGTCGGAGTGGAGAGTTAGAAAGTTATCGTATCGCATTGCGCATTACTCGTCGAGGCAGAGCCGCGCTTAAAGCCGAATTCAATTTGTAGTTTTCATGGCCCAATCATCCGGTTGGGCCGTTTTTTTATAAAAAAGACACTTAAGAGCGCTGAGGTGCGTTAATTGCTATTTTCCCGCAGTCATGATAAGATGTGAATACTCATATGAAACCGCTCGAAAAGACAAAGCTGAACTTGGACAAAAAATTTCAAAAAGTTGCCGCCACGCCGGCGAGTTTTGCGTTTTTTGTGGCAATTCACGACTTTATTGAGTGCGTTGAGACAGACCCCGTTCTTGTGCGGGCGTTTACTAAACTCAAAATAGACCCGGAAAAAAATCTTTCCACCAAATACGGTCATTTAAAGCAGATCCATCGGGGAATAAAAGATCTTGGGACTCCGCTTGGTGATGATTTGGGTCATGACAGAAACGTCGTTGTGCGCGATTTGGGCCGGATTCGCGGCAAAGAAATGAGCGACAGCAATTCGTTTTGGAAAAAAAGGGAATTGTGGAGAAAACTTGCCACTGAAGTCCACGGTAAAATAAATCTGCATCTTTTTCCGAATCCGGTAGAAACCGCTTAATAGTAGTGGGAGTTAGCATCGTAATTTTTATATGACAGGAAATCAAAATGGTTTTTATGGGCTCGGCATTGCGCCGGGCATTCTTCAAATTCTCGCGAAAATCGGATTTAAAACGCCGACACCTATCCAAGAGCAATCAATACCGATCGCGATAGAAGGAAAGGATATTATGGGCATCGCGCAAACGGGAACGGGCAAAACTCTTGCTTTCGGAATTCCTCTCGTTCAGCACATCCTGCAAAAAGATGGTTTGGGTTTGATCGTTGTGCCGACGCGCGAACTCGCGCTTCAGGTTGAGGAAATGTTAGAAAAGATCGCGACGCCGCTTGGCGTAAGAATTGCTTCGCTCATCGGCGGCGAACCGATCTTCCGACAAATGTCCCGTCTCAGACGGAAGCCGCAGATAATAGTCGGCACTCCGGGTAGGCTTATCGACCACTTGGAACAAAAAAGTGTTTCGTTCGCCAAATTGACGATGCTGATTCTTGACGAAGCCGATCGCATGCTTGATATGGGTTTTGCTCCTCAGTTAAAACGGATACGCATGGCACTGCCTGCCGAACGGCAAACGATGTTTTTTTCGGCAACGATGCCCGAGGAAATTGTCGGTATGGCCCGTGCCTATTTGAAGCTTCCGATGCGCGTTGAGATCGCCCGCTCCGGCACTGCGGCCAAAGATGTTACTCACGAATTGTTTTTTGTTAGTCAGGAATCAAAAAGGAGGTTACTCGAAAAAGTTCTTCAAGATTACCGCGGTTCTGTGCTTATTTTTTCACGGACGAAATTTTCGGCGAAAAAAATAGCCGTTCATCTGCGCGCCTTAGGGCATTCCGCCGCAGAAATCCATTCCAATCGTTCACTAAGCCAGCGCCGTGAAGCGCTTGAGGGTTTCAAAAAAGGGAAATACAGAGTGCTTGTCGCGACCGACATCGCCGCGCGCGGTATTGATGTCACAAACATTGAGCTTGTTTT
>Ga0209515_10008006_pt1 | contig 12517 bp, 9 predicted proteins | sample Subgroupgradi54m_FD_187454 | JGI IMG/M metagenome (GOLD analysis project Ga0209515, IMG submission 187454) | Subsurface groundwater microbial communities from S. Glens Falls, New York, USA - GMW60B uncontaminated upgradient, 5.4 m (SPAdes)... ... | reverse complement strand
TGCGCGACGCGAGCTTAGCTAACCGCGACTCCTGGAATACTTGCTCCAGAAGCGATGCGAATATTTCTTTTTCAAAAAATACAGTTATTTCTTCCAGGGAAGGCTCAAAGAAATACGGCTGTGTTGGCTTTTCTTCGAGTTTTTCTTCCGGCAGTTCCGCACCTGAAATAATAGAAGCTTTTACATCTTGAGTAAGTAAGTTTTTAAATACCGCGTAAAATGCCACTACTTTTTCATATTGAGCCAGAAACGTGGTGATCTGCTTAAGGTTCTCGATTGCAATCGCATTGTCAGGAAATTCGAAATAAGTGAAAGGACTTCCCGGCATGATCTCTTCAAAAAACATCTTACCCATGCGTCCGATGATGATCGCATCAACCTGCGTCCTCTTTACTTCACCCACAAATGCAGTAAATGTGCGATGCACCACATCCCCATAAAGTCCGGTATTGGCAGAAAGGAGGACAAGTACAGTTGGCTTCGTCCGCTTAATCAGGGACACCTCTTCTCCCTTTGATTTTATTTTTTTCTTCTTCATGATATACTCCACTTCTTTCTTGTATGCGGTAGTGATCTCACGGAACATTCGGTTGAGCCCAACATGGAACGCACGATTAGCAAGAACGGAATTACGGATACGGCGAACCGATGTACCAGCTATTGTCTCATACGTCTCAACGAGAATTACCAGACTTTGAAGTTGCTCTAATTTTTGTTCAGCTGATTGTTCGTTTGTCATATTCCATTATTTTATCTCTGCTAAGATATCGAAATCTTTGATACGCGCAAGTAATATGTCCAGAGTCTCAATGCCTGCGATGAAGTCATCCACTTTTTTTCTCATGTCCGGCTTCGTATCGCCCATGAATATTATTTTCTGTATAAGGAAGCGAATATCGCTTTTTGATTTCTCTCGCCACAGATCGCTCCACACGAAGGCGAAAAGAATGATCTGGATGCTTGCAGGAATGCTATCGTATGCCGTCTGATCAAAGAACTGAATGATTCTATCTTCTTTTTCGAGCGACCTTCTGATCTGCTCGCTCATCTCGGCTCCGAAACTTTTGAATGTATGGATCTTTTCCATATTGCGCAGGAAGCTTGTAAGCTCTCTGGCGATCTGCTGTTTAAGGCGGGATTGCGTTTGACGGCCTACGCGCGTTACCGAGATGAAAGGATCGATTGCCGGACGCCTGCCTTCTGAAAATAATCGGTGATCAAAGAAGAGGTGTCCGTCCGTCATTGACATAATGTTCGTCTGTATATATCCGGTCATGTCGCCTTGAGGAGCTTCTGCCACCGCAAGACAGGTGATGGAAACTTCTCCTTTTTCTTTATGGATAAAATTTCCTGCGCGCTCGAGAAGTTTTGAATGAAGGTAGAAGATATCACCCGGGTATGAGTTTCTGCCCGGAAACCGCCGGCCAAGCAGAGAAATTTCCCGATAGATCTTTGCGTGCACCGATAAGTCATCAAGCATGACTACCACGTCCCTCCCTTGATCTCTGAAGTATTCCGCAATCGTCATCGCGGTGTAGGGCGTGAGAAATATCATTCCCGCTCCATCGCTTGCGCTTGATGCCACGATCACCGTCTGATTCTGTATTCCCAAGTGGACGAGCTGTTCTTCGATCTGCTTGATCGCAAGCTGACTTTTTCCGATTGCCGCATATATACCGATCGATCCTTCGCGAACTTGCGTAAGCAATGCTCGCAACAACACTCGCGTTTTTCCTGTCTTCTGATCTCCTATGATCAATTCGCGCTGGCCCTTACCGAGAGGAATCATGAGGTCAATCAGCGCTATACCGGTATCGCATGGCCGCTTGATGCGCGACCTGGTGCTGATTCCCAAAGGAGCAACATCAGTCATACGAGATTCTTGCATCGGCGGAAGCGGCTTTGCGGGATCGAGCGAATGACAGAGAGGATCGACCACATTACCGAGTAAAACATCGCCTACGGGAATCTGAAGAAATGATCCGGTTCGCGCCGCACGGCTTCCTACACGGACTTGAGTGCGGGACAAATTCAGCAGCTCCACGTTCTCCTCAGAAATGCCTATAACTTGAGCGATTTCCCCTGACTCAAAAACCACCAGTTCTTCAGGCCGCACTCCTGGCAGTCCCTGGAGATAGACGAGTGATGAGATCACGCGGTCCACGAACCCGACTTCTCCGGTAGCTGCAAGATATGAATTAAAGTCTTGTTTCGGCATTTTATTTTATTAACTCTCTTATTTGCGGCTCTTCTTTCTTGAGCACATCAGTAATCATTTGCGCAAGGGTCATCTCCTTGTACTTGCCCCCAAAGATGATGCGCGCGCCCCCGAGCATTGAGCGATCGAAGCTGATATCAGTTACCACCCCCACGCCGAGATTTTTTTGCGTCCAATCATGAAGCTTATCGAACATCTCTTCCGTAGGCTTGAATGCAAGCGAGAGTTTCAAGAGAACGAGCTGATCAAGTACCGTCTTAAGCTCTTGAAAAAATGCTCTCAATGCTGCGGAATTATCTTTCAATTCTGCCCGCGCCAGTATCTCTCTCATTGCCGCGGCCGTTATTTCCGAGAACCGGGAGTGAAGCACATTTTCGAGTCCCTTAGGATCTGCCCGGAAAAGTGAGGCCTCAAGCTCTTTCACCTGCTCTTGGAGATCATCGCGCTCATCTTTCGTGCGGATCGTACGTAGGAGCGGCATCATGCTATCGGGAATTTTCATGGTCATATTTCGAAAAATCCTTGCTGCTTGGCCTCATTCAAGGCATGAATGACCAAATCCTGCTGATCTTCCAAACTCAAAGCTTTGCCGAGAATGGACTTGGTGACCAAGTTAAGGATGTGATAAATACCTTCTTCGACCTTTCGTAATGATTCTCTCTTGTAATCGCTGATTTCTTTTTGCGCCGACATAAATCCTGCCTGAATCTGCTCTTTCAATACGCCCTCATATCGAGTTGTTTGATTTTTCAATGATTCTTCAAATTCTTTTAACGATCGCTGCGCTCCATCTGCCATCTCTTTTGCCGTGGAAGAAATTGCTGCCGTGTACTGCTGTTTCGTAGAGTCCATCATGCTCCGATACGCATCCACCATTTGGGTTGCCACCTCTTTTACGCGTTCGTTTTCTTTCTGGGAGAACTGCTGAAGGGCCGCCTTCAAATCCGCATCAAGAGTTTCTTTTGTCGTCTGCGTCTGCACAAGAAGTTCTTTTGCTTTTTTATTTGCCTCCTCGATGATCTGCACCGATTGCTTTCTCGCCTCATCGAGAAGCGCTTCAGACTTGAGATGCGTATCTCGCTTTTCCTGATCAATAGTACCGGATCCTATCTTCATCCGATCCAGAAAACGTGATCCCACCACCACAAAAAGAAAGAGGAAAAGACCATTTACCACCGTAATCGCCGCGCCAAGAAAGAAAAGCGGCGCAAATGCAGCGGGGATCGCCGCATGTATCGTAGTAATAATATCGCCCACAGAAGTAAAATAGTTCATATCAAAGAATAATAATTAGATACGCGATAATTCCTCCGGCGGCCATAATTCCGAAGGTCAAAAGCAAATTAAGAAATATTCCAAATTGAATCAAACGGGCGGCAAGCGGATTGCGGCCAAGCGCCTCTACGCCGCTTGACGTAACTTTTCCGAAATAAATAAATCCGGCAATCATTGAGCTTGCTCCGATAAGAAACGCCATCAAGTAGCGCAATGCCTCAATGGGTTTCGCTGCAAAACGGGTAAGCGGAGTGTTAACGCCGATATTGATCGCAACCGGAATTTTCCCTATTTTTTCCCGATCAGCTTCTCGATAATCCGCAAGCGCAATACCCAACACTTCTCCGTATCCATCAACCTTTGCTCCGATGCCCGGGATCGCGGAACTTGAAATAAAATCACCCGCGAGAATCTCGCCGTTGATCGTAGACACGCGGACAAATGATTTTCCCGCAAATACCACATTCGTGCCGTCTTGTTGCGATGAACCAAGCACCATCGCAGACGGCCGGCTTACTACGCCAAACATATGGTCGTCCAGCGCCTCTTCTGAAAGTTTATATCTTCCGCTCACAAAACTGATAATATCGCCTTCTTCCGCGTCAGCGTCTTCTACGGCTACATGAGTTCCTATGCCTTCAGCAACCTCACGGGAAATCGGCTGCGTTGCAGGAGCCTGGGTTACCTGCGCCAACTGTTTTACTGAACTAAATACGTGAGCAACTTGCGCCGACAACGGCTCCGGTCCTATATGCGGGAAGAATCTTTTTACCAGCGCAGGAAGAGACGAGGCGGTACCATGCGAGTTAAGCATCGCGAGTCTAGTCGCAGATTGCATCATGCGCGTTGCCCAAGCTATCACTGACTGCGAGCGGGAATCATTCATCAGTGCAATCGCCACAGAAGAAGAAAGCTCATTTACATCTCGCGTGGCATTCGCAAATGCGCGAGACGTCGCAGTTTGTATGCGCGAAGATACTGAAGTAGTACCGACAGAAATATTTTTAATCGCCATAATAAAGTTAGTGCTTACAAGACCGCAATAAAACATTACGGCGAAAAACAATATCGCAGAAAATACAAGTGAAATAATCTCTCGACTTACACCGACTGAAAACTTAGCTTTTTTAATTGCACCGGCTGATGCAAGCATAGGGCGGCGAATCTTCTTTGGCGGATGTAGCTCAATATTTAAATCATGAGACTCATCGGCAAAAATATGATCGGGCAACGGCGAAACAGAAAGAAATTCGGAAGAAGTCTCAACCGGATATCCAGTCGTTGCATGAACGCCTCGACGTTTGACTTGAGAAAAGTACTCTTCAAGCCAGACTTGAGTCGTCATCCAGTTCCTTCCGAACTTTTGACCTTGAAGCTTTTTTTTGAAAATCAAAAAACGCAGGTAATCCTGACTAACTCCCCAATGCTTAGCGGCAACGGCGAGTGAAAGAAATTCTGTATCTTGTTGTGAATTTTTTTTAGAGACCGTCATAAACAGGGAGGGTTATAAAATTTCTTGAAAAAACCTTTCGATGAGCGTAATAAACGATTTCGCGTTTATACCTATAAACGATGAATACTCGATGGAAAACGATCTTAGAAACTTAACGATATCATGTGTACATAATACCACCTGTTTTTTCCTTTTCTCTGGTCTCTTCTCTGTGGATAAGTATTCATTGAAGCACTCAAAGGAATGATTCATAATTTAAGAGGTCAAATATGCTGTATATAAAAAATACTTAATATTGCTAAACCTTACTATTTAGCTTAAAGATGATATGAATGTTTTATAATGTTATTACAAGACATACTTTTTTAAAAAAGAAAGAGACATGTTCTAATCTTTTCTTCTCTATGCATTGACAGGTTTTTCAAAACCTAAAAATAGCCCGTATACAATATAAGAATATCCGAAATCTGAATTACTCGCGTCAAAAGACCCTTCCAAACGGAATAAAAATATATGATGCGATTCAAAGGTTTGCAACATGTCTAAATTCTTGCCATTATATCTATATCCCCCTTCGGGGGACGCGACTCGGTAATTTTGAGTATAGTGTATTTTTGTAAGCTTAAGATTGCTCACGTATCATTCGCGTATTGTTATACATCACTGAACTATCAATTCTATGGATCGCAAATATATTTCAATCAAAGAAGCATCTAAGATGCTGGGAGTCACTCCCCTTACGCTTCGCAACTGGGACAAGAGAGGCATTTTGACTGCCTATCGAAATCCGGTAAACAACTATCGAGTCTACCGCCTTGATCAAGTTGAACTCTTTCAACGACGAATCGAGAACTCAAAAAACAAAAGCAAAGGAAGGCGGATCGATATCTCGATAAGTTAATCACAAAAATATCTCATGGATTCCATGAGATATTTTTGTGATTAAACTAAAAACCAAAAGCGCAAAACGAAAAATACTTTTTTTCTCTCAGGTTGTCATTCCCGCGAAGGCGGGAATCCAGTGTTTTAAAATAGGGAGAGGGGATGGATTCCCGCCTTCGCGGGAATGACAGAAAGTTTGACATACACAGAAATCCTCGCTATAATGATTTTGTTCTTTGGTGCGTCAGGTAATCAGGCTTCAGATTTTTTCTGATGTCAGGAAAGTCCGAACACCATCATGCAGCGTGCGTGTCACATTGCATGAAAGCGATAGCGGCTAACGGCCGCCTCCCTGGCAACAGGGACGGGACAGTGTCACAGAGACCATACCGCCGATCGTCGTTACAAGAACCCTAAAGGTTCTTAATGCGGAGGAGGCAAAGGTGAAAAGAGTGGGGTAAGAGCCCACAGTCGCCATAGGCAACTATGGCGGGAGAAAAACTCCTATCCGGTGCAACCTCACCGTCACTGCGCTCGGCGCAATGACTACACGGGGGCAAAGAGTTCATGAGCAATCACGAACCAAGAGAGATGATTACCTCCCTATCCGTTCGCGGATGGGGAACAGAATTCGGCTTATCGATGCATCAAAGACAATCAAAAATCCCCTTTCGGGGATTTTTGATTTTTCTTTTTTTACTTTACGTATCCAATTCGCTTGAGCCAGAAACTATTTTCCCAATCCCATAAAATTTTTGCCGCCATGAATGCTTTTATATCATCATGCGTATAAGGAAATTCTTTTAACTCCACATCTCCCACTATCTCTCTCCACTGATGCATATCCTCTAACGCGCAGCCGGTACCCTTTCTTCTTTCCCGTATCTTTTTCCTGCCTCCTTTTTCACGGAGCATTGCACCGCAAAGGCTGCAAATTCTGTGCTGATTAATACGAAGTATCCATCTAGTTTCAACGGCGTGCGGGAGCGCTAATTCTCGCTGAAGAGCAAATTCCTGAAGAGCTAGCACATATGCCGCAGTCTGCAAATTATACTCGGGAAAAAATCCAGTGGATGTCTTGATATCAAGAACACCGAACTTTCCATCGATAGTTGCTAATGCGTCAACCGTGCCTGCATACCGATACCGCTCTGACCTGATCTGGCGCTCTACATATTCTTTATGAAATACAATGCCTCTTGTCTCATTAAAACGCTGAAATGTATCAACCGCAGGGGCTATTTCCTTAGGGACATCGGCATTCTCGCCCGTAAGAAGCCCTTGTACGGCCGCATGTACCATCGACCCTTCAAGAGCTGACTTATTCTTCACCTCCTCTACCGACGCGTAACTGTCCAATTCTTTGAAAAAAACATCCAAGCCCGGCTTTGACTTAACTTCCAAAATCTTGGTAACGCGCGGATACCAAACGCCCTCTATCGTATATCCGTTATGATCTTTAAATTCTCCGCCGCTTTTATAAAACATAAGTGCACTGTCTCAAAAAGTTGCCTCTTGAGGCAAAATATAATGACACGTAAGATGTTAAAAATTACTTCAACGGCCCCTCCAGAACATCAAGAGCTGGCATTCGAGTCCCTGCAAGAAATTCAAGCATAGCCCCTCCGCCGGTGGACACATAACTAAATCCCTTTAATGCACCGTAAGAGTGCAGCAGCGTGATCGTATCTCCGCCGCCAATAAGTTTAAAAGCGGAAAGCCGCTTCATAGACGTAGCAAGATGTCTGGTGCCATTTGCAAATAAAGGCACTTCTGCAAGCCCCACAGGTCCGTTCCAAACCACCATACTGCTCGCTTTAATGACCGAAGAAAAAAATGCGACAGTCTCCGGACCAATATCTACGATATATTCATTTACTGCGACATTGGAGACAGGGCACGATCGCACCCCCGACGGCCGAGACAAGCTCTTGGTTACCACCACATCGATAGGGATATGCAATTTTTTATGAGAAAGCAAACTAACGATATCCCCCTGATCTTTGTCTACAAGCGACTTGCCCACAGGAAATCCTTTGGCAGCAAGAAGGGTGTTCGCGATCGCTCCTCCGATCAGTACATCGTCAGCGAAAGTTAAAAAACGCTTGATCAGGGGTATTTTTGTCTCCAATTTGGCGCCGCCCAAAATGGCCACAAGCGGATGATCGGGAGCAGTGATCACACGACTAAGATTGGCGATCTCCTTCTCAAGACGAATCCCCGCATAAGAAGGCAATGTGCGGGCAAGGGCTACCATCGATGCATGAGATCGATGAGAATTGGCGAATGCTTCATTAATATAAGCATCCCCCCAGCGTGCCAAACGTCGCGCAAAAGAAGCATCGTTTTCTTCTTCACCGGCAAAAAAACGTATATTTTCAAAAAAAAGAATATCTGAGGATAAGTTCAGCTTTTTAAATACTGCGATGCTCAGAGGATCTTTAACAAAGATAATTTCTTTTTTTAAAAGTTTAGAGAGATGTTCTGCTACAGGACGCTGTGTCAGCGACGCTACGCGTGTTCCATGAGGCCTCCCGCGATGAGAAATAATGCGCACATGAGCACCGCGACGCAGAGCCTCTTTAATAGTAGGGACAGCCTGCTCAATACGAAAATCATCGGCGATCCGCTTGCCTTTCATGGTCACGTCCCCATCAATGCGAATAAGAAGCCGCATACCGCGTTGCATCGGCATGTCCGCGAGTGTCCTAAGAGGTAGATTCATACTATTCCATGCTACCCTATTATTTTATATAATAAAAGAATGGCAAATGAAAAAAAACGTATTGTTATCATAGGCGCGGGATTCGGAGGAATTACCGCAATGCGGCATTTGGCAAAGCATCTGCCGTCAGATTTCTCGATCATGCTTATTGATAAGCATCATCACCAGCTCTATACGCCGGCACTCTATGAGATAGCATCCATGCCACGCGAAATCACCGAGGATAGCATGCTCAAATCTTCTATTCTGCTTCCCATTGAGTATATGGCAGACAAAGCGTCCGTCACCTTTGTGTGCGATGAATTCACCGGCCTTGATACAGCCCGCAAAACTGTCACGCTCACACATACAGGAACAGTATCCTACGAATATCTCATCCTCGCTCTCGGATCCGAGACTGCGTATTTTGATATCCCCGGTCTTCGCGAGAACGCACTCCCGCTTAAAACGTTCGATGATGCAATTCGCATGCGCAATGCAATTGAAGACCTGCTTAAGCAAAAAGAAGAAATAAATATCAGCGTCGGGGGTGCAGGATCTGCGGGAATAGAACTTGTAGCTGAGTTCGTTAACTTCATCTGCATGATGAAAGAAAAGCTCATGCCGGATGCAAAGAAGTGCTCCATCTTTTTTACACTCATTGAAGCAGCGCCCCAGATTTTGCCCGGGTTTGAACCATGGGTCGTCACACTCGCCAAAAAACGCCTCCAAGAACTTGGTATAACGATCAAAACAAATACCGCGATCACCTCCGTCTCTCAAAACGAGATTACTTTTAAAAATGGCGAAAAGCAACCCAAGGACATTTTAATATGGACAGGCGGCGTCAAAGGCCCTAGCATCTTTCGAACTCTCGGCCTTGAGGCCTCTCCCAAAGATTCACTTATGGTTGACGGATATTTGCGCGCAAAGGATCCCAGCGGAGTTATTTTTGTCGTCGGTGATAGTGCGATATTCACGAATCCGCACACACAAAAGCCTGTCGTATGGAACGTGCCTGCCGCAGAACAAGAAGCAAAATCAGCTGCCGTTAATATACTCCGCGCTATCAAAGAAAAACCGCTTATTCCGTTTATTCCTTCAAGAAAATATCCCTTTATCCTTGCCGTAGGCAAAAAATATGCCATCGCCGATCTCGTCATTTTCCGTTTCTGGGGATTGAGCGGATGGATAGCAAAGCAACTCGTTGAATTCCGCTACGGACTCTCCGTGCTCCCGCTCAAAAAAGCTCTCATGCTCTGCTGGCGCAGCATGTTCGTCTCCCAAGCAAACGATTGACCAAAAGCCCCGCGTATAGCGGGGCTTTTTAGAGCCTATCTCAAAAATAATTTTGAGATGGTTTTGAGGATGTTTTGAGCGAAAACCATGAAGATTGAGGAGAGATAGCGGTGCTATCTCGACGAGATCTGAATGGTTTGCAGCCAAAACAGACCAAAACCGTGCCAGAAGGTATTTTTGAGATAGGATCTAATTCAATATCGGTCTTTATTACTTGATATTTATTACTTGATACGTGAAGCAATTGCAACCATCTCGGAAAATTCTGACGAATCAAGGCTCGATCCCCCTACGAGCGCTCCCTGCATGCCGCCTTCTTTAAGAAATCCTTCGATATTTTTTGCGTGCACCGATCCGCCGTAGATCACGCGCACGGCGTCTGCTATGGCCCGGTTCGATAAGTCAGCCACTACTTTGCGAATATACATCACCGCTCGAAATGCGTTTTCCGGATTATCGGGGTGAGCATGGGGACTCGTACTGATCGCCCACACCGGCTCATAGGCAATAACCAGTTTTTTGAGTAAATTCTTTTTTACTCCCTCAAGTGCCGCCTTAATTTGAATGCCCACCGCGTCAGGCATATCATCTCCCGTACGCTCGCGCTCGCCTACGCATAAAATCGGGGTCATGCCATTTTCAAGAAGTTTGCTGACTTTCTTGTTGATCATCTCGTCCGTCTCATTCAGAACATAGCGCCTCTCGGAGTGCCCCACAATCACATACCCTACTTTCAAATGTTTTAACTGATGCCAAGACACTTCTCCCGTATACGCGCCGCCGTCCTGCCAAAACACATTCTGTGCTCCGACTTTTGCTTTTTTTACAACTGCTGCAATCGGCAATAAAAAAGGAAATGGGGGAGCCAACACCACGTCAACATTGCGAACACGAGCAATTCCCCGCTCGATTTTATTCGCAAGAAGCGCTGCGCGTCCCGGAGCATCGGGATTCATTTTCCAATTTGCAACAATAAGAATTTTTGTCATGAATGTGCTGTTATGTTATGGATATGCCTCGTAAAAACTCGGCAGCGGTTTCAGGAGCAATGGTGGAGATTTCAATGCCGGTACCGATTTCAAATCCCGCCCAAATAGCGGTTTTCGGAATAATTTCAAAATGCCAATGATAATGATCAAATTGATGCGAGTCTCCGGTTGGCGCAGTATGAAGGAAAAAATTAAAATCGGGATTTTTCAGCCCTTTATGGAGTTTTGCAAGGGAAACGCGCATGGCATTGGCCAACATGAGCCGATCCGTGTCCGTGATTGCCTCGAAATGCGCACCGTGGCGTTTCGGATATACTCTCATTTCAAATGCTGATTTTGATGCATAAGGCGCTACCACGGCAAATCGCTCATTCTCATAGATAATGCGCACTCTTTCTTTGATCTCATACTCCATGATCACGCAGTGTACGCATGTGCCATTTTTGATCGCATATTCAGATGATCCCTTTAAACTGTGCGCGATATCCGGAGGAACAACGGGAATGGCAATAATCTGGGAATGCGGATGGGCAATGGAAGCGCCTGCCATTGGCCCATGATTATGAAAAATAGATACATACTCGACACATGCGTCATCCTTAAGAGCAAGATAACGCGCTTGATACGCACGAAATACCAGCTCCGCTTCTTTGTCGGTCATCAAACCAATGGAACGTATATGATCGCGGCTGATAACAAGATCGTGGAAGCCCACTCCTTCGGTCCATTCGTACGGCCCCTTATCCTTAAATACCGCGCATATCCCCTTCCCAAATGCCGGGTATTTATTAGGCACTACCTGTACCCACCAATTTTCCGGCGTAGCTCGCCCTTCTTTATCGTATGTTAACGAGGGCGGATCAGCCGGCCGTTCAAATGGGCACATGAGCTTAGGCTGCAAAAAACGCTTAGGGCGCTTTGTTAAAAAATCATGCGGACGCTTCCCCCTGCCGGTTGCAATCACCACCCACGCGCCCGACACAATGTCTTTACGTAATTCGGAAATTTCCATAATAAAAGATTATTGAAATGAGTTCTATTTACGATACGCTCCTCGAATAAAATTCCAACGGATTTTAAATACATCTACAAATACCTGGATATATGAGCTCAATGTCACCTTGCTGTCCGGATCAAACTTCCATTTAATGGGAATAATGCCGATGCGATACTTGAGCATGCGCGCGATCCCCAGCATCTCGATATCAAATGAAAAACCCGCCATCCGCGTACGGGAAAAAATATCTTGAGCGGCTTTTGCGGTGCATGCCTTGAATCCGTTCTGCGTATCCCAAATTCCCCATACTCCAAAAATCTGAATCACGAGATTGCCCATATTACCCAGAATCTCCCGATACAATTGTTCCTTCACATCACGCGTTGCGCCCGCGGCATCTTTCGGATCACGAGATGAAATAACCACGTCGTAGCCCTGGGCAAATAAAGGCTCCATAGTATCAAAAGAATTGGGAGCTGTAGAGTTATCCGCATCAGAAAATATTCGAATATCGCCTTTTGCATTCAGCATCGCCTCTTTTACCGCCCACCCCTTGCCGCGATTTGTAATATCAAGAATGCGCAATTGCGGAATTTCCGCCATCAGAATCTTCACAATCTCTGCCGTACGATCCTTAGATGCGGAGTTTGCGATAATGATCTCATATCCGTCAGCAACATTTTTCTGCTGCAGATACGCG
>Ga0209515_10008005_pt1 | contig 12517 bp, 13 predicted proteins | sample Subgroupgradi54m_FD_187454 | JGI IMG/M metagenome (GOLD analysis project Ga0209515, IMG submission 187454) | Subsurface groundwater microbial communities from S. Glens Falls, New York, USA - GMW60B uncontaminated upgradient, 5.4 m (SPAdes)... ... | reverse complement strand
AAGAGCGACAAAAGCCAGGCCAATCGCAAGTTTCGCCGCGAAATTCCATTTGCTGATCGATACGGTGTCGCTTTTGAAATCCATGGATTTGGACACATCCAGAGCGATCCAAAGCGTGCAATTGGTTTCCCCTTCATAGGACCTTAAAAAGTATCGGTCTTTCCTGGCATAAACCTTCCAGTCAATACGCTTAATCTCATCGCCAAAAACATACGGCCGATAATCCACGAATTCCAGACTGGTACCTTTTAGGCGAGCGGCTAAACGACTGCCGGACTGAGAGCTAAACTGCGCCAGTCGCGGCAGAAGCCGTAAACCTTCAACCTTGGCTATGACCTCGGGATCGAGCAGGGACACTACACACTCCCGCTCAAAATGTCACTAATTATTTCTTGAGTAGAAACGCCTTTGGCATGGGCATGGAAATTCAAAATAATCCGGTGACGCAAAACGGGATGGGCGACGCTGGCCAAATCCTCGCGGGAAGGCGCGTTGCGTCCCGATAACAAGGCGCGCGCTTTCGAGGCCAAAACTAAAGCCTGCGTCGCTCGGGGACCGGCGCCCCAAGCCACGTAATCACGCACCAAGGCCGAGGCGGTGGATTCTTTGGGGCGCGTTTGCCGCGCGATAGCGACCGCTTGGTTTTCGATGTGATCGGCAACGGGAACCTCTCGAACTAAATTTTGAATTTCAATTACTTCCGTTTGAGTTAAAATTTTTTCCGCTTTGGGCATCTCGGCGCGAGTGGTTTGGCGGATAATTTTCAGTTCCTCATCCGCGGATGGATATTCGATGTTCACCTGGAAAAAGAATCGATCGAGTTGGGCCTCGGCTAAGGGATAGGTTCCTTCCTGCTCAATAGGATTTTGCGTCGCTAAAACAAAAAATGGCGGCGGCAATGTATATGTCGTTCCGTTATAAGAAACTTGGTATTCCTGCATGGCTTGCAGCATGGCGGATTGGGTTTTAGGCGGCGTGCGATTAATCTCATCGGCTAATAAAAGATTGGTAAATATCGGTCCCTTCACGAACCGAAAGGTTCTCGCTTTGGTTTTTGGATCCTCCTCCAAGACCTCGGTTCCCGTGATGTCTGAGGGCATCAAATCCGGCGTGAATTGCACCCGCTTAAACTCCAAATCGAGCACCTGCCCGAAGGTGGAAACAATCAGAGTTTTGGCCAAGCCCGGAACGCCGACAATCAGGCAATGACCGCGACACAAAAGAGCAATTAACAGCTCCTCGATCACGCGATCTTGCCCGACGATAACTTTGGCGATTTCGGCCTTTACTTTGGCGACGCGATCCAGCAGATAATCTAAACGGCCGGCTTGTTCTCCCACCCCCATACTTTAGCCTGATTTAACGCCACTCCTCAAGGGGCAATTCGCAATTTCGTTTGGAGTATAATACGTTCAGATATGCAATTACCCAAAGATGATCCCATCGTAGTTTGCGACGGCATTCGGACTCCTATTGGCCAAATAGCCAAATCCCTTTCCACGGTTACCCCGCCGGAATTGATGCGCCAAACCATCGTCGCGTTGCTCGCCAAGCTCAAACTCGATCCTAAAGTTATAAATCAGGTAGTCATCGGCTGGGTGGGCCAAGATGTCCAAGCTCCCAATATCGCCCGCGTCTCAATTTTAAAAAGCGGCCTTCCCGAAGAAACTTCCGGATTTACCGTTCAAAATAATTGCATTTCCAGCATTGAAGCCTTGGCCTCCGCCGCCCGCACCATTGTAACGGGCGAAGCGGACGTGGTTTTAGCCGGCGGCGTCGAATCTATGTCCACTTTCCCCTATACCATCCAAGGCTCCCGATCCGCCAAAGCCTTGCGCTCGATCGATACCGTCAAAGAAAATTGGGCTAATCTTTGGAACACCGAAGGCGTGGTGGTTGGCGACACCATCGATCAAGGCTTAACCGACCCCGTCAAATTAATTAATATGGCCGGTACAGCCGAAGTCTGCGCCCAGATGTACGACATCCCTCGCGAAGAGCAGGATAAATACGCTTATGAAACTTTTTCCAGGTGTCTGGCCGCCCAAAAAAGAGGATTTTACGCCACACACACATTTCCGGTTAAAACCAATGGCGCTACGCTTCTGGAAAACGACGAATATCCTTACCTGCGCGAAAGCCTGGTCACCAAGCCGGGACTAATTAACAAAGCTCCTGTCCTTTTTGATAGCCCCGCTCTGACTCTGAAAGATTTTTACAACCAGTTTGGCGGTTTTATCAATGGCAAAAAATATGAAGAGGGTAAGAGTAAGGCTAGCGTCACCCTTTTCAACTCCTGCGCCAGAAGTGACGGAGCGGCGGCGGTCATCGTTACTCGCATGAGCCGCGCCAAAGCACTCAAACTCCCTATTTCCGCTATTGTTCGAAGCTGGGGCTTCTATGGCAATAATCCGGCCCACATGGGAGTAAGCCCGGCTTACGCCACTAAAATGGCACTGGATCGCGCCGACATTGCCTTTGATAAACTCGATCAAATTGAGCTACACGAGCCTTTCGCGGCCACCATTTTATCCATCTTTAAAGTTGGCAAGGAGAAATACGGCCACAATTGGCAAGCCAAATGGGAATCCAAACAATTAAACCCCAACGGCAGTTCCCTGGCCCTCGGCCACCCCTTGGGCGCCACGGGAATTCGACTTTTACTTAATCTTCAGTACGCCTTCAAAGAGAATCCGAGCTCTAAACTCGGCCTAATCACCGCCTGCGCCGGCGGAGGCGTCGGCGGCGCGATGATCTTTGAAAGAATCTAGTCAACTTCCTTAAGGGGGATATTATGTCAACTCAGACCGCGACGAAGCCGACGACACAAAAAACGCTAGAAGACCTTTTGGTTGAAAAACGAAAATTTAAGCCTTCCAAAAAATTTACGGCTCAGGCGAATGTTAAAAGTGCCGCGATTTACAAAGAAGGAGAAAAGTTCGAGCAGTTTTGGGCCAAGCAAGCTAAAAACTTAACTTGGTTTAAGCCCTGGAAAAAGACTTTGGTTTGGAACCCACCCTTCGCTCAATGGTTTGTCGGGGGCAAATTAAACGTCGCCTTTAACTGCGTAGACCGCCACTTAACCACCTGGCGCAAAAACAAAGCCGCTATCATCTGGGAAGGCGAGCCCGGTGAAACCCGCACGCTAACCTATCTCCAGCTTTCTCACGAAGTCAATCGTTTTGCCAATGGCTTAAAAAGCCTTGGCGTTAAAAAAGGCGACCGTGTCACACTCTACATGCCCATGGTCCCGGAACTCACCATCGCCATGCTTGCGTGCGCTAGAATTGGCGCGCCTCACTCCGTTATCTTTGGCGGCTTTAGCGCGGAAGCGCTTCGCGATCGCATCAACGATGCCCAATCCAAAGTTTTAGTCACCGCCGACGGCGGCTATCGCCGCGGCAATATTGTTCCCTTAAAACAAAACGTCGACGAAGCCCTCAAAGGCTGTCCCACTATAGAAAAAGTAGTGGTTTACAAAAGATTGCCAGGAGACTGTCCCCGGACCGGAGGTCCAGGACCCACCGAGTCCCGGAGGGACGAGGGGCCCTGGGTTGCGAATCGCGATATAGACTGGAATGATCTCGTCTCTAAAGCCTCGCCCAAATGCGCCCCCGAACCCATGGATAGCGAAGATTTGCTTTATATCCTCTATACCTCAGGCACAACGGGCAAGCCAAAGGGTATCGTTCATACAACTGGCGGTTACTTAACCGGAGTCACCACAACAACCAAAATGATATTTGATTTAAAAGATGAAGACGTTTTCTGGTGCACCGCCGACATCGGTTGGGTCACAGGTCACAGCTACGTTGTCTATGGGCCCTTAGCCAATGGCGCCACAACGGTAATGTACGAAGGCGGACCGGATTGGCCGGAAAAAGATCGTTTTTGGGCTATTGTTGAAAAATATGGCGTCAACATTCTCTACACCGCCCCTACTGCCATTCGCGCGTTCATGAAATGGGGTGACAGCTATCCTAATGGCCGCGACCTTTCAACGCTGCGACTTCTGGGCAGTGTTGGCGAGCCCATCAATCCCGAAGCCTGGATGTGGTATCACAAAGTGATCGGGCATGAAAGGTGTCCCATTGTGGACACCTGGTGGCAGACAGAAACGGGCTCTATTTTAATCACCCCCCTTCCCGGATTAACGGCCACAAAACCCGGCTCCGCGACCACTCCTTTTCCTGGTATCAAAGCCGAGGTTGTTGATGAAAGCGGTGAGCCCATCAAAGTTGGCGCTGGATATTTAGTCTTAACCCAACCATGGCCAGCTATGTTAAGAGGAATTTACGGCGACCCTGAGCGCTACAAAGCCCAATACTGGAGCCGATATCCTGGCGTTTATTTTACCGGTGATGGAGCTAAGAAAGATAAAGACGGCTATATCTGGCTTTTGGGCCGTGTGGACGACGTCTTAAAAGTTGCCGGCCACAGATTATCCACCATGGAAATTGAAAGCGCCTTAGTAGACCACCCCAAAGTGGCTGAGGCCGCCGTAATCGGAAAACATCACGAGATTAAAGAAAACGCAATTGTGGCTTTTGTAACCTTAAAATCAACAGCAGAATCTACAGATAACAAAACCGCTCTTATGGACGAACTCAAAGCTCACGTGGTCAAAAAGATTGGAGCGATCGCCAGACCCGATGAGATTATTTTTACGGCCGAGCTTCCCAAAACCCGCTCAGGCAAAATCATGCGAAGGCTATTGCGAGACGTGGCCGAAGGCCGAGCCCTAGGCGACACCACCACTCTAGCCGATTCAACGGTGGTAAAAAACTTAAAGGAAAAATACGAACATTTAGAGAGTTGATCTCTCCCAAAAAGACCCAAAAAGTCCCAATTGACTTTATGGAACACTAGTGGTACACTCTAAATGTCATGGCAGCCATAAATCCCAGAATTAACGTAGTTTTTGAGCAGCCTTTATACAAAACCATTGTCAAATTGGCTCATGAAGAGGGCGTTTCCCTATCTTTGAAGGTTCGTGATTTGGTTAAAGAAGCCATTGAATCTTATGAAGACACCGTCCTTGTTCAAATCGCGGAAGCTCGAGAAAAAACGTTTTCTAGGAAAAAAGCTTTAACTCACAAACAAGTTTGGACTCATCTTAAACATTAGGTCTACTAATTGGCCTACACTCTTCTTTACCATCCAGAAGTCCTGAATGACCTCAAATTAATCAATTTGGATGTCCAAAAAAGAATCGTCAGTGCTATAGAAAAACGCTTACAAACCGCGCCGGAGCAATACGGGAAACCTCTTCGCAAAACTCTAAAAGGTTATTGGAAGCTACGCGTTGGCGACTATCGAATTGTGTTTAAAATCGCAGGTCAGGAAATTTGGATATACGGAATTATTAATCGCCGCGATGTCTATGGAGAAATACAGAGAAGGCTACCATGGGAACCCCATCACTAGAAAATACCGTTTAGCAGCGATCAGAGTTCAATGCTCAGGCAAAAAATCAAGTCAATTATTCAGGACCGTCCCCAATTCTTCTAAAAACTACCACTGATCGCAAGGATGGGGATTGCTCTGTGTTGGCAAGGGGCACTGGGCGCCTTGTTCGATAACAGGTAAACCGCGGCTGATTCGATTTTGCCTTCGAGCTTCAAGAACACTATCGAGAGAACCCTGAGCCAAAAGCCCGTCACTAACAAGTCTTTCAAGAAACCCTCGGGCGGCCATATAAATCTCATGAGACGTGTCCCAAACTACGGTTTCCGCGACAGCATTCACAATTTTCTCTGTTAAAGCGTCATCGCCACTGTTTGCGTGATACATTTCTTCCAAACGACCAATTGCCAGCACAGCTGGCACGTAATAATCGGAAGTGGCAACTTTTTTATCTTGGCATGAACAACGTCCAACATCTGAACACTGTTTCGGTATACACACAACCCTGTGGTTAGGTCTTAGGTGTTGCGTCACATAGATTAAGGCATCCGCGGCATCAACCGTCCTGCCTTCGGCCGAAGCCACGATGCCGCCAACCATCCTCTTGGCATAATCAATATCTATACGATCTCTTTTCGCTTCCTTTACTATATCCAAAAGAGTTTTTGGAGTACGCGTCTCTTCCGCGTGCTCCAAAAGCCTCGCCGAGGCCATGGGACTTTTTCCAAAAGAAATCCCGGTAGAAACAACCAGCGCTAGAACCGTTAGAATTTTGTTTTTTATGATCATTAATTGAACCTCCTAATTCACCACCCTTTTATTTTACGGCAACCAAGAGAAAAGTCCTAGGGTCTGAAGGCCCAATTTTACTTGCCCGAAGGTCCCATGCCCAACTTCCCCAAAAGACCCAGTCCCTCTACCCTTTCGTCACCCCCGCGAAAGCGGGGGTCCAGATCTAGATTCCCGCCTTCGCGGGAATGACAGAATTGTGAAGAGGCATCAAGGCAACTTGCAGGAAGATTCCTGGCACCACTTAGCGATAACAACGCTAGCTATCGGCCAGGCAACGGCGGCATCAATAACATAGATCAGGCTGAAACCAAACGGAAACTTCCACCACGCCCAGTTAGGCATAAAACCGAGTATACCCACGCATAACCCAAAAAATAATCCATAGAGCGCGGCATCTTTTAGTGTTAAGCCGGGTATTTTTCCTAAAATCCACGTCCAAAAAAAGGCTCCAACCATCTGCAGAAGCAACCCTAAGGCCATGGATTTTCCCATGGTTAAAACATTCACAACAGAAGCCTGATCGCCAAAGGTATGGATAGTTTTTTCGTGAAAGGGCAGGACCATCCAGGAAATAGCTCCCCAAGCAAAAACGACAAGTCCACCGGCAATGGCTCCCTTCCAAGGCGACAAGCACTTATGTTCCATGTTTATGCACCTTCATTATGGAATATTTTAAAAATTAAGCGCGGGGTCACGCTTAGCGTGACTTAACCCGAGCTAAGCTCGGGGATGGAATTTTTTGTGGAGCATTTTAAGGCGGGCGGTATCCACGTGGGTGTAAATCTGCGTGGTAGAAAGCTTGCGATGACCCAAAAGCTCTTGGATGCTTTTTAAATCGGCGCCGTGGCTGAGCATATGGGTCGCGAAAGTATGGCGCATTTTATGGGGACTTAGGCTAAAAGAAAGCTCAGGTAAAACCTTTTTAGAAAATTTCCGGAGCGTTTGATAAAAACCGATCCGAGTCCAATTTTTCTTGCGATTTGATATGAAAAGACGCGCCTCCCGAGGAGTGTCTTTTTTAAAGTTCTCGATATAAAAGTTTAGAGCGTATCGCGCCTTGCGGTGAAAAGGAACCAAGCGCTCGTAACCCCCTTTGCCATGCACCCTAATAAATCCCAGGGAAAAATCAACATCCTCTATCTTAATGGCGAGCAACTCCGAAATCCTCATGCCCGTTGCGTAAAGCAACTCCAAAGCCAACCAAAGTCGCGATGTTATTTCTCGCTTAGGAATCCCGGCAGATTGGGCTCGAGCGGCTTCGAGCAATTTCACCGTGTCTTCCTCCGTCAAGAAAAGAGGAAGCGGCTCATCAAGCTTCGGAGAATCCAAATTGGTCGCGGGATTTTTGGTAATCAATCCCTCGTCTACAAGAAAACTAAAAAACTGCTTAATCACCGTTGTTTTACGGGCCAGCGTTCTAGCTTTGGTGTCAAAAGCTAAAGAAGAGAGGTGCTCCAAAACTTCTCGGGGTGTTATCTTCTGAAGATCGAGCTTGCGCTTAGCAAGAAACTTAAGAAATACTTTTAAATCCGAATGATACGCCTGAAGAGTTAACTTAGCGACATTGCGCTCGGTAGAGAGATAGTTTAGGTAAAGATCAAGCGCGGTTTGCGCCTGCACGTTACGGTCCCTTACGCTTTGACAGGTTCGGGTTTCTTGGTTTTCTTAACCGTGGAATCCGAGGCCGTTGGCGTTGAGGCCGCGACCACCGGCTCCCCTAAAACAATCTTGGTTACTTCCTGCTCAACAGTTTCCAAGAACTTCGGATTTTCCCTGAGATAGTTTCTCGCCTGCTCTCGCCCCTGGCCCAACTGATTACCCTTGTGCAAAATCCAGGTTCCACTTTTAGTCAGCACGCCATACTGAATGGCTAAATCAATAGCGCATCCTTCACGGGAAATACCCTCACCATGAAGCATGTCAAATTCGGCATTGCGATAAGGAGCGGCGACTTTGTTTTTCACCACTTTTACCCGCACGCGGCTTCCGATATGTTGATCACCGCTTTTTAAAGTTTCGATTTTACGAATGTCCAACCTTACGCTGGCATAAAATTTCAAAGCCAATCCGCCGGGAGTAGTTTCCGGGTTTCCCATAAAGGGGCCCATCCCCACCTTGTGCCGCAGTTGGTTAATAAAAATAATGGTGGTCTTTGTGCGAGCAATGGAACCGGCGAGCTTTCTTAAAGCCTGAGACATCAGCCTTGCCTGAAGACCGATAAACTGGGCTCCCATTTCTCCCTCGATTTCCGCTCGTGGGACCAAAGCCGCGACCGAGTCAATAACGATGATATCCAGCGCTCCTGAACGAACCAAAGTTTCGGCGATATCTAATGCTTGCTCGCCGGAATCCGGTTGGCTGATTAAAAGATTGTCCACGTCCACTTTCAACCGTTTGGCATACGTGGGATCCAAAGCGTGTTCAGCATCGATATAAGCTACTTGTCCGCCGGCTTTTTGAGCGTTGGCGACCACATGAAGAGACAGGGTTGTTTTTCCGGAAGCCTCGGGACCAAAAATTTCAACAATACGACCTCGCGGAATGCCGCCTACCCCTAAAGCTAAATCCAGTGCCAAGGCCCCCGTTGAAATCGCGTCCACATGCTGATCTTTTTTTACTTTTTCACCCAGACGTAAAATGGCTTCGTGGCCAAAATCTTTTTCAATTTTTTGCAGGGCGAGCTCTAAGGCTTTAATTTTTTCATTAGTTGGCATATTTTTCTCCTTCTTTATCCGCGGCCCTTTCGGGCCAAGCCTCGGCAGCTACAAAGGAACTGCCTCAGCGCTTTACAAGAGGGGCTTTGCCCCTCGTTTCATCGTCGTGCGAAATTCCGGCCACTTCGTTAGTCCAGAATTTCTTACTGAACTCCCCACAGCGGAAAGTTCTTTATCAAGTCAAGCGTTATTATACACTTATGAAGCGGCGAGTCCTATTGAAAATATGATTCGAATAGCTTCATCCACACGCAAATCTAAAGGGATAATTTCATCTTTGGGCACCAAAACTAGCATCCCGTTAACGGGATTCGGTGGAGTTGGAATAAAAACAACCATGATGCTTTGCTTGAGGACCTTCTCTGCTTTAGTAAAGTCTTCAGAGGTTACTAATCCCAAAGAAAAGAGTCCTTTCCTGGGATATTCAATCAAAACGACGCGCCTGAAGCGTTTCTCAAAACCTTCTTCGGAAGCCAGTAGACCGGTCAGTTTTTTAACAGCGTCATAAATTTCAGCTATAACGGGTATCTTGGAGAATAGATTATCTACCTGCTTGACGAAAGTTTTGCCGAATAAACGCGTAACAATAAAACCCACTCCAAGAACCAAAAGTATGGTCGTTACAAAGCTGGCAAGACGAACCAAGACATCTATCTCCGCCTCTGGCGCGTAATGAGAAAATATGAAAACAAAAAACGGCCTAGTAACCCCGGAAATGACGAGAAAAAGGGCTTTGAGAAACAAAAAAGCAATGCCAATGGGCAATAAAAACCCCAAACCCGCCAAAAAATAAGTTCTCAATCTTTTTTGCATCTGCATTGACCTGATTAGTAGTATAGCAATCCATGCTAGAATAAGGCCCACATGCAAAAGTTTTATTTAGCACTCATGCTCAGCCTCGTGACCGCCAGCGGATTTTGCGCGTTGGATTACAGAGCTATGGAAAACGCGATAGCAAACAGTTCCAGCAGATCGGGCCTTGAAGAAGTCCTGAAAGTTTTACCTAGCGATCCGAAAAGAGCTATCGAGGGCCTGGCGGAAGGACTGTACCTTTCAAGAGATCCTGCGGCCCTGTTTGTGCTCTGGCAGATCGCGAACTATCATGATGATTCGACCTACCGATTTATGGCCTTAGACGCGTTGGACTCCGAGCTTAAAGACCGCGTGGAAAATTCGGTCCCAGGCATCACGCCCTTTGTCACCTACCTAGGGCAAACCGCCCTCTTCAACCCGGACGACGCGACCCGAGCCCATGCCACACAGATTTTGGGAAAATACCTGGACGCCAAAAAATTAAATCCAAAATTGAGCAAAAAATTTAGGGCCTCGGTAGAAGCGCATTTTTGGCCCGCCGCCGATCGCCTGCTCGCGGAATTTAATCAAAACAACATGGAACCCCTCCGCGCTTTGATAGAAATACTGAAACAAAAAATATTCTATTTTCAATCCACTTGCTCCAATCAAAAATCTCTAACCTGCGAAAAACTGTCTCCCTGGCTTGAAAAAGCCGTAAAAACCGCCTACTCCGACGACGGATGCTAGACTAGAAAGAAGTAGAAGTAGGGACCTGACCCCTTGCTGACCTTCCCCTTCGTCATTCCCGCAAAAGCGGGAATCCAGTCTAGATAATATTTTCTGGGCCTAAAGTCCCAATTTTTCATAGGGACTTTAGGCTTATTCCACTTAGTACCAAAGACCCTCGCCAAAAATAAGGGCAAGTAGTAAATTCTAAGTAGCTTGAAAAACAAAAAGAAAGAGTAAAGGGGTCAAGTCCTGACTTGACACAACTTGAGAAGGAAAAAAACATGAAAAAACAAATACTAATCGCGATCACGATTCTAGTAGCCAGCGGAACCTACTTTAGTATACGCGCTGAATATTTTGACGAATGCGGAATAACAAGTTTGAGAGGAACTTTTGACGGAACCCGAAAAATGGGTCCGCGCGAGGATGATTTTGTTGGCAGGCCATCTTCGGTAAGACCAGATTCTGGATCCTTAATTCAACCTCCCGTAGCAAATCCCAGCAACGCGCCAACAGCGCTAGCAACACCGACTCGCCCCAATAAAGTACAGTCCGAAGAAACTAATAAATACGATAAGCGCCTGGAAATCGCGGGCAGCACCGGCGTATTATTAGGTCTTATAGTGGGACCATCGGGCGGGGCCCTTCTTTTTGATGGGGTCACCAAAGCCGGTTGGGCACTTTTGGGTTTGGGAACGGTTTTATTCGTTGTAGGTTTAGGATTGCTAATCCACCTACAAAATTCTATTGAATCAACGGAAGCGTAACATGAAAAGCTTAGGTTGGGTGACTCTGGCGGCATTCGTAACTTTCGCCACCGCCCATTTAGTTTACGGCAACGAAAACCTAGGCACCGCGAGACAAGCGCAACGGATATTTGACGGGGCTAAATCTACACAACGCCCCGGCACCAACGGCATTCAGCCTGTAAGCTACGAATCAAACGACGAAAAAAATCAAGGGTCGGGGCATGAAGAGGAAGAAGAATCCTACGGAGAAGGGCGGTTTTCGTACAAACCTTTTACCGAGGTATGGTATGGGGATAACATAACCAAAAAGGAAGATAAGCTAAGAGAAGAAAAAGACGGATTTTTCAAACTTTTTGGAAAAGCGCTTGTTTCCCCCGTTTGGGGACCTGTAAAATTTGGTTTTGAGATGGCGGGAATATTTGGATTTTTGGGCCTCGCGTTTTTCATTGTGGGCTTTATTCCTGGAATTATAATTGGGGCTGCTTTTGGCGGATTGGTGGGAGCCTTAGAAGGAATTGGCGCCTTTTTTGAAGGAATTTACAGAGCGTTTCGCCAACTTTTCCATGGCAATGTTCTGGGCAAAAATATATTTATTGATTAAAAAGGAGAAAAAACATGAAAAAATCAATTCTTATCGCGATCGCAGCACTTGTCGCTAGTGGAACCTATCTTAGTTTAAACGCCCAAGACGTAGACGACTGTGGCAGTACGGGTTTAAGGCGCACCTTCGAGGGCGCCGGAAGAGCCCCTAGCGTTCGAGAAGACAGCAGGCCATCGGTCAGACCGGAAACGGGAAATTACGACCAACCCAGCTTTGCGGGATTCGGCGGCGGAGCTGTAGCGGCACCATTATCACCATCTACTCCCAATAAATCACAAACATCGGACCAAGCCACAAACGGCCCAACCTGCGGAAATAAATGCCGCAAGGCCATCGGAACGTCCGCGATTGCTTCCATGATTTTCGGAGGCATGGTTCTTGCCATGACAATGTTCGCGGCAATGGCCGGCAGTGTTGCTGTCGTGCCTTTGGCCGCTACCATCGGTGGAGTATTGCTCGCCGCGGGAATCATAACGCACGTAGCCCTTAAGCTTACCACCGGCAGTAACCCCTACGGAGAATATTTAAACAAAACCTGGGGCCCGGGAAGATAAGACAAGCCTGAACCGAGCGTGAAAGATAAAGATATTCATGCTATTGTCCGGATTTTACGGCAAGAAATAAAGCAGTGGAAAGAGCCCATCGTTGGGCACTACAAAGAAGATCCCTTCACGGTTTTAATTGGTTGCGTTCTCTCGTTAAGAACGAAAGACGCGACGACCGATGGGGCG
>Ga0209515_10008004_pt1 | contig 12519 bp, 9 predicted proteins | sample Subgroupgradi54m_FD_187454 | JGI IMG/M metagenome (GOLD analysis project Ga0209515, IMG submission 187454) | Subsurface groundwater microbial communities from S. Glens Falls, New York, USA - GMW60B uncontaminated upgradient, 5.4 m (SPAdes)... ... | reverse complement strand
GGTCGAGCGAACAGGCCGCGTTGATCGTCGCAGCGACGAGCGCCTCCTCGAACGTCAGGTTCATGCCGAAGCAGGCGAGCGTCATCGCAAACGGCATCGACGGCGAGAAGCCACCGCCCGGGTTGACGTCGGTGGCGAGCGCGACGGCCACGCCCCGCTCGATCAGCATGCGCGCGGGCGCGAACCGGCCCAGCTTCAGGTAGAACGCGGCGATCGGCAGCAGCGTGGCGACGACTCCAGCGGCCGCCAGGCGGGCCGCGCCCGCGGGGTCGACGAAGATCAGATGATCCGCCGAGCGGGCGCCGACATCGGCGGCGACCTGCGAGCCGCCGCTTGCGGCGAGCTCGTCGGCGTGGATCCGCGGCTTGAGCCCGACGGCGCGGCCAGCCTCGAGGATCTCGCGCGATTCCTCGGGCGTGAAGACGCCGGTCTCGCAGAACACATCGCACCATTCGGCGAGCCGCTCGCGCGAGACGAGGGGAATCATCTCGCTGATGATCAGGTCAACGTAGGCGCGGCGGCGGTTGCGGTACTCGACCGGCACTTCGTGCGCGCCCATGAAGGTCGGCGACAGCTCGATGGCGTGCGTGGCGGCAAGCGCGCGCACGGTCCGCAGCATTTTCAGCTCGCCCTCGGTGGTGAGCGCGTAGCCGCTCTTAATTTCACAGGTGGTGGTGCCGCAGCGCAGCATCTCGTCCAAACGGCCGCGTGTGTCGGCGGCGAGCGACTCCTCGCTCGCCGCGCGGGTGGCGACGACCGTTCCGAGGATCCCGCCGCCTTCAGCCGCGATCTGCGCGTAGGTCACGCCGGTCAGCCGCCGGCGCAGCTCCTCGCGCCGGTCGCCGGCAAATACGACGTGTGTGTGCGGATCAACGAAGCCGGGCACGACGGCTCCGCCCTGCGCGTCGACGACAACCGCGTCGGACTCGAGCTCGACCTCGGTCGCCAACAGGCTTTCGAAGCCCACGAACACGATGTGGCCCCGGTAGGCGGCGATGGCCGCACGCGGCACCGATCGCGCGTCCGCCTGACGGGGACCCAGGCGCGGCGCCGGTCCGGCGCAGGTCAGAATCTCCGACGTGTTCCGAATGACGAAGTCCGCGAGCACTCGCGCGAGTGTAGCGCAGGCCTTCCACGCGAGCCAACGCTCGGCTGAAAGCCTCGCGCTCCGTCGCTGGCGTTACGTCGTGAGCGCGCGGATCTGTTCGGGGGTGACGCCTTCGATGGCGACGCGCTTCCGGCGGCCGCGTTCGCCGCTGAGGATGTGCACCGCGCGGCGGGGGACGTGCAGCGCGGAGGAGAAGAACGCGCACTCGGTCTTGCGGGCTCGGGGAACCACGCGCACGTTCAGCGTGATCACCCGACGGCTTTACGCGTCGAGTGCGCGTCGATGCTCTCGATCGGTTCGGCGAGACGCGGCCGGTGCAGCAGGATTTTGTCGTCGCGCTCGCGCGCTTCCTGCTCGCGGACGAAGTCGAGCGTGTTGCGGAGCGTCGCGATGTTGGCTTCGATCGAGGTTTCGACGTCCTTGCGTTTCAGCTTCAAGCCGTCGATCTCGCGCTGGATGTCCTCGAGCCGCGCCTGCGTCTTCTCGAGCAGCAGGTCGGAGCGGCTTTCGGCCTCGCGGATGATACGCCGCGCCTCGAGTTCCGCATTGGCTTTGATGTCGTCCGACAGCTTCTGGGCGGTCATTAGCGTGCTCTGCAGGTTCTGCTCGTGCTCGCGATGCCCGTTGACGACCGCTTCCATCCGCATCAGGTCCTGCCGGAGCCGATCGGTCTCGCGAAGCGCCTGCTCGTAGTCGTCGGCCACGGCGGCCAGGAACGGGGTGACCTCGACGGGGTCAAAACCGCGGAAGGTCTTGCGGAAACGCTGTTGGCGAAGGTCAAGCGGGCTCACATTCATACGTGATCGTTCTCCCGCTCAGCCTTATCGGCCCCAGCGCGTCGTGGCGACAGGGTCCGCAGAGTCGCGGCCTCCAAAAATCGCCGTTCCCACGCGCACCAGAGTGGCACCCTCCTCGACGGCCACCTCGAAATCGTGGCTCATGCCCATGGACAGCTCCTGGAGCATCGAAGCGTCCACGCCTCGCGCCAGCAGCCGCTCCCGGACGTCCCGGAGCGCTCGAAAATACGGTCGGATCCCTTCAGGGTCGGCGGCGGCCGGCGGCAGGATCATGAGCCCCACGAAACGGCAGCACCGCGCCGATCGCGCCTCGTCGAAAATAGTCGTCAGCTCGTCCTCGCGCGCACCGTGCTTGGTGGCTTCTCCCGCGAGGTCCACCTGGACGAGCAGATCCAGCCGCCGTCCGGCCGCCTGCGCGGCCTCGTCGAGCTGTTGCACCAGCGCCGCACCGTCGATCGAGTGGACGACGTCGAAGCGGCCGGCTTTCTTCGCCTTGTTCGACTGTAGATGTCCGATCAGATGCCAGCGCACGGCCAAATCGGACGTCTGGTCCATCTTCAACAGCGCTTCCTGGACTTTGTTTTCGCCGAAGTCGATCTGGCCCGCGTCGGCGGCAGCGCGCACGTACTCCGCGGGGAACGTTTTCGACACGGCGATGAGACGGATGGAGGCGGGGTCGCGCCCGGACCGGCCGGCCGCCCGCGCGACGCGCGCGCGAACGTCTGCCAGCCGGGCCCGGATCGCGGCGGAATCGATCACTACTTCTTCAGCGTGCTCAGGATTCCCTTCGCCGTCGGCGCGTTCGGCCCTGTCGGCGCGAGCTTCAGATACGTTTCGAACTCGGTCGCCGCGGCGGTGAGGTTGCCCTCGTTCACGAGCGCCATGCCGAGCTGATAGTGCGACTCCGCGTGATTCGGGTTCGCGGCGATCGCGTTTTCGAACTGCTTCTTCGCCTCGGCCACCTTGCCGCCGTTCCACAGGATGACGCCCTGGTTGAACAGCGCGTCGGCGTTGCCGCCGGCCATCGCGCCGGGCGCGCTACCGCTCAACTCCATGGCTTTCGAGCTGGCCGCGGCCGCCTGATCGAATTTGCGAGTCGCGTTGTAGACATTGGCGAGCCCGCTGTAGGCCTCGGCGTAGTCCGCTTTGATCTCGATCGCTTTCTTGTACGCCGCTTCGGCTTTGTCGTAGTCCTTCTTCTGCGATTCAGAGAAGGCGATGTTGTAGTAGCAGTCGAAGCAGTTCGCATTCAGCTCGGCCGCCGCCTGAAAGCTCGCGATCGCGGCGTCGTGGTTGCCCGCGCGGCTGGCGGTCACGCCCTCATCGAAGGCCTTTTTGAGCGCGGTCGTTTTCGCGGCAGCTTCCGTGGACGGGCCGCCTCCGCCGGGTCCGCCGGCGCCGATCACGAGCGTGACGGGCGCCCCGGCGGCGATCCGCACGGCGACCGGCGTCGCACCCGAGACGACGTTGTCCTTCTCGGCGGTCACCTTGTACGGACCCGGCGCCAGGCCGATTTGAATGAACTCGCCTTTCTTGTCCGACTTCGTCTCGAAATGACGGTTGTTCGCGTCGGCGTCGATAGTGATCTTCGCGCCGTCGACCGGCTTGCCGGACGCGTCCTTTACGACGCCTCGGATCATGCCGGTGGACTGAGCATGGGCGGGCGACACGAGCGCCAGGGTCAAAACTGCGGCGCACGCAACCAGCCACGGAAGCCGGCCGTTCAATCGGCGGACCATGGAATCCTCCTGAAAAAAAGAGAGCAACTTTCGCGTTCCGACTAGTTTACCTTGATCCGCCACGCCGCCGAAAACGTCCAAAGAGACTTGCCGGTCAACCCGCCCGTCTAAGGTGTCTAAAGCATCAGGGTCAGTTCAACCGGTCACCAGGAGGCGAGATGCGCGCTTTCGGACACTTCGTCCCGGTCTTCTGCGTCTTCTGCGTCGCCGTCGGCCTTGTCGGTGCCCAGGGACCGGCGCCCGACGCCGCAGCGGGCGTGCTCGCCGCTGCACGGGAAGCGCTCGGCGGTGAAAAAAAGCTGACCGCGGTGAAGACGGTCGTCGCGACCGGCCGCACACGGCAGGTGCGCGGCGACAGTCTCGTTCCGATCGAGTTCGAGATCGCCATCGAGCTGCCCGACAAGTACGTCCGCAAGGACGAAATTCCCGCCCAGGAAAGCGACCCGACGACCGTCGGCTTCAACAGGGACGAGCTCTTGCAGTTCCCCCTTCCGACGCTGGCCACGATGCCCGCGCGCGCGGGCGGACCGCCCACGCCGACGGCCGATCAGCTGGCGGCGGCGCGCGAGGCACGCCTCGGCACGGTTAAACAGGACTTCGCGCGGCTCACGCTCGGCATGTTCGCGGCGTCGTTCACCGGGTACCCGCTCACATTCAGCTACGTCGGCAAAGCCGAAGCGCCGCAAGGCAAAGCCGACGTGCTCGACGTGAAAGGCCCAGCGGGCCCCGGCGGCTTTGCGGCGCGTCTGTTCATCAATGCGGACACGCACCTGCCGATCATGGTCACGTGGCAAGCGCCGCCACCTTCGCCGCGGGGATCGCCCACGGCTTCGGCGGGCCAGCCGCCTTCGCCACCCGGTTCACCCGCGGCTTCGGCGCCCAAGCCGCCGGCGCCGGAATCGCGTCTCTACTACGGCGACTATCGCGAGGCGAGCGGGATGCAGTTGCCGTTTCGTCTGCGCCGCGCGGTCGGGTCCGACACCGTCGAGGAAACGACGTTCGACGGCTTCAAGATCAACGCGAAGATCGATCCGAAGAAATTCGAGGTCCGCAAATGACGCGTACCGCGAGGACGCTGTCCCGGGTCCTGTTGTTCGTGGCGTGCGCATCGCCGGTGCTGGCGCAGACTTCGCGCGACGGAAGACTGCTGGTCACAGTGGTCGACCAGACGCGCGCCGTCATTCCAGGCGCGGCGGTCACCGTCACCGGCCTCGACACCGCGGCGAAGGCGGCCGTCGAGCCGGCGAAGACATCCGACCAGGGCATCGCGACGATCCCCGCGCTGCCGCCCGGGCGCTACATGATCACCGCGGAGTTCCCGGGATTCGAGCCGGGCGTGCTGAAAGACGTGCGCGTCCGTGGCGGCGACAACCGGCACGTCATCGTCCTCGCGATCCAGGGTCTGCGGGATTCCGTGACGGTGAGCCGCGACCGGCAGGAAGCCGCCGCCGATCGGCGTAACGGCGCGTTCGGTACGGCGCTGACGCGGGAGCAAGTCGACGCGTTGTCCGACGATCCGGACGAGATGGCGCGGCAGCTGCAGGAGATGGCCGGCGGCGCCGTGATCCGGGTCGACAGCTTCGAAGGTGGGAAGCTGCCGCCGAAGGCGATGATCAAGTCGATCCACGTCACGCGTGATGCCTTCGCCGCGGAAAACCACGGCGCCGGCGGGTTGTTCATCGACATCATCACGCAGCCGGGGGTTGGGCCGCTGCGCGGCGGCGGGCGCTACAACCTGCGCGACGGATCGGTCAGCGGTCGCAGCCCGTTCACGCCGGTGAAGGGCCCCGAACGTTCGCAGAATTTCGGCACGAACTTCTCCGGAACGCTGGTCAAGGATCGCGCCTCGTTCAACCTGTCGCTGAATGGTGCCACCTCGTACGAAACGCCGAACTTGTATGTCGCGTTGCCGGACGGCACCAGATCCGAGGCGCTGTCGTTGCGCCAACCGCGCGACCAACGCAACGTATACGCCGTCTTCGACTACGCGGTCACGACAGACCAGACGTTGCGCGTCAACTACAACCAGAACGACTACACGCAGCACAACCTCGGCGTCGGCGGCTACGATGAGCCGGAGCGCGCGTACTCCAGCGAGGATCGCAATCATACGGTGCGGATCCAGGAAGTCGGACCGCTCGGCCGGCGCGCGTTCACGAACACGCGCTTGGAGTTCGGGTGGGGCGACACGGCGACGACGTCCGCGTTCGACGCGGTCACGATTCGCGTGAACGACGCCTTCACGAGCGGCGGTGCACAGATCTCGGGCGGACGCCACACGCGCACGTTCAACCTCGCGTCGGATCTCGACTACGTGCGCAGCATCCACTCCGTCCGCATGGGCGTCGTGCTCAGCGGCGGATCGTACCGGTCGAACGACACGGCGAACGACCTGGGCACGTACACGTTCGAGAGCCTTGCCGCGTACCAGGCCGGGCTGCCGCGCAGCTACACGCGCCGCATCGGCGATCCCAACATCGACTACGTCAACCTCCAAGCGGGTGCGTACGTGCAGGACGACATCCGCGTCCGCAAGGGCCTGACCTTCACGCCCGGGCTCCGGTACGAAGCGCAGACGCACCTGAGCGACTTCAACGCGTTCGGCCCGCGGATCGGCGTCACCTGGGCGCCGTTCACGAACGGCAAGACCACGCTGCGCGCAAGCGCCGGCGTCTTCACCGACTGGCTGAACAGCGGCACGTACGAACAGACGCTGCGCGTCGACGGTCTCCGCCAGCAGGAACTGAACATCGCCAACCCGGCGTATCCCGACCCCGGCAACGTCGGCGTCGTACCGCCGATCAACAAGTACCTGCTCGCGGGCGATCTGCAGATGGCGAGAAACGTTCGCCTGAGCGCCGGCATCGATCACGCCCTCACGCCCTTCACGCGATTCGGCGTCAGCTACGCGCACGTCTCTGGCACCGGCCTGCTGCGTGGCCTCAACCTGAACACGCCCGTGAACGGGATCCGGCCGAATACCGCCTTGGGGAATCTGGTCGAGGTCATCGGCGATGCGACCTCGCGTCAGAACACCGCGACCGTGTTCATGCAGGTCAGCCTCACCCCACCGTCGATGAATCCGCCGAAAGAGCGCTGGAACTGGAAGCGCACCAACGTCGGCGTCAACTACACGCTGGGCAAATCGGAGAACGACAGCGACGGCGCCTTCGCGGTGCCGGCCACGGGGAGCCTCCCGGCCGAGTGGGGGCCGGCGTCGAACGATGTGCGGAACCGGCTCGGCGTGTTCTTCGGCGCGGGATGGCTGAAGAACTTCAACGCGAACCTGAACGTGCAGTATTCCACTGGCACGCCCTATACGATCCGGACTGGACTGGACAACAACGGCGATCAGATCTTCAACGACCGCCCCTTCGACGTCGGCCGCAACTCGCTGCGGGGCGACGGCGCGTTCAACCTGTCGGGGTTCTTCGTCGTCAACATCCCGATCGGGCAGAAAAAACTGGGGCCGATGCCGCCCGGCATCATGATCCAGGGCGGGCCCAACGGCAACTTCAACGTGACGACGATGCAGGCCGATGCGTTGCCGCGATTCCGCATGGGCATCGTCGTCAACGCGCAGAACCTCACGAACCACACGAACTACACCGGCTACAGCGGCACGATGACGTCGCCGTTCTTCGGCCAGCCTACCGCCGCGCAGGGGATGCGGAAGATCGACGTCGGCCTGAACTTCAATTTCTAGCGCCGTTTGCACGCCGGTGTAGCTCAGAGATGCGTAGGGGCCGACCTACGTGTCGGCCCGGGCGGACACACGGGTCCGCCCCTGCATACAAATTCGCGCTACACAGACGTGAAAACGCTTTAGTCCTGGAAGAACGTCTCGAGGCTGGCGAGGTCGTGGACGATCGGCGCCGGCGGTAACGAGGCCACGAACCGCCGGCCGTACCCCATCGTGCGCAGGCGCGGGTCGAGCACCGCGAGGACGCCGCGGTCGCGCCGATGCCGGATCAGCCGCCCGAGCCCCTGCTGGAGCGCGAGAATTGCGAGCGGCACCTGATACTCGCTGAACGGATCGCCGCCGCGCGCGCGGATCTGTTCGATGCGCGCGGCCGTGATCGGATCGCCCGGCGACGCGAACGGGATCTTGTCCACGATCACGCAGCTCAGCGCCTCGCCGACGACGTCGACGCCCTGCCAGAAGCTGGAGGTGGCGAACAGCACCGCGTGCGGCGTGGCGCGAAACTGATTCAGGAGCTGCGAACGGGGCGCTGTCCCCTGCGCGAAAATCGGATAGTTCAGCGCCAGCTCCGCCATCGCCTGCACCGCCCGCATGGTCGCGTAGCTGGTGAAGAGCACGAACGCGCGGCCGTGCGTGCGTTTCAGGATCTCGATCACCTCGCGGCTAGCCGCGACGGCGAACTGCTCCGATCGCGGGTCCGGCATCTTCGGCGGGAGGTACAGGATCGCCTGCTGGCGGAAATCAAATTCCGACGCCAGCCGGATCTCGTCAGCCCGGCCGATGCCGAGCCGCGCGCGGATGTAGTCGAACCGGCCGTCGACCGTCAGCGTCGCCGACGTCAGCACCGTCGTGTGCATGCGGTCGAGCAGCAGGTCGCGCACGATCGCGGAGACGTCGATCGGCGACGCGCGCAGGAAGATCCCGCGGCCGCGGAACTCCACGAAGTAGACATACGCATCGTCGCTGCCGCGGAGAAGAAACCGGAGGTCGTCGCGCAGCTGGCCGGCGCGTCGGACAAGAGTCGCCGCGTCCTCGCCGTATTTCTCGTCGCCATCCCGGTCCGCCTGAAGGCGGACACTACCGGACTGGCGATCCGCCTGAAGGCGGACACCACCGGAACCGTGAGCGTCGCCATCCCGTTCCTCGGTAGTGTCCGGCTTCAGCCGGACCGGCCGGAGCAGCGCGATCGTTGATTCGACGATGTCGAGCGCGCCGGTCAGGTTGACGGCGGAATTGTAGGTCTGCCCGACCGATTCGGTGGTGGCGCGCACCCGCTCTTCGTTCTTCACGCGTCCCTCGCCGCGATGCGCGAATGCCAGCTCGGTGAAAAATGCTAGTGCGTGATCGCGCAGGCGCTCGACGGCTTTCGCGATCTCGGCTTTCGCGTCCAGGTCTTCGACGCCGCCGGTCGCGACCAGTCGCTCGACGTCACGCGCCAGCTCCTCCACGCGGTACGTGCTGACGTTGAAGCCGAAGTACTGGGTGGCGACGTCCTCGAGCTGGTGCGCCTCGTCGAGAATCGCGCGAGTGAACGCGGGGATCACTTCGCCGAACGCGTTCTGCCGGACGGCCGCGTCGGCGCAGAGCAGGTGATGGTTGACGATCACCACGTCGGACGCCGCCGCGCGCTGGCGCATCCGCGTGACGAAACAGTCGTCGTAACGCGGGCATTCTGTGCCGAGGCAGGTGTCGGCCGTCGCCGAGACTTCATGCCAGAACGCGAGGTCCTCCGGTAGATCCTCGAGCTCCGCGCGGTCGCCGGTATCGGTGCGCGTGGACCATTCGCGGATGATCGGCAGAAAGACGTCGTGGACCGCGGGGCCGGACGCGTCGGTCAGCTGATCGAGTTTGTGGACGCACAGATAATTCGCGCGCCCCTTCATGTAGGTCGCCGTGAACGGAATCCTCAGCGCGTCGCGCAGCGCGGGAATGTCCTTGAAGTAGATCTGTTCCTGCAGGTTCTTCGTGCCGGTGGAGATCAACACGCGCTCGCGGTTGAGAATCGCGGGGACGAGATAGGCGAGTGTCTTGCCGGTGCCGGTGCCGGCTTCCGCGAGGAGCACACCACCTTCCTCGAAGACGCGCGCCACGGCCGCGGCCATCTCGGCCTGCCCGGCGCGCGGCTCGAAGTCGGGCATCGCGAGGTCGAGCGCGCCCCCGGCCGCGAAGACCGCGGCGACCGCCTCGCTCGTCGTGCAGCCGCCTGCGCCCAGGGGCTTCGGCGGGCCAGGGACCCGCGAGCCTGCTATTCCGGGTACAGCGGGAACTTTCGGCACAGCCCCTCGACTTCAGCGCGAACCATCCCCAGCGCGTGATCGTCGTCCGGAGTCTGCAGCGCGCGCGCGAAGAGCTCGCCGATGATGTCCATCTCGGCCTCACGCATGCCGCGTGTCGTCACCGCCGGCGTGCCGATGCGGATGCCGCTCGCGACCATCGGCGGATGCTGATCGAACGGGATCGCGTTCTTGTTGACCGTCATGCCGGCCTTGCCGAGCGCCGCCTCCGCTACTTTGCCGGTGATGCCTTTGGAGAAGACGTCGACGAGCATGAGGTGGTTGTCGGTGCCGCCGCTGACGAGACGGAAGCCCGCGGCGGTCAACACGCTCGCGAGGTGCTTCGCGTTGGCGACAATCTGCTTCTGATAGGCGATGAACGCCGGCTCCGCCGCTTCCTTGAAGCACACCGCCTTCGCCGCGATGATGTGCATCAGCGGACCGCCCTGCACGCCGGGGAACACGGTGCGATCGAGGTCCTTCGCGTATTGCCCGCGGCACAGCACCAGACCGCCACGCGGCCCTCGCAGCGTCTTGTGCGTCGTCGTCGTGACGAAGTCGGAGTGTGGGATCGGGCTTGGATGGACGCCGGCCGCGACGAGGCCCGCGATGTGGGCCATGTCGGTGAAGACCGGCGCGCCGATGCGATCCGCCGCCTGCCGGATGCGGGCGAAATCGATGACGCGCGAATACGCGCTGGCGCCGACGATGATCATTTTCGGACGGTGCTCCTCGGCGAGGCGATCGATCTCGTCGTAGTCGATCCGCTCGTCCGCCTTGCGCACGCCGTACGGAACGATGGTGTAGAGCTTGCCGGAGAAATTGAGTGGGTGGCCGTGCGTCAGGTGGCCGCCGTGCGCGAGGTTCATCCCGAGGACGGTGTCGCCCGGCTTCAGCAGCGTCAGATAGACCGCCATGTTGGCTTGCGCGCCGGAGTGCGGTTGCACGTTCGCGTGGTCGGCGCCGAACAGCGCGGTCGCGCGCGCGATAGCGGCCCTCTCGGCGACGTCGACGAACTCGCATCCGCCGTAGTACCGCTTGCCAGGGTAGCCTTCGGCGTATTTGTTCGTCATCACCGAGCCGGCGGCGTCGAGCACCGCCTGGCTGACGAAGTTCTCCGACGCGATCAGCTCGAGGCCGCTGTTCTGGCGGTGCCGCTCGTCGCGGATGGCACCGGCGATCTCGGGATCGGTCTCGGCGAGCGAGCGCCACATCGAGGGGATCGTGGTGTTGGTGGCCATATTCTTCGTGGCGCGGTCCTCTAGGGTCGCGATCTTTCTGCTTCCGTGATCTGATCGATCCGGCGCTGGTGCCGTCCGCCTTCGAACGCCGTGTTGAGCCAGAGCGCGAGAATCTCGTCCGCCAGGCCGAAGGCGACGATTCGCCCGCCCATGGAGAGCACGTTGGCATCGTTGTGCTCGCGCGACAGGCGTGCCGTGTAGAGATCGTTGCAGAGCGCGGCGCGGACGCCCGCGACTTTGTTGGCGGCGATCTGCTCGCCCTGGCCGCTACCGCCGAGCACGATGCCGCGATCGGCGCGGCCCTCGGCGACCGCCCGGCCAACGGCGATGCAGACCGGCGGGTAGTCGACGGACGCCTCGCTGTCCGTGCCGTGATCGTCGACGGCATGGCCGAGTCGCGTGAGGGTCTTCTTCAGGTGTTCTTTGAGCGCGAAGCCCGCATGATCAGCGCCCATGGCGATACGCACACAGCAGATTGTACTATGACGGTTCGGGGTTCAAGGTTCAGGGTTCTTATGCTTCCATCTGTCGTCATCTCCGCGCGCGGTGAAGAGCGGTTGCGGGGAGGCCACCCGTGGATCTACCGCGCCGATGTGGCGGAAGCGCGCGCGGCCGCGGGCGACATCGTCCAGGTGCGGAGCCCGCGCGGCCAGATGCTGGGGTCCGCGCTCTTCAGCGATCGATCGCAGATCACCCTGCGCATGCTGTCGTATGGCGAGAGCGTGGCGGACGAAGCGCTCGTGCGGCGTCGGATCGAGGCGGCGATCGCGTTCCGCGATTCGCTGGCCATCGACGCGACGGCGTACCGCCTCGTGCACGGCGAAGCCGACCTGCTCCCGTCGCTCATCGTCGATCGGTACGGCGACTACCTGGTCGTGCAGACGCTCTCGCAGGGGATGGATCGGCTGCTGCCCTCCATTGTCTCGATGCTGATGGATCGGCTGCACCCGCGGGGCATCCTCGCGCGCAACGATCCGCGGGCGCGCGTGCTGGACGGCCTGGAGCAGCGCGTGGACGTGCTGGCCGGCGACGTGCCGGACACCGTGACGATCACGGAAACCGGCATCGAGTACGACGTCGATCTGCGGCACGGGCAGAAGACCGGTTTGTTCCTCGACCAGCGTGAGAACCGGACGGCGGCCGCGGCGTACGCGCGCGGGCGGATGCTCGATTGTTTCAGCTACAACGGCGGCTTCGCGCTCGTGATGGGTCGCCGCTGCAAGGAAACGATCGCCTTCGACGTGTCCGAGGACGCGGTCGCGCGCGTGAGCCACAACGCGGCGCGCAACGGCGTCGCGGTCGACGCGCGGGTGGGGAACGTCTTCGACGAGCTGCGCGGCCTCGATCGGCTCGGCGAGCGGTTCGACGCGATCGTGCTGGATCCGCCGGCCTTCGCCAAGAACAAGGCGGCGGTCGTGAACGCGCGTGCCGGCTACAAGGAGATCAACCTCCGTGCGCTGAAGCTCCTCAACCCGGGCGGGATACTCGTGACGTGCAGCTGCTCGTACAACATCAACGAGGCGGCGTTTGGCGACATCGTCTACGACGCGAGCGTCGACGCGCAGACGCACGTGACGGTCGTCGAAAAGCGGATGCAGGGACGCGATCATCCGGTCCTGCTGGGCGTCCCGGAGACTTACTATCTCAAATGTCTGATT
>Ga0209515_10008003_pt1 | contig 12520 bp, 11 predicted proteins | sample Subgroupgradi54m_FD_187454 | JGI IMG/M metagenome (GOLD analysis project Ga0209515, IMG submission 187454) | Subsurface groundwater microbial communities from S. Glens Falls, New York, USA - GMW60B uncontaminated upgradient, 5.4 m (SPAdes)... ... | reverse complement strand
GCACCACCCAGTCTATGTGCAAGGCAACTATAACACCGTAAACAATCCACTGCTGCAGAAGTCGGCGGCCATCATCGCGGACGCGGTCACAGCCCTCTCGGCCGAGTGGACCGATGCGAACAGCCTGCCGGGCGTCGGCAGTCCACGCGTCGCCGGCACCTCAATGACGGTCAACGCGTCGGTGATGGCCGGGCAGGCTCGGGACTTGCGGCAGCCGGGGAATCGCAAACCGAGCGAGCATATGATCCGGTTTCTTGAAGATTGGGCAAGCAACAACCTCCAACTCCAATTCTCATTCACCGGCTCGGAGGTTGCGCTCTGGGACAGCAAGGAAGTGTCGTCGAGCTTGTATGCTCCGGACGAGTCCTCCGTGTACAGTCCGCCGATCCGTGTCTGGACGTTCAACAGGAATGCCCTCACCCCTCCCGGCACGCTCTTCTTCTATTCGACCGCCTCGGTTTCCTGGAACAACTAACGCCGTCCGCGATCGACAGCGGTTTTGACACTCCCAACCACCTATGCTAGAGTGATTTCGTCCTCAATTATCAGTTCGCGTCGTGGTAATCGAGCGTCAAGCACGGCTCTCCGAGTAGCGTGGAACACTGTGCGCATCAATCCGTATCACCGACTTTGTGCCTTCCATCTGCGTGATCCGCTTCGGCGACGCATCCGTTCCCCGCATGGCGCTGTGATTCCGTCGCCATGACCGGACCGGTGCTGACCGGCCAGCGGGCCGGCCTGAGCGTCGCGCTTCCTCTTATATCTACCGCCTGGCGTCGGTCTGCCTGCGTCAGGCGGACGGTCGCGAGCGCGCCAACACCTAGGCTGCCCCGATGATCAGTCGCTACACGTTGCCGGCCATGGGCCAACTCTGGAGCGATGAGCACCGGCTCCAGGTGATGCTCGACGTGGAATTGCTGGTGCTCGAGGCGCAGTCGAAGCTCGGGCTCGTGCCGGCGAAAGCGGTCGAGGAGATCCGCAAGCGCGTGCGCCTCGACCTCGACCGTGTGCGGCGGCGCGAGGAAGCCACGCGGCATGACGTCATCGCGTTCATCGAGCACCTCGAAGAGCGCGTCGGCCCGTACGGCCGGTATCTCCACTTCGGCCTGACCTCCAGCGACGTGCTCGACACGTCGCTCGCCGTGCTCTTGCGAAAATCTTCAGACCTGCTCATCGATGACCTCGAGGCGCTTCTCAAGGCGCTCGCCAAGCAGGCTCGGCAGCACAAGCGCACACTGATGGTCGGCCGCACGCACGGCATCCACGCGGAACCGACGACCTTCGGCCTGAAGATGGCGATGTTCTACGACCAGTTTCGCCGGCATCTCACGCGACTGAAGGCGGTGCGCGAAGAGGTCAGCGTCGGCAAAGTGTCCGGCGCGGTCGGGACGTTCGCAAACGTCGACCCGTCGGTGGAGCGGGCGGTGTGCCAGCGCCTGGGCCTGAGGCCGGCGCCGATTTCGACGCAGATCGTGCAGCGCGACGTGCACGCGGCCTATGTCACCACACTCGCGTTGATCGGTGCCACACTCGAGCAGCTCGCCACCGAAATCCGCAACCTCCAGCGCACCGAGATCCAAGAAGTCGAAGAACCGTTCGGCAAGGGGCAGAAAGGTTCGTCGGCGATGCCGCACAAGAAAAATCCTGTGACGTGCGAACGTGTCGCTGGCTTGGCGCGGTTGCTGCGCGGCTACAGCGTCGCGGCGATGGAAAACGTCGCACTCTGGCACGAGCGCGACATCACGCACTCGTCGGTGGAGCGTGTGATGCTGCCCGACGCCAGCATTACGCTCGACTACATTTTGCAGACGGCCACGTGGGTCATCGACGGGCTCGTTGTGCGCGCCGACCGGATGCGCCAGAACCTGGACATGACGCGCGGCGTGGTCTTCTCCGGCCAGGTGCTGCTGCGATTGATGGAGCGCGGGTTGTCGCGCACGCGAGCGTACGAGTTGGTGCAAAAGGTCGCGCACGAGGCGTGGCGGCAAGGGCGGGACTTTCGCGAGGCGTTGCTCGACGACGGGCCGATCCGCAAGCAGCTCAGCGCGGACGTGCTGCGGCAGTGCGTCGACCCCGAGCGTCACATGCGGCATGTCGATCGGATCTTCAAGCGTGTCGGCCTTTAGCGGCTCGCGGACCATACGTGCCACGGCGGCAGCGCTGTCGCTGGCGCTGGTGTCGAGCGGGTGCATTCGACAGCGGATGATCATCCGCTCAGAACCGCCCGGCGCCGAGCTGCTCATCAACGAGCATCGCTCGGGCACGACGCCCTACGACAGGCCGTTCCTCTGGTACGGCCGATACCGAGTCACGTTGCTCAAGCCCGGCTACGATCGGCTCGACGACAAACCGTTGATCCGCTGCCCGTGGTACCTGTGGGTTCCGCTCGACCTGTTCGCGGAGCTGCTGCCCGTACCGGTGCGCGACACGCGCGTGCTGTCGTATCAGTTGGTTCCGAGGCAGGCGCTATCCGAACCGAAGCCGCCGGGTGTGGCGGAGCCCGATCGGCCGCGCGAGCAGGAGAAGCCGCCGGCGCCGAGCCAATCAAAGGCCCCGTCGCCAAAGGGCGCGGGCCACTAACCTCGATAGGAGAGTAGGAGGATGACCATGACCGCAAAGGCTGGAGAAAAACTCTACGAAGGCAAGGCGAAGATCCTCTACTCGACTGAGGACCCGAAGCAGGTCGTGCAGTACTTTAAAGACGATGCCACGGCGTTCAACGCGCAGAAGAAGGGCACGATCATCGGCAAGGGCGTCGTGAACAACCAGATCTCATCGAAGCTGTTCCAGGTGCTCGAAGGCCAGGGCATCCGCACGCACTTCATCAAGCAGCTCTCCGATCGCGAAATGCTCGTCAAGCGGCTCGAGATCATCCCGCTCGAAGTCACGATGCGCAACATCGTCGCGGGCGGCATGTCGCGGATGCTCGGCATCGAAGAAGGCCTCGTCCTCAAGCAGCCGGTCTTCGAGTGGCACTACAAGAGCGACGCGCTCGGCGATCCGCTCATCAACGATGACCACATCCTTGCGATCGGTGCGGCGACGACGCAGGAGCTCGAGGCGATCCGCCGCGAGTCGCGCCGCGTCAACGACGCGCTCAAGGCGTATTTCGCCGCGCGCAAAATCGACCTCGTCGACTTCAAGCTCGAGTTCGGCCGCTTCGACGGCACGATCTTGCTCGGCGACGAAATCTCGCCCGACACTTGCCGCTTCTGGGAGCAGGGCACGAAGAAGAAGCTCGACAAAGACCGCTTCCGTCAAGACCTCGGCGACGTCGAAGCGGCGTACCAGGAGATGCTTCGGCGGGTGGTGGGCTAACGATCTGCGGCGGGTGAACCAGTAGAGGTTCGATGGGGATCATTCTCTTCGCGGCAGTGACGGCGGTTGGCGTGGTGGCGCTGAGTCTTGGTGCGGACCGTCGATACGTCGGCCCGATCGCGGCCGCCGGCATCGTCGGCCTCGTGCTCTCGGTTGTCTTCGGGATGCTGCGCGTCGTGCCGGCGGGTGCTGTCGGCATTCTCGATCTCTTCGGCAAGGTCAACCCGCAGCCGCTGCACAGCGGCATCCACTTCGTCAATCCGCTCGCGCGCGTCGTGGTCATGTCGATCCAGACGCAGGAAGACAAGGAAGTGATGAGCGTGCCGTCGAAGGAAGGCCTCACCGTCGAGCTCGAGATCTCGGCGCTCTACCATCTCTCGTCGGAGAAAGCCGCGGAGATTTACAAGAGCGTCGGCCAGCAGTACACCGACGTGATTTTCCGACCCCAGTTCCGCGCGGCGTCGCGCGGTGTGACCGGCGGCAGCGAAGCGAAGGCGCTGTACACGTCGGAGCGCGAGGCGCTGGGCAAAGTCATCCAAGAGCATTTGCAAGCACTCGTGCAAGACCGCGGCATCATCGTCGAGAATATTTTGCTGCGCAAAGTCTCGCTGCCGAAGACCGTCAGCGACGCGATCGAGCAAAAGCTGCGCGCCGAGCAGGAGTTCGAGCGGATGAAATTCGTGAACCAGCGCGAGGACATGGAAGCCGAGCGCAAGCGCATCGAGGCGCGCGGCGTGCGCGACTCGCAGGCGATCGTCACCGAAACGCTGACGCCGGAGTATCTCAACTATCTCTGGGTGCGCAACCTCGGCGAGAACCAAAACGTGATCTACGTCGCGACCGAAGCGAACATGCCGCTGTTCCGCTCGGTGCAGTCGGCGGAATCGGCGAAGAACACGGAATCCCTTCACAAAGTTCAGCAGCGGCTGCATCAAGAGGAACAGTCCGGCGCGCCGTCGGCCGGGACGCCAACACCATGAAAGCACGCGTGTATGTGACGTTGAAGCCCAGCGTGCTCGACCCGCAAGGCAAGACCGTCAAGCACGCGCTGGAGTCGCTCGGGTTCCGGGGTGTTGCCGACGTCCGCATGGGCAAGTACATCGAGCTGCAAGTCAAATCCTCGTCGGTGAGCGCCGCGAAGAAAGACGTCCAGCGGATGTGCGAAAAGCTCCTCGCGAACCCCGTGATCGAAACATATCGGGTTGAAATTAGTAAGTAGTAATGGTGAGTAGTGAATAAAAAGAACGGGCTGGACGACGAGTAAATGAGGCGTGCTGCTGTTATCTGCGGTGTGTGGTTGGCGAGCCTCACGCTAAACAGTGCGATAGGTGCTGCCCAGCAGCACGCTGATACTTCCTTGTGGCCCTTCGAAAAGGAGGGCAAGTGGGGATATATCAACCGCGATGGTGAGGTGATGATTGAGCCTCAATTTGAAGCCGCCGCGAAGTTCACCGATTCAGCCTTGGCATCAGTTAACATCGCGGGGAAGTTTGGTTATATCGATACCAGCGGCAAGGTCGTCATCGTACCTGAGTTTGAAGCGGCCGATGATTTTTCCGAGAACCTCGCAGCTGTCAAACTCAACGGGAAGTTTGGCTATATCGATATGCAGGGCAACGTCGTGATTCAACCACAATTCGACTCTGCTGATTTTTTCCATGACGGACAAGCGGTGGTCGAGAATCAGCACAAATGCAGCACGATCAATCGGACAGGAGCGTTAAATCCCGCGCCATGCATTGCCGCGAATCCATATTTTGCCTATGGACCTGCTGCAGTCTCCGTTCGTGACAAATGGGGCTTCGTCGATGAAGCGAGCAGATTTGTCGTCGAGCCACAATTTGATCTGACGTACTCATTCGGCCCTGGTGGATTAGCTGCTGTCCGAGTGGGTGCTGTGCCAAGTCCTGATCAACGATGGGGGCGGCTTTCCGTGGACGAGCAGACGAGCGCAGTTACCAGTAGCCACCTCGTTCTTATTGGAGGGAAATGGGGTTTTATCGATCGCATGGGTAAATTTGCGATTCCACCGCAGTTTGATGAAGTATATCCATGGTTCAATGCTGATGGATTGACGACCGCGAAGGCGAACGGCAAATGGGGGTTCATCAATCGCGAGGGAAAGTTTGTAGTTGAGCCGCGGTTCGATAAGGCGTGGGCATTCAACGAAGGACTCGTTCCGGTCAGGATTGGTGAGAAATGGGGTTTCGCTGATGAAACGGGCACCGTCGTGATCGAACCGAACTTTGATTTCACGGTGGGGTTTACTGAAGGCGTGGCGGCGGCGATGGTGAAGGACAAGTGGGGCTATATCGATAAGAGTGGACAATTCTTTGTCAATCCGCAGTTTGATTTGGCTGGTCCGTTTAATGGTGGGCGCGGAGAAGTCCAGATCGGAGATAAGACCGGCTACGTTGATAAGGCTGGAAAATTCGTTCAGAAATAGACTGAATGACCCGCGGTTCTGTAGCTATCAATGCTGTCGACGGAGTGTTTGAATCTCGAGTGGGCGTAATATGAAATTCGGTGTGGTGGTCTTCCCGGGGTCCAACTGCGACCAGGACTGCGTGCATGTCGTGCGCGACGTGCTCAAGCAGCCGACGGTGACACTGTGGCACCAGGACACAGACCTGAAGGGCAGCGACTGCATCGTGCTGCCGGGCGGGTTCAGCTATGGCGACTACTTGCGCACCGGTGCGGTAGCGAAGTTCTCGCCGATCATGCGCGAGGTCGTGGCGTTCGCGAAGGACGGCGGGCTGGTGCTCGGGATTTGCAACGGGTTCCAAATTTTGCTCGAGGCCGGGCTGCTGCCGGGGGCGATGGTGCGCAACGCGAGCCTGCGATTCATCTGCCGCTACGTGACGATGCGCGTCGAGCGGACCGATACGCCGTTTACGAATCGCTTCCAGCGCGGCCAAGTGATCCGCGTGCCGATCGCGCACGGTGAGGGCAACTACGTCGCCGATCCGTCGACGTTGAGGCAATTGAAGCAGCGCGACCAAGTCGTGTTCCGCTACTGCGACGCCGACGGCAACGTGACCGACGCCGCGAACCCGAACGGCTCGATCGACGGCATCGCCGGCGTCTGCAACGCGGCAGGCAACGTGATGGGCCTCATGCCGCACCCCGAGCGCTGCTCCGAACCGGAGCTTGGCTCGATGGACGGCCGGCTGATCTTCGAATCGATCATGGAAGCATACGCCCATGCCTAGCGCCACGATGAGCGCTCGACGCAAGACGACGCGCGCCGCGAAGGCCGCTCCGGCGAAAGTCGACGAGACGGCCTCGCCGGCGTTCTTGCGCAAGGTCGCGAAGTCGCACAACCTCACCGACGAGCAGTACGACGCCATCCGCCGACTGCTCGGCCGCGAGCCGACGCTGACCGAAGTCGGCATCTTCGGCGTCATGTATTCCGAACATTGTTCTTACTGCAGCTCGAAGATTTATCTGCGTACGCTGCCGACGCACGGCAAGCGCGTGCTGATCCCGGCGGGTAAGGAAAACGCGGGGCTCATCGACATCGGCGGCGGGCTGGCGGTCGCGTTCAAGGTCGAATCGCACAACCATCCGTCGGCGGTCGAGCCGCACGCGGGCGCGGCGACCGGCGTGGGCGGCATCATTCGCGACATTTTCACGATGGGTGCGCGGCCGGTCGCACTGCTCGACAGCTTGCGATTCGGGCCGCTCGACAACGCGCGCACGCGATTTCTCTTCGGCGGGGTCGTGAAGGGCATCGCGGACTACGGCAACTCGGTCGGCGTGCCCACCGTCGGCGGCGAGATCTATTTCGACGAGACGTATCGCGACAATCCGTTGGTGAACGTGATGTGCATCGGCGTCGTGCGCGCGGACAGCGTGGCGCGCGCGGCCGCGAAAGGCCCGGGTAACCCGGTGGTCTATGTGGGCTCGTCGACGGGCCGCGATGGATTGGGCGGGGCGAGCTTCGCGTCTCGCGAGATCACCGAAGGCTCCGACGCCGATCGGCCTGCGGTGCAACTCGGCGATCCGTTCACAGAAAAATGTTTGATCGAAGCCACACTCGAGGCGCTCGCGACCGGCGACGTCGTCGGCATCCAAGACATGGGAGCCGCTGGCCTCACGTGCTCGAGCTGCGAGATGCCGGCGCGCGGCGGCACGGGTCTCGAGATCGACGTCGCGAAAGTTCCTCGGCGTGAGTCGGGCATGACGCCCTACGAGGTGATGCTGTCGGAGTCGCAGGAGCGGATGCTGCTCGTCGTGAAACGCGGCCGCGAGCGGCGCATCGTCGACTTGTTCGCGAAGTGGGGGCTGCACGCGGTCGTGATCGGCCAGGTGACCGACGACGGATTGATGCGCGTGCGCGACGCGGGCCGCGTCGTCGCGGAAATTCCCGCGAAGGCGATTGCCGACGGCGCGCCGGTTTATCGGCGGCCGGTGAAGCGGCCGGCGTACCTCGCGAAGGTGCAGAAACTCTCGCTGGCCGCGATCCCGAAGCCGAAAGATTACGGCGACGTGCTGCTGCGACTGCTTGGCTCGCCGACGATCGCGGACAAGGCCGCGGTCTATGAGCAGTACGACCACATGGTGCAGACCAACACCGTCGTGCTGCCGGGCCGCGCGGACGCCGCGGTGCTGCGCATCAAAGAGACCGGTGCCTTGCTGGCCGCCACACTCGATGGCAACGGCACGTATTGCTACCTCGATCCGTACGAGGGTGGTAAGCTCGCGGTCGTCGAGGCCGCGCGCAACGTCGCGTGCGTCGGGGCGCAGCCGCTGGCGGTCACCAACTGCCTCAACTTCGGCAACCCGCAAGACCCCGAGATCATGTGGCAGTTCAAGGAGTGCGTGCGCGGCATCGCCGAGGCGTGCCGCGAGCTGGGCACGCCCGTCACCGGCGGCAACGTGAGCCTCTATAATGAAGGGCCACGCGGGGCGATCGATCCGACGCCCGTGATCGGCATGGTCGGAGTGATTGAAAGTGGGACCAAAAGCGCAACCCGCGCGCCGGTGACCGCGAATTTCAAGGACGAGGGCGACGCGATTCTCTTGCTCGGCGACACGCGCGAGGAGCTGGGCGGCAGCGCGTATCTGAAAGTCATCCACGGTCGCAAGCAAGGCCGGCCGCCGCGCGTGAATCTCGCCGGCGAGCGCAAGTTGATCCGCTTCCTCGTCGACGCGGCCGCGGCTGGGTGGCTGAAGTCCGCCCACGACTGTTCCGAGGGCGGGCTCGCTGTGACCCTTGCCGAAGGCTGTATGATGGAAGGGGAGCACCTGGTCGGCGCGACGGTCGAGTTGCGATCCGCGATCAGGACGGACGCGTTGCTCTTCGGCGAATCCGCAGGCCGCGTAGTTGTCAGCTGCGACCCCGGGCAAGAAGCCGGGCTGCTGAAGCTCGCGCGCCGGCTCGGCGTGCCGGCGGCGAAGATCGGCACCGTCGGCGGCCGTCGACTCGCGATCAATCCTTGGCTCGATCTCTCAGTTGACGATGTGAACCGCGCGTGGCGAAACGCATTCGCGCCAGCCCGCGCGTAAAGGACCGCATGACCGCGAGTCAGACCGACGATAAGCTGAAAGAAGCCTGCGGCTTGTTCGGCATCTACGGGCACCGCGATGCCGCGCGGCTGACGTATCTCGGTCTCTACTCGCTGCAGCACCGCGGCGAGGAAGCGGCGGGCATCGTCACGTACGACGGCAAGCAGATGCGCATCCACAAGGCGCAAGGGCTCGTGTCGGAAGCGTTCGACGAGCAGATGCTGCACAACCTGCCGGGCCGTTCGGCGATCGGCCACACGCGCTATTCGACGACCGGATCGAGCGATTTGAAAAACGCGCAGCCGCTGCTGGTCAACTACGCGAAAGGCTCAATCGCCGTCGCGCACAACGGCAACCTCGTCAACGCGTTCGAGCTGCGTGCGCACCTCGAGGCGTTCGGTTCGATTTTTCAGACGACGGTGGACAGCGAGATCATCGTACATTTGCTCGCGCGCTCGTCGCACAAGACGTTCGACGAAGACCTCATCGACTGCGTGCGACAAATCAAAGGCGCGTTCTCGCTGCTCTTCCTGACGAAGGACGGGCTCATCGGCTGCCGCGATCCGCAAGGTTTCCGGCCGCTGTGCATCGGGCGGTTCAACCAGACGTACGTGCTCTCGTCCGAGACGTGCGCGCTCGATCTGATCGGCGCGCGGTTTCTGCGCGAGGTCGAGCCGGGCGAGATCGTGATGATCGGGCCCAATGGGCTGCGCTCGCTGCATCCGTTCAAAGACCAACCGAACAAGCTCGCGCATTGCCTCTTCGAGCACGTCTACTTCTCCCGGCCCGACTCGATCGTGTTCGGCGAGAGCGTGCAGGCGGTGCGCATGCGCCTGGGACGCCAGTTGGCGCGCGAGCACCCGGTGCCGGCGGATCTCGTCATGCCGATCCCGGATTCCGGCAACTTCGCGGCGCTGGGGTACAGCGTCGAATCGAAAATTCCGTTTACAATGGGCATGACGCGCAACCACTACGTCGGCCGCACGTTCATCCAGCCGGCGCAGGAGATCCGCGACCTCAAGGTGCGCGTGAAATTCAACCCGATCAAAGCGCTGATCAAAGGCAAGCGGCTGATCGTCATCGACGATTCGCTCGTGCGCGGCACGACGACGCGGGCGCGCGTGAAAAACCTGCGCGAGGCTGGTGCGAAGGAAATCCATTTGCGCATCAGCTGTCCGCCGACGCGCCACTCGTGTTTCTTCGGGGTTGATTTTCCCACGCGCAAGGAGCTGATCGCGAACCGCATGGGGTCCGTCGAGGAAATTCGAAAATTCCTCGGCGCGGACAGCCTGGGATATTTGTCGATGGAAGGGCTGCTGAAGGCCGTGGCCAAGCCCGACACGTATTGCACGGCGTGTTGGAGCGGCAAGTACCCGATCGACTTCGGCGAGGAAGGCGACAAGTTCTCGCTCGAGAAGCATGCCGGCGAGGCCAAATGTTAGACGACGGGCAGCCGCGAAGGCGGACCGCTCGTTGATGGGGATCACGTACCGGCAGGCGGGTGTCGACATCCGCAAGGCGGATGACGCGCTCGAGCGGCTCAAGCCACTGATCCGCAAGACGCACGGGCCGGAGGTGCTCGCGGACCGCGGCCAATTCGCCGCACTCTACGCGCTCTCGTCGCTGCGGATGCGCGACCCGGTGCTGGTGTCGTCGACGGACGGCGTGGGTACGAAGCCCCGGCTGGCGGAAACAGCGGCCGACCACGAGGCGATCGGCGTCGACGCGGTCGGCATGAACGTCAACGACGTGCTCGTGTACGGCGCGCGACCGTTGTTCTTTCTCGACTATATCGCGATGGGTCGGCTCGACCGCGGCGTGTACGCGGCACTGCTGCGCGGCATCGCGAAGGGCTGCGCCGAAAGCGGCTGCGCGTTGATCGGCGGCGAGACCGCCGAGATGCCCGGCGTCTACCAAGGCAGCGACTACGATGTCGCGGGGTTTTGCGTCGCGGTCGTCGAGCGATCGAAGATCCTCGACGGCTCGGCGGTGCGTGCGGGCGACGCGCTCGTCGGCCTCGCGTCGTCGGGCGTGCATGCCAACGGCTTCTCGCTGGTGCGCAAGGCGCTGGGGCTGGCCGAGCTCAAGCGATACAAGCGGCAGCTGCTCGTGCCGACACGGCTCTACGTGAAGCCGATTCTTTCGCTGCTCCGGCGCGTGCCGGTGAGCGCGCTGGCGCACGTGACAGGCGGCGGCATCACGCGGCGCGCGGCGAGCCTGGTCGCGCGCAAGCCCGGCCTCACGGCGCGCTGGTCGCCGGGAAACTGGCCGGTGCCGCAAATCTTTCAGCGCATCCAACGCGCCGGCGGCATCGCCGATGACGATATGTACAAGACGTTCAATATGGGGATCGGCATGATCGTCGCGTGCCGCCCGTCGTCGGCAGCGACGGTGATTCGCTCGATGGCGCGCGCCGGAATCCGGGCGTGGACGATCGGCGGCATTGAGCGGTCGCGATGATCAACGAGACTCGGTTCTCTTTCTCAGCTTGCATCCATAGCAGCCCGCGACGCGGGCAAGTAGGCGGAGGTTAATGCGATGAAGGTGTTGGTGATCGGCTCAGGCGGGCGCGAGCACGCGCTCGTGTGGAAGCTCAGTCAGTCGCCGGAGGTCCGCTCAATCTTCGCGGCGCCGGGCAACGGCGGGATCAGCGATTTGGCCGAAACGGTCGACATCGGCGCGGAGGACGTCGACGCGCTCGCCGAGTTCGCCGAGACCAAAGACATCGACCTGACGATCGTCGGGCCGGAAGCGCCGCTGGCGAAAGGCATCGTCGACATTTTCGAGAAACGCGGCTTGCGCATCTTCGGCCCGTCGAAGGCGGCGTCGCGACTCGAGTCGAGCAAGGCGTTCGCGAAGAACATCATGAAGAAGTACCGCGTGCCGACATCGCAGTTCGCGGTGTTCGATGACGCACAGGCCGCGCGCGCGTACGTGCGGCAGCTCGGGGCACCGATCGTCATCAAGGCCGACGGCCTCTGCGGCGGCAAGGGCACGATCGTCGCGAACACGCTCAGCGAAGCGCTCGGCGCGATCGACCTGCTCATGGAAGACCGCATCTTCAAGCAAGCCGGCGAGCGGATCGTCGTCGAGGAGCGGCTCTACGGCGAGGAAGTCTCGATCATCGTCCTCACCGACGGCACGACCGCCGTGCCGCTGCTCGCGTCGCAAGACCACAAGCGCGTGCTCGACGGCGACAAGGGCTGGCGTAACTTCGGCGAGACGGGCATGGAGCTCGACGCGGGAGGCGTCGCCAACCAGAAGCGGACGGTGTACTTGCAGGTCATCCCCACCACGCTCTTGCCGCTCAAGGGGAAGGACTTCCAGGTCGAGGGGGCCGGCGACGAAAAGGTCGGCGACGCGGACGCCGTCGTCATCAAGGTCACGGCGCCGGACGGCAAGGACTTCAAACTGTACTTCGACAAGACGAGCGGCCTCGTCGTCAAGCAGGTGGCCAAGGTCGTGAGCTTCATGGGAGACGAGTTCACGCAAGAAACGACCTACGGCAACTACAAGGACTTCGGCGGGATCAAGAAGGCCACCAAGATCGAGTCCACGCGCGACAGCGAGAAGCTCCTGGAGGCGGAGATCACCGACTTCGAACTTCTGGACGAGGTGGATCCCAAGACGTTCGCCGAGCCGAAGTGACCCATCTGTTAGGAGAAGCTGACATGTCCGATGAACTGCCTCC
>Ga0209515_10008002_pt1 | contig 12524 bp, 12 predicted proteins | sample Subgroupgradi54m_FD_187454 | JGI IMG/M metagenome (GOLD analysis project Ga0209515, IMG submission 187454) | Subsurface groundwater microbial communities from S. Glens Falls, New York, USA - GMW60B uncontaminated upgradient, 5.4 m (SPAdes)... ... | reverse complement strand
TCCTCCGCCACGTCGATCTGCTCCGCCGACGTGCCCCAGATCGCGACACCCGCTTTCTCCAGGCCGACCGCGAGGTTCAGCGGCGTCTGGCCGCCGAACTGCACGATGACCCCGTCGGGCTGCTCGCGCTCGATGATGTTGAGTACGTCTTCGAGTGTGACCGGTTCGAAGTAGAGCTTGTCGGACGTGTCGTAGTCCGTCGAGACGGTCTCGGGGTTCGAGTTGACCATGATGACTTCGTGGCCGAGCTCGCGGAGTGCAAAGGCCGCATGCACGCAGCAATAGTCGAACTCGATGCCCTGGCCGATGCGGTTCGGCCCGCCGCCGAGGATCATGATTTTTTTCTTGCTCGCATCGGGTTCGGGAGCAGCCGCGCCGGCCGTCTTCGATTGTGCGCCATCGGCCTTTGCCTCGAGCTGGATCGATGGCGATTCGTAGGTCGAGTAATAGTAGGGCGTGTGCGCCTCGAATTCGGCCGCGCAGGTGTCGACGAGGTAATACGACGGTCGGATACCGTGGTGCAGCCGCCATTGGCGCACCGTTTGCTCCGTCAGCTCCCAGAGCTTCGCGAGCTGCGCGTCGCTGAACCCATACTGCTTGGCCTGGAGCAGCAGCGCTTCGCGATCGGCGTCGGTCGCAGCACTTTCCAGCCGGCGCTCGAACGCGACGATCTCGGCCAGCTGCTGGAGAAACCACGGGTCGATTTTCGTCAGCGATGCGATCTCAGCGACGGAGAATCCGGCAAGCATCGCGGCTTTGATGTTAAAGATGCGCTCCGGGGTCGGCACGGAGATGGCGAGCTTCAGCGCGTCGGGCGAGGCGATCTCCGGCGTTTCCCATCCAGCGCGGCGCACCTCGAGCCCGCGCAGCCCTTTCTGCAGCGCTTCCTTAAATGTGCGGCCGATCGCCATCGTCTCGCCAACGGATTTCATTTGGATCGTGAGCGTCGGGTCCGCACCGCGGAATTTTTCGAAGGCGAAGCGGGGAATCTTCACGACGACGTAGTCGATCGTCGGCTCGAAGCATGCGGGCGTTTGCTGGGTGATGTCGTTGGGGATCTCGTCGAGCGTGTAGCCGATCGCGAGCTTGGCCGCGATCTTCGCGATCGGAAACCCCGTGGCCTTGGAGGCGAGCGCCGACGAGCGCGACACGCGCGGGTTCATCTCGATGATGAGCATGCGGCCCGAGTCGGGATGGATCGCGAACTGGATGTTCGAGCCGCCCGTCTCGACGCCGATCGCGCGGATGATCTTGATCGCGGCGTCGCGCATCGCTTGGTACTCGCGGTCGGTCAGCGTCTGCGCGGGAGCGACGGTGATCGAGTCGCCGGTGTGCACGCCCATCGGATCGAAGTTTTCAATCGAGCAAATGATGACGACGTTGTCGCAGCGGTCGCGCATCACCTCGAGCTCGAACTCTTTCCACCCCGTCACCGATTCCTCGACGGAGATTTCGCCGATCATCGACAGCTCGAGCGCGCGCTTGGCCATGCGGTCGAACTCGTCGATGTTGTACGCGATGCCCCCACCCGTGCCGCCGAGTGTAAAGCTCGGGCGGATGACGCACGGGTAGCCGATCTGCTGCGCAAATGCCTTGGCTTCCTCGAACGTGCGCGCGTAGCCGGCCCGCGGCACCTCGAGGCCGATTGATTCCATTGTCTTCTTGAACAGCTCGCGGTCTTCGGCGCGCTTGATCGCTTGCTCGTCGGCGCCGATCATCTCGACGTTGAAGCGCTCGAGCACGCCGCGCTCCGCGAGCTGGATTGCGAGGTTCAGCGCGGTCTGGCCGCCGAGGGTCGGCAGCAGCGCGTCGGGCCGCTCGGCTTCGATGATCGCGGTGACCGCGTCGACGGTGATCGGCTCGATGTACGTGCGGTCCGCGACGTCCGGGTCGGTCATGATCGTCGCGGGGTTGGAGTTGACGAGGATGATGAAGAAGCCTTCCTCGCGCAGCGCCTTGCACGCCTGCGTGCCCGAGTAGTCGAACTCGCACGCCTGGCCGATAACGATCGGCCCGGAGCCGATGATCAAAATTTTGTGAATGTCCGTACGCTTCGGCATCTAGTGCACCATGGCCCTCACCAAATCCTCCGACGGCCGCTGATCGAACCGCTCCTGGCGGCTGACCGTCATGCGCGCTTCGCAGAGCAAGTCCGGCGCGCCGGGAATCGCGAACCGCTGCTCGCCCGTTGCCTCGCTCTTCGGGTCCAGCAAGATCGCGCTGTTTTGCGTGATGGCTTCATAGCGATACTTCAGCGATTCGCTCGGCCATCGCGTTCCGGGCACAGGTTTGAAGCGGCCTTGCACAGCCAACTCCACGAGTTTGTAGCGGTCCTCGGCGTTGCGCGCCACGTAGCGCGCGACATACGCGCCTTGCTCAGCGTCCCACGCGCAGCTGCTGCTCACGATACGCGTCCCGCGCTCGGCGATACGCTGGCTCGCCCACACCGCGCCCATCGCCGCCATGAACAGGCCGACGACGATCCACGGCGCCCACGACGGCTGCTCCCCGCTGGGGCCGCAGGTTTTGCAACTCGCCTTCTTCCAATTCGGCCGATGAATCTGCGGGTCATTGCCCATGAGAGCTATGAACCCAATGTCTGAAACGTCGCGCGCAGCCGCCGGCAATGCGTCGCGTCCCAGTAGATCCGATTGCAGGATGGGCACGTCACGAACGTCTGCTGCGTCTCGAAGACGAATGGCGGCACGCGGTCTTGCACGGCGGCCTTGTCGATCGGCTCGACGGGCACGTTGCACCGGTCGCAGCGCGTGAAGAGATCCTCTTCGCGGACCGCGATGCCGAGCTCGCGCGCGACTTGCTGCAACTGCTCGCCGAGCGTCGGACTCTCGATGTGCACGACGCGGAACAAGCCGCTCGAGCTCACGTGCGCGTTGCGCGTGAGCACCACGCGCTCGTCGTTGTACGCCTGGCGGTACAGATCAGGGAGCGCGACGTTCTTCGCGAGTGTCGCGTCGTGGCCCATCAATCGCAGATAGCGCGCGAGCCGCCCGAGGTCGTCGGTCAGCAGCAGCTTCATCGCTTCGCGCGCTCGACGGTGTCCAAGAATCGTTTGAACAAGTACTGCGAGTCGTGCGGGCCGGGCGAGGCCTCGGGATGATACTGCATGCTCATGATCGGAAGCGTGCGGTGCCGCATCCCCTCGATGGTGCGGTCGTTGAGGTTCACGTGCGTCAGCTCGAGTTCCTTATTGGGAATCGAGTCGACGTCGACGGAGAAACCGTGGTTCTGCGACGTGATCTCAACCTTGCCGCTCTCTAAATCTTTGACCGGGTGGTTCGCGCCGTGGTGGCCGAATTTCAGCTTGTAGGTTTTCCCGCCGAGTGCCAGGCCGAGCAATTGGTGGCCGAGACAGATGCCGAGGATCGGCGCTTGCCCGATGAGGTTCCGGACCGTCTCGACCGCATAGGTCACCGCGGCCGGATCGCCGGGGCCGTTCGAGAGCACCACACCGTCGGGTTTCATCGCGAGGATCTCTTTCGCCGACGTGGTCGCCGGCACGACGCTGACCACGCAACCCAGTGAGGCGAGCTCGCGCAGGATGTTATGCTTGACGCCATAATCCGCGACGACCATGTGCAGGCGCGCCCCGTGTTTCGCCAACTCGGGTGCCGGCCACTCGTAGGGTTTCGCACACGTGACATCCTTCACGAAATCAGCACCGATGATGGAGGGCGACGCGCGCACGCGCTGGAGCAGGCGCTTGGGGTCCGCCTCGCGCGTCGAGATGCCGCCCCGCATCGCGCCCTCGCGCCGCAACGTCAGTGTTAGCACGCGCGTGTCGATCCCGTCGATCGCGACGATGCCGTGCTGCGTCAGATACGCGTCGAGCGAGAGCTGCGCGCGAAAGTTGCTGACGATCGGCGAGAGCTCGCGAATGATCAGCCCGTTGGCCCACGGCTTCCGCGACTCGGCGTCTTCTTCGTTCACGCCGTAGTTGCCGATGTGCGGATAGGTCAGACAAACCAGCTGGCCTTTGTATGACGGATCGGTGAGGATTTCTTGGTAGCCGGTCATGGCCGTGTTGAACACGACCTCGCCGAAGGTCTCGCCGTCGGCGCCGATGGCGCGGCCCTTAAACGCCGTGCCGTCTTCCAGCACGAGCCACGCGGTGCGCGTCATGCCGGCACCACCTCTCCGCGGCGCACCACGGTCACGACGCGTCCCGTCAGCTGGCGGCCAGCGAACGGCGAACGGCGGCCTTTCGACACGAACCCGGCCGGCTCAACCGTCCACGTCGCGTCCGGGTCGACGATCGTAATGTTCGCCGCGGCACCCTTCGCGATCCCGGCACCGTCGTAGCCCGCGATGCGCGCCGGGTTTGCCGACATCCGCGCGGCCAGCTCGCTCCACGAGAGCACGCCCGGCTTCACCAGCGTCGTCGCGCACACAGCCAGCGCGGTCTCGAGCCCGCTGATGCCGAAGGGTGCCGTGTCGAAGTCAGCGTCTTTTTCCCATTCGGTGTGCGGCGCGTGGTCGGTGGCGATGCAATCGATCGTGCCGTCGCGCAAGCCTTCGATGAGCGCTTGGCGATCGGATTCGCCGCGCAGGGGCGGGTTGACCTTCGCATCGGTGTTGAACCCCGCGATCGCGTCGTCGGTGAGGGCGAGGTGATGCGGTGTCACCTCGCAGGTCACGTGCACGCCCTCGCGCTTCGCTTGCCGGATCAGCTCGACCGAGCGCTTGCACGAGACGTGCGCGAAGTGGATCCATCCGCCCGTGAGTGCGGCCAGCGTCAGGTCGCGGCCGACGATGACCGACTCCGATTCCGACGGAATCCCGCGCAAGCCCAGCGTCGTCGACATCAGCCCTTCGTGCACCACACCGCCCGCGGAGAGCGCCAGATCTTCCGCATGTTGGATGATCGGCCGCTTGAACACCCGCGCATACTCCAGCGCCCGGCGCATCATCAAACTGTTGACGACCGGTTTGCCGTCGTCGGAGAGCGCGATGCAGCCCGCGTCGAACAACTCGCTGAAGTTCGTCAGCTCCTCGCCGCGCTCGCCCTTGGTCACGGCACCGATCGGCAGCACGTCGATCAGCCCCACGCGCCGCGCCTCTTCGCGCACCCACTCGACCGCGCCGCGATGGTCGGTCACGGGGTCGGTGTTCGGCATCGGGCACGCCGCGGTGAACCCGCCGCGCACCGCCGCTCGACACCCGGTTTCGATCGTCTCTTTGTCCTCGCGGCCCGGCTGCCGGAAGTGCACGTGCAAGTCGACGAACCCCGGCATCACGATCTTGCCCGCCGCATCCAGCTTCTGCGTCCCGTTGGTCGATCGAATCGATGATTGCACGTCGATGATCGCGCCGTCGTCGATCAGCACATCCGCTCGCACTTCTTTGCGCGCCGCCGGATCAGCGACGAGTCCGCCCGTAATCAGCAGTTTGCGGCTCATCCGCCCACTTCCTCGACCTTCGCTCCGCCCGAGACGAGATAGAGTGCCGCCATGCGCACGGCCAATCCGTTCGTCACCTGGTCGAGAATCACCGAGTGCGGCCCGTCCGCGATCGCCGAGTCGAGCTCAACACCGCGATTGACCGGCCCCGGATGCATGATGATCACGCTCGGCTTCGCGTCCTTGAGTCGCTCGCGGTCGATGCCATAGCGCAGCCGGTACTCGCGCAGGTTCGGCACGAGTGCGGTTTCCTGCCGCTCGTGCTGCACGCGCAGCAACATCAGCACGTCCGCGTCGCGGATCGCCTCGCGCACGTCCCACGTCACGCGCACGCCGAACTGCTCCATGCACGCGGGCACCAGCGTCGGCGGACCGCAGACCGTCACCGACGCGCCGAGCTTCGTCAGCCCCCAGATATTCGATCGCGCCACGCGCGAGTGCGCGATGTCGCCGATGATCGACACGCGCAAGCCCTCGATGCGGCCGAGCTTCTCTTGGATCGTCAGCATGTCGAGCAGGGCTTGCGTAGGATGCTCGTGCGAGCCGTCGCCGGCGTTGATCACCGATGCGTACGCATGCTTCGCGACCAGATGCGGCACGCCCGCGGCCGCGTGGCGGATCACGAGGATATCGACCTTCAGGGCCTCGAGGTTCTTGATCGTGTCGATGATCGTCTCGCCCTTCGCGATGCTCGAGGTGCTCGCGGTGATGTTGATCAGGTCAGCCGAGACGCGCTTCGCGGCCAGCTCGAACGACGTGCGTGTGCGTGTGCTGGGTTCGAAAAAGAGGTTGACGACCGTCTTGCCGCGCAGCGCCGGGACTTTTTTGATCGGCCGCAGCGAAATCTCGCGGAACGATTCCGCCGTCGAGAGCAGTAGTTTGATTTCGTCGACGGAGAGCTCGCGCAGGCCGAGCAAGTCCTTCTTCGTCCATTGCACGGTCGTCGACGCGGGCGAAGACACGGTCGTCGTCATGCGTCCACGCGCTCCTCGATCACGACCTCGTCGCGGCCATCGGTTTCACTCAGTCGCACCTCGACGCGCTCCTGGAAGCTGGTCGGGATGTTCTTGCCGACGTAGTCCGCGCGGATCGGCAGCTCGCGGTGCCCGCGGTCGATGAGGACCGCTAATTGGATGATCTTGGGTCGGCCGATGTCGGCGAGCGCATCGAGCGCGGCGCGCACTGTGCGGCCGGTGAAGAACACGTCGTCGACGAGGATCAGCCGCAGGTCGGTGATGTCGAACGAAATGTCCGTCGCTTGCAGGACGGGGTTGGGCGCGATGCGCGAAAGGTCGTCGCGGTAGAGGGTGATGTCGAGCGAGCCGACCGGGATCGGCTGTTGCTCGATCGCCTGAATCTCCGCGGCAATGCGCTTGGCCAGCACGGCCCCGCGCGTGCAGATGCCCGCGAAGCCCAGGCCGGCAATCCCCTTGTTGCGCTCGATGATCTCGTGGGCGATGCGCACCAGCGTGCGCCGCACGGCGTCGGCGTCGAGGAGCTTGGCCTTTTCGCGGAAGGAGGCGGCCGCGCGGCTCTCCATCAGTGGCACGCGGGCACAAAAAAAGCCCCGACCATCGTCGGAGCTTGGCCAAATAAATTAGAATCAGCCGGACACATCATCCTGACCCTTTCCCGTCTCGCAGGACGGGGTTTAAAGGCGCCGAACAGCCTCGCTGAGTCACTTACCGAGAGTATAGACGCTCCCGCCGTCGACGTCAAGACATTGGCTACTCTAGGGGCGGCTCAATTTGTCTCTCCTCTGAGCACGTATTTAACGCAGAACGGACTCCACGCCGAGTAGATCTTTAGCCATTCCTCATTGTGTTCCCACCGTTCCGGGTATTCCTGTATAAGTTCTTTAATGTTCGGTGTGCGTCTAATAATTTGCAGATCATTCGTCACGTCATCACGTGAAGCCATCTGCCCAGACGCGTTCTTGAGTTCCAAATCGAACATGGTGTCAACAATTACCCATCGATTTCCATCGAACGCTTCGGCAATCGTATGACAAGAACTAGGCTGACCCGCGCAGAATAAGTGAACTAACCGCGTGGTAATCCCTTGCTTTTGTGCCAGTTGCATAAAGACGTCTGCTTGCTGACTACAATACCCACCCAATCCGGAGTCTAGCTTCTGAATCGGGCTCAGAGCATTAACCTGGTCTGGATTAAGGCCCATGCTCGAAAGCTTCATTTTGTCGTGCACGTATTGTCTCAGCGCTCGCACTTTATCTTCAAAACCGTTGTGCCCGCTGACGACTTGGTCCGATCGCTGTTTGATTGCCAGCTCATCGTCGTTGGCAGAGGCGACCCCAAGACCACATAGCAAGATTACGCCAACAAGGGCGATTCTTAGACGGGACACGGTCGAACCCTCAGCTGCCGGTCGCTTGGTTCACCGTGAATTTGCGGGAGACGATGTGCAGGTCGTCGCAGTAGAAGTCGAAGTCGTGGACGCCGAACTCCTTGAAGACCAGGCCGTGCAAGCCGAAGTTCAGCTCGACCACTTGGTTCGGGTCGTCGAATTGGATATCGCCCTCGGCGGCAAAGACCGCCACACCGGTATCGCGATGGCGGCAGATGATCCGCGACTTGTATTGGCCGTAGCCGTCGGTGAGGGCGATGAACACGTGCAGCTCTTGGTGGCGCGCCGGCACCGTCGAGGCGTGGATGCTGTTGAAGATACCGATGAGGCTTTTCTTGTTCGTTGCGCGGTCGTCGATGACCGTGTCGCAGATGAAAATCCCCAGCGGCTTCGGGGTCGGCTTGCTCATCGCGCTAGACTCCTGACCCATCGTCTTCGACCGTCTCCGTCTCGGTTCGCCCCACGCGCAGCGTCTTGCGCGGCACGATCGACTCGCCCTCATCGGCGGACTCATCCATCGTGCCGGCGCAGATGCCGCGATGCGAGGATTTTACGAATTCGACGAGACGCTTGACCTCCGGTGACGAACACTCGCGCTCAATTGTTTCGAGCGCGTGCGCGACGTTGAGGCCCGAGCGGTAGAGCAGTCGGTGCGCGTGCTTGATCTCGCTGCGCATCGCCGCCGAAAACCCCGCGCGCCGCATGCCGATGATGTTGATCCCTTGGATCATCGCCGGCCGGCCGCCGCAGAGCATGTAGGGCGGGACGTCCTTGTTGACCGCCGAGAGGCCGCTCAGCATCGCAAGCCGCCCGACGCGAACGAACTGATGCAGCACCACGATCCCGGACAGAAACGCGCCGTCGTCGACGCTACAGTGGCCGGCCAGCGTCGCCAGATTGGCCAAGACGACGCGGTTGCCGATCTGGCAGTTGTGCGCGACGTGCGCGTTGGCCATGAAGAAACAATCGCTGCCGATCGTCGTCGACGATCCTTCCTTGGTGCCGCGATGGATCGTGACGTACTCGCGAATGATGTTGCGGTCGCCGACTTTCGTGAAGGTCGGCTGATTCTTAAACGCGAGGTCCTGCGGCACGTGGCCGACGACCGCACCCATGTGAATCTGATTGTCGTCGCCGATGGTCGTGCCCGGGCCGACGTAGACGTTCATCCACAGGCGATTGCGCGAGCCGAGGATCGCACCGTCGTCGATGACGCAGCCCGGGCCGATCTGATTATCGTCGCCGAGGTTTGCACTCTTCGCAATGATCGCGCTGGAATGGACGGTATTCATTTAGATCGCTTCACCCACCCGAAGTAGATCAATCCCAGCAGTCCCGCGACCATGCCAACGTGATAGAGGGTAGTTGGCTTATGCGGCGCGACCAGGACCGCGCATACGTCATGCCATAGAAGACCGCGGCCCAGCGAAAGTATCGAGCCCTTGGAATATTGCCGTCGACATTCAACATCCAGCCAAGATACAGGGCAATGGGAAGTGTCGCTGCCATGACCATCAGCGACCATTTGTATGGTGTCCAGCGCGAAGAATCGTGCGTGACGCCTAGAAACACGAGCATCATGCAGCCGCCGATAAAAACTTCCCGAGCGCGAACCTGAAGAAATCCAATGCGCCCCGACCAGAACGATATCTCAGCCAATACCATGGCAATAATACCGAAAGCAATGATCCAAATGATGGTGAATTCGATCATCGTGCGGGACAAGTCGCCCCGGTCACATTCACTGCCCGGCGCGCAAACTCAAGATCGGGCGCACCATCGACATGCAAATTACTCATCGCGACTGGGCGCATTCTTTTGGCAGCCGTCGATGACCACGACGAATTCGCCGCGCGGGGGGCGGTCTTCGAAGTGGGCGGCCAACTCGCTGACGCGGCCGCGGCGGACTTCTTCGAATTTCTTCGTGAGCTCGCGGGCGACGGCGACGGGCACGTCGCCGAGGACTTCGTGCAGCTCGCCGAGCAACTTCAGCAATCGGTGCGGCGATTCGTAGAGCACAATGGTGCGCGTCTCGTCGCGCAGCGCCTCGAGCCGCGCGCGCCGCCCGCCGGATTTCACCGGCAGAAATCCCTCGAACACGAATCGCTCCATCGGCAAACCCGAGAGTGTCAGGCCGGCGACGAGCGCGCACGGCCCGGGGATCGACGTCACCGGCAGCTGCTCTTCGATCGCGCGATGCGCGAGCCACCAGCCCGGGTCGCTGATCAGCGGCGTGCCGCCGTCGGACACCAGTGCCACCGAATCGCCGCGGCGCAGGCGCTCGATGAGGTCCTCGCTGCGCGAACGCTCGTTGTGCTCGTGCAAGCTGACCATCGGCGCGAAAATTTGATGCGCCTGCAGCAGCTTCGCGGTCTGCCGCGTGTCCTCGCACGCGATCACTTGCACGCCTTTAAGCGTCTCGAGCGCGCGCAGCGTGATGTCTTGCAAGTTGCCGATCGGTGTCGCGACGAGGTAGAGCGTGCCCGGCATGCGTCGAGACCCGTCAGACCGATCGACGCGCGATCACCGATCGAACCCGCGACCCGCCCGCATCATTCGACGGTCACACTCTTCGCGAGGTTCGGCGGCTGGTCGACGTCGCAATGGTTGCTGCTGGCGACGTGGTACGCGAGCATTTGCAACGGGACCGCGACGATCACCGGCGAGAAAATCTCCTCGGTCTTCGGCACGGTGATGAGCGCGTCGGCCTCGCGGCCGATCGTGCGGTTGCCCTCGGAGGCGACGACGATGCATTCGCCCTGGCGCGCGCGGACTTCGGCGATGTTTGAGGCGATCTTCTCCGACACGGGCGAGTCGGTCGCGATGAAGACGACGGGCCAGCCCTTGCGGATGAGCGAGATCGGGCCGTGCTTCATCTCGCCGGCGGCGTACCCCTCGGCGTGGATGAGCGGGCAGACTTCCTTGAGCTTCAGCGCACCTTCCATCGCGCTCGGGTAGTTGTAGCGGCGCCCGAGATAGTAGAAGTTCCGCGCCGACCGGTAGCGCATCGCGATCTTTTTCACTTGCGCTTCGACTTTCATCGTCTTGCGGACGACCGCCGGCAACTCCGCCAATCCACTGACGAGCTCGCTCCATCGGCGCTTGGGCAAGTGGTTGCGACTGCGCGCCAAGTACAGCGTCAGCAGCGACAGCATCGTCAGCTGCGTCGTGTACGCCTTTGTCGAGGCCACCGCGATCTCGGGGCCCGCGTGCGTGTAGAGCACCGCGTCGGCTTCGCGGGCGATCGACGAGCCCATGACATTGCAGATCGAGAGTACCTTGGCGCCCTGCTCGCGCGCCAGCCGCACGCCGGCCAGCGTGTCCGCGGTCTCGCCCGACTGCGTGATCGCGATCACGGTCGTGTTGCGGTCGAGCATCGGCCCGCGGTAGCGGAATTCGCTCGCGAGGTCGACGACGACCGGAATTTTCGCGAACTCTTCCAACATGTACTCGCCGACCATCCCGGCATGATACGCGGTGCCGCAGGCGATAATGACGAGCCGCTCGGTCTTGTCGAGCCCCTCGAGGAACGTGCGCGTCTTGCGGTCGAACGTGACGCTCTTGCCGCGCACGAGGCGGTTGAGCAGCGTTTGCTCGATGGCATGCGGCTGCTCGTGGATTTCCTTGACCATGAAGTGCGGGAAGCCTTCCTTCTGCGCGGACGAGAGGCTCCAAGTCACCTCAGAAGCCTTGCGCGCGATGGAGCGGCCGTCGAGCGACATCACGCGCGTGCTCGTCGGCGTAATCTCGACGACTTCTTGGTCGTTGAGGTAGAGCACGCGGCGCGTCTTGGCCAGCACCGCGGTCACGTCGCTGGCGAGGAACGTTTCGCCCTCGCCGACGCCCACGATCAGCGGGCTGCCGCATCGCGCGCCATAAATATGCTGCGGCTCGTCGTTCGAAATCAGACAGACGGCGTAGGAGCCGCGCAGCTCTTTGAGTGCCTCGCGAAATGCCTCGCTCAGCGGCTTGCGCTTGGCATGCTCCTCGACGAGGTGCACGATCACCTCGGTGTCGGTCTTCGAGCGAAATCGATGGCCGAGCTTCGTGAGGCGCGCCTTAATCTCTTCGTAGTTCTCGACGATGCCGTTGTGGACGAGTGCGAGCCGATTGCGGCAATCGGTGTGGGGGTGCGCGTTTTGCTCCGAGGGCATCCCGTGCGTGGCCCATCGCGTGTGCCCGATGGCGAGCAGCCCCTCGAGCGGATGCTTGCGAATGTCTGTCACGAGTTGCGAGAGCTTGCCGACCCGCTTGCGCACTTCGATGCCGTGACTGTTCAGCACGGCCACGCCCGCGGAGTCGTAGCCGCGATATTCCAAGCGGCTCAGCGCGTCGAGCACGGTGCCGACGACCGGCGGCTGGCCGACGTATCCGACGATGCCACACATCCCTTACCCTCGCTTCCTCATGACGCCAGCTCGCTGGCGAGTGCGGCGCACGCCGCGTTGATAGACAATGTGTCCGGAGACCATGGTGAGTTGCACACGAAATCCGTCGTCGAAGACGACGAGGTCTGCCTGTCTGCTCTCATCGATCGCACCCAATCGGTGGGCCTGGCCGAGCAGACGCGCCGGATTGCCGCTGGCCATTCGCACAGCGTCGGCCACAGGTATTCTAGCAAACTCAACTGCGTGCCGTACCGCGTCGATCAGCGTCAGCCCGCTGCCCGCCAACACGCCGCCGTCGACGGTGACGTAGGCTCCGCGCCGCGCGTCGAATCGCCGGCCGGCATGCTCGTGGCGG
>Ga0209515_10007998_pt1 | contig 12527 bp, 12 predicted proteins | sample Subgroupgradi54m_FD_187454 | JGI IMG/M metagenome (GOLD analysis project Ga0209515, IMG submission 187454) | Subsurface groundwater microbial communities from S. Glens Falls, New York, USA - GMW60B uncontaminated upgradient, 5.4 m (SPAdes)... ... | reverse complement strand
CATTGAGTGTGTCGGTATGAGCGGGTCTTGGCTGAAGGTTCCGGATGAACCTGCGTGCTAAAAAATATGAAAATTTAATACGTGCGCTTCAAAGTAAGAGAAAGACGCCCTCCACGAGTGCCGTGCTACACCGTCACCTTGAACCGAGAGGTTCAAGTGGGTGCCTTCGAGATGCCTTCAGGCTTCCCACATCCCGACGCCAAGCGAACTTGGGCCGAGGCGGGCGTGCACACCAGCATCTACATCCGGCTCCCGTGACTGAAATATAGGTTCAGAGGATTTGGAGTAGTCACGAACACCGCAGGGGGCGCACTACTAACTATATACCCGTTGCCACCGCCGCGCATCTCGTACGGCGAATTGCAGAATAAAATTTAAGGCTGGAGAACGGCGTCGATTTTGCTTTGCAGGAAACGTAATTTTTGGTGTACGTCCGCGGGCATGCCGCCCTGGCTGCGTAACTCGAGCAATTCATGCGAGATGTTGAGCGCCGCCATGATGGCGGTGCGTTCGGTACCGATGACTTTGCCGCTCGTCTGAATCTCACGCATCTTTTTGTCGAGATGCGCTGCCGCCGAAATAAGCGCGTTGCGTTCGTTTTCCGGACACGCGACGACGAATTCTTTACCGAGAATCGTGACGGTGACACCTTCGCTTGTGGATTTCACGCTTGGCTCCGTTCAAGTGCCTTGAGACGGCCGATCATGGACTCGATGCGTTCGCGCGCGACACGCGTTTTTTCCGTCAGGCGTGCATGCTTGTCGTTGAGCTGACCTTGATCGGTCTTCAGCGCCTGGTTTTCTTTACGGAGGCGCTGGCAGGCATTGATGAGCTCATCAATGCGGGTCTCGAGTTTTTTCAGGTCTTCGTTGTCCACTCAGGCCCGAGGTGCGGTTAAGTTAAGGTTAATATTAGGTCCCATGCCCGAGGGGGTCAACGCCCCCGCGTTGGCCGTGCCGGCGCGTCCTGCATGGTAAACTCGCGCTTCATTAACATCGATTCGCCACGCGTGTCCGCTGATCAAGTCCCCCAATACGATGAACTCGACGGTCTATTGCTTGGCCTGGAGGCCATTGGCGCTGCCGAGGCCCATGGCGTGATCGCCGGTGTGCTGTGCGGGCCGCAACCGGTCGCCGGGGCGTGGTCGACCACGGTGTTGGCCGACATCGATCCGGCCGCCGATATTGCCCACGCGGAGCGTCTACTGGGCGCGTTGCGGGCCGACACCGAGACACGGCTGGCCGCACGCGAGTCGGAATTTGCCCTGTTGTTGCCGGACGAAGAGCGCAGCCTGGACGAACGCGTGACGGCGCTCGCCGATTTTTGCCGCGGCTATCTCTTCGGGCTGGTGGCCGGCGGTGTGCGCGACCTGGCTCAGCTTCCCACCGAAGCGAACGAAGTGGTCAACGACTTTGTGAAAATTGCCGAAGCCGAGGCCGAGCCATCGGCGGGCGAAGCCGAAGAGCAGGCGCTCTCGGAGCTCATCGAATACGTCCGCGTGGGCGTACAGCTCATCTACGAAGAGCTGCATTCCGCCGATTAACGGTCGCACGCGTGTCCGGAAGTTTCCTTGGCTGCGTCAACCTGCACGGCACTCCCGCGTTAAACCTCTCAGTAACGCCGCTTAACCTGGCGCGGGTTTCAGGTGCAGCTCCGAAGCAGAAACAGGATCGCCAGTACCGGAAGGGGCACACCGAGAAGCCACAGCAAAATCCAACCAAGTTTGCCGGTTTGTTTTTTTTTAACTAGATTTTGATGAAGCATGACGTGACGCCGAAATGAAGGAATAAAAAGTTCGAGCACGAATCAGCGCTCAAAGTTCCTTGGCACTTCCGGCAATAAACACTGACCAACATTAAGGAGAACACAATGAAGAAGATCATTTCGACGGCCATCGCCGCGACCGCATTAAGTGTGGGCTTTGCCGCGCACGCGGCCGATCCGGCGCCGGTCATTCAGCGCGATGTGAATCAGCAGCAACGCATCGAGCAAGGGCTCAAGTCGGGCGAGCTGAATACGAAGGAAGCGGCGCGCCTAGAACGTGGCGAGGCCAAGATCGACAACATGGAAAAGAAGGCGTTGTCGGATGGCAACATGAGCGCGGCGGAAAAGGCGCGCATCGAACGCGCGCAGAATGCCGAGAGCAAGAAAATTTATAGCGAGAAACACGATGCGCAAAAGGGCAATCCGAACTCGGCCTCGTCGCAGCGCATGCAGGCCGATGTGCAGCGCAACGTCAACCAGCAGCAGCGCATCGAGCAGGGTGTGCAATCCGGCGAGCTGACCAACAAGGAAGCCGGGAAGCTTGAAGGCGGACAGGCGCGCGTGGATCGAAAAGAGGCCCGTGCCGGTGCCGATGGGCACGTCGGTGCAGGCGAGGAACGCCGCATCCAGCATTCGGAAAATAATCAGAGCAAGCAGATTTACAGAAAGAAGCACAACTAAAACTAATAGGTCGGTAACGAAAAGCGGGCCCGTGAGGGCCCGTTTTATTTCGGTTCGCGCGCCTTCAGGACGTCATCGAGTGTTTTCTGAAACGTTTCCTGTTGCGGACTGTCGACGCCGAGGTCGAGCGCCTCGCGCGCCACGGTTTCGGCTTCGTTAAAGCGCTGCTGATCGGCCAGTGTCTGCGCGAGATTATTGTGCGCAATCGCCGAGCGCGGATGGAATTTTACCGCTGCGCGGAATGCCTCTTCGGCGCCGGCATAGTTCCCCAGCGCGTGACGCACGTTGCCGAGGCCCATTAACGCCGGCAGGCTGCGCGGCCAACGCTTGAGCGCGGTGGCGTAGGCCTGGGCGGCGACGTCGTTCATGCCGATTCGTTCCAGTGCCGTGACCGATTCGAGGTAACGTAATTCTTCGGCGGTGTACGGCAGTTTGGTTGGCGGTAATACCACCACGGCCCAGTAGTTGCCGCGTTGCCATGTGTACTCAAAGGTCTTGAGCGACACCACGTGGCGCTGCTCGCGCCCCGAGCGCAGCACGATATCGCCCTTGGCCAGATCGAAACCGACCACCACCGCATAGTGCCACTGCGAATAGAACGACACGCCCAGATTCTGCAGTACCAGTACCGGATGACCCGAGGCCACTTCCGTCGCCAGCGATTCGATTTGCGGCTGCAGCACGTACGGGATGCGCCCGTGACGACGCGCGGCACCGAGCAACTCCGGTTGCAGACTGCCCTGTCGCTCGGGAAGATAAACCTGCGGCGTCAGTTTGTCGGGGGTGATCTCGATCCCGCTCCAGGTGAGCACGGTTGCCAGGGCGGCCGGGCCGCACTGGTATTCTTCCTGAGGGAAAAACGGTACGTCCGTGACTTCGACCGGTTCGGGAAACGCGTTGGCGGTGCCCAGCAGGCGCTCGGATTGCAGCGGCGCGCAGCCCGATGCAAGCAACAGCATTCCCAGAACAACGAAGCCGCCCGTAGACGACCGGGCGGCTCGATGACGGCGCATGGCCATAATGCTCAGCTCTGAACTGATTTTATCTGGCGGTCTTTTTCACGAACGGAAAGATGTCGGTGAAGCCGAGGATGTCGGTGAGGAGCAGCACCAGGAACACAAACACGGCCAGCGCCAGCGCATCGCCGCCGGCCGGCATCTGGTCCATGTTGGCCGCCAGTTGCTGCGCTTCCTGATCCGTCAACGCATCGACGCGCGCCTGTATCTGATCGGTGCTGACGCCGCGCGCAAGCAAGGCCTGCTTCACGTCTTCGCGATCGAGTGTCGTGCGCAGATGGTCGCGCGCGTCCTGCGCGTGGGCGGCGTTCACGACCGCGTCGGTGCCAACCAATCCGGCCTGGGCCGCCGGTACGTGCAGGGTGAGCGCCGAAAAGCCGACCATGACCACCACGGCGACGGGTTTGATAATGGAGCGTAGGGCTTGCATGGGAACCTCCTGGAAGTTGTTATTCGTTGTCCGGTGTCAAGGATAAAGGACTTACCTGTAAGGATAAATGAATAGAGTCGTGCCACTACGGTGAGTTCCCGACCGCCGGCGCAAATCGACGGCTAAACGATTTTAATCGCCAAAACAGGCGGTTTGGCACGAGTCACCGCGGCCGCAAGCCGTTTTTGGCATAATGCCCGCATGGACGCTAAAACTTTTGCCCGCCGCCGCGAACGGCTGATGCAACACATGGGTGCCGGCGTGGCGATTCTCCCGACCGCGCCGGTCCGCATCCGCAACCGCGACGTGCACTATTCCTATCGCCCCGACAGCGACTTCTACTATTTAACGCGTTTCCCCGAGCCCGAAGCGGTGCTGGTACTGGTCCCGGGCCGCGAGCACGGCCAATACATCCTGTTTTGCCGCGAGCGCAACGCGGAAAAGGAAATCTGGGATGGTAAACGTGCTGGCCTGGAAGGTGCGCGCGAGTTTTACGGCGCCGACGATGCCTTCCCGATCGACGATATCGACGAAATCCTGCCGGGCCTGCTCGAGAACCGCGACAAGGTTTTCTACAGCATGGGGCGCAACCGCGACTTCGACGCCAAGCTCATGAACTGGGTCAACGAAGTGCGCGACAAGAGTCGCAACGGTGTGCACGCCCCGGGCGAGTTCGTGGATCTGGATCACATCGTGCATGAGATGCGTTTATATAAGAGTGCCGACGAGGTGCGCGTCATGCGCCGCGCGGCCAAGATATCGGCCACCGCGCACGTGCGCGCGATGCAGGCCTGCAAACCCGGCATGATGGAATATCAGCTCGAGGCGGAATTGTTGTACGAGTTTAAAAAGGCCGGCAGCGAATACACTGCGTATCCGCCCATCGTCGGCAGCGGCGCCAACACCTGCATCCTGCACTACACCGAAAACAATGCCGCCGTGCGCGACGGCGATCTGGTGCTGATCGATGCCGCGGCGGAGCTCGAAGGTTATGCGGCCGATATCACGCGCAGCTTCCCCGCCAACGGCAAATTCAGCGGCGAACAGCGCGCGTTGTACGAGGTCGTGCTGGCCGCGCAGCTGGCGGCGATTGAACAAGTGCGGCCGGGCAATCACTGGAACGATCCGCACGAGGCGGCGGTGCGCGCGCTCACGCAAGGACTCAAGGACCTCGGCCTGCTCAAGGGCGAGGTCGCCGGCCACATCGAGAACGGCGATTACAAGCGTTTCTATATGCACCGCACGGGCCACTGGCTGGGCATGGATGTGCACGACGTCGGCGATTACAAGGTCGACGATGTGTGGCGCCTGCTGGAACCGGGTATGACGCTGACCGTCGAGCCCGGTCTTTATATTGCCGCCGGTGCCAAGGAGGTCGACGAACGCTGGTGGAACGTCGGCATTCGTATCGAAGACGACGTGTTGGTGACGCGCGAGGGCAACGAGGTGTTGTCGTGCGATGCACCCAAGACCGTCGCCGATATTGAAACGCTGATGCGCGGATAAACCGATCTCGCCGCAAAGGCCGCAAAGAAAATCTCGAAAGTTTTGCGGCGAAACTCTCGCGCTCTTCGCGCCTTTGGCGGTGAAAACAATTTTATGAAAACAGACTTCGACATCGTCATCGTGGGCGGCGGCATGGTCGGCGCGAGCCTCGCCTGTGCGTTGCGCGACGCGGGGTTGCGTATTGCCGTGATTGAGGCGGTGCCGCTCAAGTCGGATGCACAGCCGAGCTATAACGAACGCACGGTGGCACTCGCCTTCGGCTCGCGGCGTATCTTCGAAGGCATCAAAGTGTGGAGCGAGATCGAGCGCTTGGGTGCGACGCCGATCGAACATATCCATGTCTCGCATCGCGGCTGCTTCGGCGTGACGCGCCTTGACACCACCAGCCTCGAACTGCCGGCACTCGGTTACGTGGTCGAAAATCGCGTACTCGGCGCGGCGCTGTCGAAGACGCTTGATGGCGCAAAAAACCTGACGTGGTTTTGCCCCGCAAGCGTAGAAGATTTCGACGTCGAAGCGGAGCTGGCAACGGTGCGAATCAAACAGGGCAATGAGACCCACGCGCTGACGGCACGTCTCATTGTCGGTGCCGACGGCGCGCAGTCGCTGGTGCGCCGCCTGGCCCGAATCGATTCCGAGCGTATCGAGTATTCGCAGGCCGCCGTGGTCGCCACGGTCGCGGCCGGGCAGCCGCACGCGAACACTGCCTACGAACGTTTTACCGACTCCGGTCCGTTGGCGTTGCTGCCAATGCGCGACAACCGCTGCGCGGTAGTGTGGAGCGCGAAGACCGACATGGCGGACACCATTCTGGCGTGGCGCGATGACGAGTACCTGGCGCAACTTCAGGAACGCTTCGGCGATCGCCTCGGGCGTTTGTCGCAGCCCGGCGTGCGCACGAAGTATCCGCTCGCGCTCACGCGCGTGAGCGCGTACGTGCACCCGCGGCTGGCGTTGATCGGTAACGCCGCGCACACCGTGCATCCGGTCGCGGGGCAGGGCTTCAATCTCGGCTTGCGCGATGTCGCGGCGCTCGCGGAAGTACTGGTCGCCGCCGGCCGCGATGGGGCAGACATCGGCGCGCCGGCGACGCTGCAGCGTTACGCCGCGTGGCGCCGGCGCGACACGCGCGCCACCGAAATTTTTACCGATGGTCTGATCCGCATTTTTTCGAACGAGTTCGGCCCGCTCGCGCTCGCGCGCGGCCTGGGGCTGGTGTGCGTCGATCTCATGCCGCCGATCAAACGCCGCTTCCTGCGCGTGACCAGCGGACTTGCCGGCCGGCTACCGCGCCTCGCGCGCGGGCTTTCTTTATGAAACCGGCTTTCGATGTGCTCATCGTCGGTGGCGGCATGGTCGGCGCCGCGCTGGCCTGCGCGCTCGGCAACAGTCGTCTCAAAATCGGCGTGCTCGACAGCCGCGCACCGGTGTCGTCGAACGCCGATGGCTACGACTTGCGCGTCAGCGCCATCACGCTTGCCACGCGCAGCCTGTTCCAGAATCTCGGCGTCTGGGAAGGCATGGAGCGCCGGCGCGTCGCGCCGGTGGAAGCGATGCAGGTGTGGGAGGCCGAGCGCGAGATCCGCTTCGATGCGGCCGAGATCGGCGAGGCCTGCCTTGCCTACATCGTCGAGAACAGCGTGATTCAACAGGCGTTGGTCGAACGCCTGCAGTCGTTCACCAATGTGCATTGCCTGTGGCCGGTCGAGATTCAGACCATCGCCGTGACCGAGGACGCCGCCAGCATTACTCTGAAAGACGGACGCATGCTGCAGGCGTGCGTGCTGGTCGGTGCCGACGGCGCCGATTCGGCGGTGCGGCGCGCCGTCGGCATCGAATCGCGTCTGCACGATGTGCAGCAAATGGGCATCGTCGCCACCGTGCGCACCCAACAGCCGCATGCCGGCACGGCGCGCCAGCGGTTTCTTACCACCGGTCCGCTCGCGTTTCTGCCATTGCCGGAGGCGAATACGTCGTCGATCGTGTGGTCGGTCGACACCGCGCGCGCCGAGGCGCTCATGGCGCTCGCTGACGCCGCATTTGCCGCTCAGTTGCAGACGGCCTTCGGCGATTCGTTAGGGGCCATCACTAGTGTCAGTCGCCGTCAGGCATTTGTGCTCACGCTGGCGCACGCGCAGGCGTACACGGCGCCGCGCGCCGTGCTGATCGGCGATGCCGCCCACACTGTGCACCCGCTCGCTGGCCAGGGTGTGAACCTGGGCTTGATGGATGCCGCCGCGCTTGCGGAGTTGCTGCTCGATGCCGATGCACAGCATCGCGATCTCGGCACGCACGCATTGCTGCGCCGCTATGAACGTGCGCGCAAGGGCGAGAATCTCGGCATGATCGCTGTCACCGGCGGGTTAAAATATTTCTTTGGCAGTGCGTCGTCGTGGGCGCGCCGGTTGCGCGGTATCGGCCTCGGTTTCGCCAACGCCGCGACGCCGCTCAAGCGCGCCATGATGCGCCGGGCCTCGGGACTGGAAGGCGATGTGCCGGCGTTGGCGCGTCGCCACACAACAGAGTGACTGGACTGATGACTGGCGGAGGACTCATGCATTACGAATCTCGTCCCGCGTGGCGTTATCAATGGGCGGCGGTCGTCGCGGTGGCGGCGATGGCAGGTGTCATGCTGCTGACGTCACTTTATGGTCCCGCCTACCTGGGCATGCGCGCGACACAAACCGTGTCCTCGGCACTGCTGGCGCTGGCGTTTTATTTTGTCCTGCTGGCCCTCTATCGTCATCTTGCCTGGCGCTATCTGGTGGACGAACACAACATCGAGAGTTACCACGGTGTGCTGGCGCGCCAGGTACGCTCGATACGCGTCGTAGACTTGCGCAACATCAACGTCTCGCAATCGGTGATGCAGCGCCTGCTGGATGTCGGCGATGTGGAATTTTCGAGTGCCGCGGGCGGCGATGTGGAAGTCATCTTCTTCGGTGTCCCGCAGCCGATGCAGGTCAAGGAATTCGTGCGCCGGTTGCAAGACGGCGCACCGTCGTCCACCGACGGCGATTAATCAGAACGCAGAAAAAAGAAAACCCTGCCAACGCATGGCGCGGGCAGGGTCAAGGTCCTGGAGCAGCTCTTATTCGGTTCGCTTAGTTTTCAGCGGCCGTAGCCCCAGACATCCTTCAAATAGGAATCCATTCCCGCGTACTCTTCCTTGGAAGCAAGTGCCAATCCCTTTTCGGCACCGTTGGCCGCGAGCAGCGCCGTCAATACACGCTTGCCGTCGGCAGAAATCAGCGCTTGGGTCAGTTTTGCCTGCTCGTCCTGGGTCAGGCGCGGGCTGGCGGAGAACACCTGATTCGGCATCGCTGCCGAACGATGAATCACGCGCGTTGCGCTGCTGCGGTCGAACTTTTTCAGGATTGCCACCGGCAGTGTCGCCGCGGTGCAGCGGCCTTCGGTCAGGCCTTCATACACTTTGGCCCAGTTCGCGTTTTCGATCACCAGCGGCTGGCGCATGGCATCGAACTCCGCTAGCAGCGCGAGTGTGCCGAGGTTGGACGATCCGATCGAACACACTTTTTTGCCGGCCAGCTGCTTCATCGTCGTCAGCCGATAGTCGTCCGAGCGCGTTACCACCACGAACACACTCTCGTCGGAAATTTTTGCCAGCGTGGCATGATTCAGGCGCGCGACGTTCCAGCTGTTGAAGTGCGGTTCATTGAAAACGATGTCGTAGTGGCCCTTGGCGGCATCGCTTTGATACGACAGCCAGCTCTTGGGGTGACGATATTCGACCTTGCGGCCGAGCACGCGCGAGAAATATTGCGCAACCGGTTCATAGATCTGGGCGGCCTCGCCGGCCGATTCGCGCGGCGGGGCGCTGAAGACCAGTGTCTCTCCGGTCGGCACTGGCAATCTCAATTCGGGCCGGACCGCAGGTGTCATGGCCGCGTTGGCGGACGGTATGAAAGAAATCTTGCTGTTGGTGGCGCCGGTGTCTGCGGCGTAGAGCACGCTGGAGATTGTCAGCGTTGCCAGGCCACAGAGGAATTTAACAAACGTGGACATGATGTCTCCTTGTCGTAAAGCGTTGCATTCCGTTGCGAACTAAAGGGCCTCGTCGGCTTCCGTCGTGGTAGCGCGGTGACGCCGCGCGTGCAGGGGTTGGCAGTAAAGAACGGAAAGGCCTGAGCCCCCTCCAGGGGTACGTATCAGGTCTTACAGCTGATTGAACGTAGCCAAGGATTGTTGAAACGCTAGCGATACGACCCGGCACTTTAGTGCCGCTCCGACCGGCGGCGGCGAGCGCAATGATGAATGGCACGACTCGCTGCTCTGGGTCCACTGTCGGTGCGCGAGAAAAGACTGCTAGACTGCATGGGAATTCATTTCGCGTCCACGCACGCTAAAAAAATTCCCGTTCGAGCGGGACCCCATGCGAGCCACCTCCGCCAACAAAAAGCCGCCAGTCCCCGTGCCCCTGTGGGAGCTGTTCTGGATTTTCCTGCGTATCGCCAGCACCAGCTTCGGCGGCTTCATGGCCATGATTTCGGTAGTGCAAAACGTGGTTGTCGAGCGCCGCAAGCTGCTGTCGCACCCGGACATGCTCGATGGCATTTCGCTTGCGGCCATTCTGCCCGGTCCGTTTGCCATGAATGTGGTCGCGTACGTGGGTTATCGCCTGCGCGGCGGCTGGGGCGCTTTCGTGTGCGCGTTCGCCGCCGTGTTGCCGGCGTTTGTGGCGATCGTGCTCGCGAGCGTCGCGTATTTTCGTTGGGGGCAATTGCCGGCGATCGGCAAGCTGTTCATGGGGCTTGCGCCCGCGGTCACGGCCATCATCGTGGCCGCGGCGCTGACCATGGGCCGCAAGGCCGTGACCGGTCTACGCGAGGCGGCGCTGGCGCTGGCGGCGAGCGCGGCGTTGCTCGGCGCTGGCGGTTTTTTCAGTACGCTTGGAATCATCCTGGTTGCCGGCGCGGTCGGCTGGTGGTGGTTCCGTGGAACAGAAAAATCACCGGGCGAACGTGTACCCGGCGGGCGCGCCAAAATGCGACGCAAGTCTGCGCGCAAGCGTCTCGATGCGAATATGTTTTTGCTCGCCGGCATGCCGGCCTCCATCGTGCCGTTCTTGAGTATGGAGCCGAGCATCCTGCTCAAGTTGTTTGTCACTTTCGCTGGCATGAGTCTGCTGCTCTTCGGTGGCGGGTATGTGTTCATTCCGCTCATGCAGGAAATCGTGGTCGACGGCCATGGATGGGTGACACGTCAGGAATTTATCGACGCCGTGGCGATGGGCCAGATCATGCCCGGCCCGGCGCTGGTGAGCGCCGCGTTTATCGGCCTGAAGGTTGCCGGGTTTGCCGGCGCGTTGCTCGCCACTATCGGCATCTTCGCGCCGTCGGCGATCGTGATGGTGCTGTGCGCCAATGTGCTCGATCGCATTAGAAATTCCGTGATCGTGGAGGCCGCGTTGCATGGTGTGCGCGCGGCGGTGGTGGGGATGGTGTTTGCCGCTGCCGTGGTCATCGGCAAGACGGCGATACCGGGGTGGGCATCGGCGGTAATTTTTGTAACCGCACTGGTTGCGTTACTGCGTTTTCGTATTGAGGCGGTGTGGGTCATTCCGCCGGCGGCGCTAATCGGCTATCTGGTGTATTGAGCGAGGTGGCAAATACAGAAGTTGTGGTCAAAGAATTACGTGGCGCGATTCGTTCTTGCACCATCGATGGGAACAATGTACATGCGCTGCAGTTTGGTGCGTGTTGTCTAAAGTTGATCGCGATGCACTTTTGGTCCTTGACCGCAGCGCCAAGGATCGGTAGAACGGACCCAGGACAAAATTAGGAAGTGTCGTAACGATAATAATTAAGCGACTGGACTTCTCTGCATCCTCTGATACGGGGATACGGAGTAGAACTGGTTATCTCTCAACGACGATGCCCACGGACCGTGGGAAAAGGGGAGTGCAAGGATGCGTACGGGAAAAATATTGGGCGTGGCTGCCAGCTTACGTAATGCCCGCTGGGGCGCTGGAAATCGCGGATTAGTTGATCAACTTTGCGCGATTGAAACCAAAGAAGAACTCACCGCTTATCTCATTCGCGAATCGCAGCTGCATCTCGAAAATTTTGTCGAGGCAGGTCGGCGCGAAGGCAAGAATTTTCTCGAGATCTACGACAACCTGCAGAAAAAACGCGGCGACTCCGGACTGAGTAACTCCGAAGTAGCGTTGGCCGCGGGGCTGTGGGCCGCGCATCGTGAAGGCGCCGAGATCGATTATCTTTCCCTGGCCGAACACTTCACGGCCTCCGGCCAGCAGCGCCGCCCCGAGGTCCTGCGCGCAAAACTGCTCGAATCCGACGGCCTGCTGGTATCGGGGCCGGTCTATTTTGGCGATCGCGGCAGCCTGGCCGAGAGCCTGATCGAATTCATTGCCAACGATGCCGAACTGAAGGCCGCCATGCGCGGCCGCCTGTATGGCGGCATCGCCGTCGGCGCCAAGCGCAATGGCGGTCAGGAAACCACGTTGATTTACCAGATGCTGGACATGGCCAACCTTGGGTTGTTGACGGTCGGTAACGACAGCGACACCACCGCGCAGTATGGCGGCACCGGTTACGCCGGGGATGTCGGCATGATGGGCAAGGACAAGGAAGGACTCGAGACGTCCATGGGCACCGGACGGCGCATGGCGCGGGTGCTGAAACAGGTCAAGGCCGACGTGACGTTGCGCGATGCGCCGAAGACGCTGTTTCTCATCATGCAGGACGCCGGCGGTGTGGCGGCGCGCATGGTCGATCGATTGGTCATGCGCTTTGGACGCAACCTGCGTCCGGTGGTGGTCAATCTCACCGAGCATCGCATCAAGCGCTGTATCGCCTGTGACATTTGTCCGACGCACGTCGGCCACGACGAGGAATACCGCTGCATCATCACCTCGGGCGCGGACAGCCTGCCGGATCTGCATCGCGATTTGCTGAATCACGATCTGATCGTCCCTGTCGGTGTCTCGATGCATGCACCGATGGTCGCATCGAAGTATCAGGCGTTCGTCGAGCGCACGCGTTATTTGCGGCGCGCCGATTATGTCTGGAGCGACATCATGGTGGCACCGTTGGTGCTGGAAGAACCCGGTGACTATCGCTCGCTGCCGATCCGGATGATGACCTCGT
>Ga0209515_10007997_pt1 | contig 12528 bp, 14 predicted proteins | sample Subgroupgradi54m_FD_187454 | JGI IMG/M metagenome (GOLD analysis project Ga0209515, IMG submission 187454) | Subsurface groundwater microbial communities from S. Glens Falls, New York, USA - GMW60B uncontaminated upgradient, 5.4 m (SPAdes)... ... | reverse complement strand
AATTTCATCCACCATCCGGAGACGTCCTGGGAAACCTCCGTTGGTTGCACTATCAATAAACAAACCCCTATCTCCCACAACATGAAGAGTTGAAGTCGGCGCAGTTGTCCCGATGCCGACGTAGCCCGCAGAGAAATAAAGCGTAGACGTTCCCGAAAGTCCTCCGTTCACGTTTGCCCAATACGGGAAATAATTCGCGGTGATGGCAGACGAGGTTGAAACCGAGCCGCCGCCCGCGCTCGTGGACGTTACATATTTATTCCCTCCGGCGTCATAAAGGTTCGGTATGGTCGCGCTCGCGGAAACGCGCAGGTCGCCGATGACGTGAAGGGTTGAGGAAGGATATGTCGTCCCGATACCAACCTTGCCGCCACCTGTCCAACTAAGCACGGGTGTTCCTAAACTGGTATAAACGCCCTTATAAGCCAAAGACCAAACATCACCGGCGTCGTTTTGAATCATCCCGTAATTAGAACCGGCGCTGTTGATTACCATTGAAACGTTCCCGTTATGATTAATGAACAAAAAAGGATTAATCTGGGTATAAGCACTTTTAACCAAGACACCCAATGCACCGGTGCCATCGTACAAGCCAACATCGTATCCTGATGCCGCCTGAAAAAACGCTTGACCACCGTAATTTCCAAACTGTACCGTACCCGAACCGTTTGTTAAGTATATGTAAGTATTTGCTCCTGTTCCGTTAATTTGCTCGGCCACGGTTGCCGTGGAATTAAGCGTTAACGGATTTGTGGGCGCCGATGTCCCGATGCCGACGTTGCCGCTAAAATAGCCGCTGCCATAAACCGAAAACTTCTGCGGCAACCCTACCTGCGACGAAGTACCAAATCCAACATTTCCTTCGAAAGCATAGTTTGCAGCGTTGCCTATGCCGCCGAAAACTCCGGCAGTAATGTTACCGGCGGAAATGCTTAGGCCGGAGATGGTCCCTGTCATCAAAATATTTCCAGCGCCTGCTAACGTTGTTGTGCCGACGGAGAGGCCGCCGAGAGCTTTAACATCAAGGTCCGTTTGGATCGGTCCGTGGACGAACAACCCTCCGAACGCCGGCTGGGGTCCGAAAGTACCGCCGGCGCCGGTGCCGCTTGCAAAACTCGTACTGCCGATCGTCACCCTGCCGTCGTTTGTAATAAGAAAAACCGGACCGGCATTGACGTTTAAAACCTGGATGGCGAATTCCCCCGGCGCCGTTGAACTTCCGACGATAAGAAGTTTGACGCTGGATTTAGTGGTGGAAGTTCCGACGGAAAGATTGTTTGACGCATCAACGCCGATAGCGCCAACGCCGGAACCGGCGCCCTGTGAACCGGGACCGGTGAATCCATAAACCAAGAATGTAGAATGTAGAATGTAGAATGTAGAAACCAAAAAGGCAACGGCGACAAAAATGATTGCCGCTTTTTTGTTTGAGAGTTTAAAATTTTTTGGCATCAGCTGTTTGTTTTCAATTCTTTTTCTTTAGTTTAGCAACCTCCAGTTTCTTTAGTAAACTCGACGCGTGCTTTTTGACGCAATTCCCACAAACGTCGTGCATAGAAAATCCCGGCAACCAAAACCTAGCAAACTCTTCGCCGCTCTTTTTCACTTTTTTACAAATATCGCACCTGGTGATTTGCATAAATATCCTCGCTATTGTTTTCCGCTTTTTTCAAGAAATTTAACTCTCCCATCAAGTTGTTTTACCCAATCGTGAAGCTTGGCGAAATCTTCGGTCCAACGGGAGGCATAAGCGGAGAGATGAAGATCTACGCCTTCAATTGCGCGCAGGATAGTGCCGACATCATCTTTATTGGCCATCTCGCTACGAATCGCCAAAAACTCCTTCTGGCTAATCTCTGCCAATTTATCTATGGTCATTGTTTTATTGCTTTCCATGGATATTTTATTTTCCTGTTTCAACCCACGTTCTACATTATTCTACCTACTACCTACTACTTACTGCTCGGCGGCGGGCCGGACGGACCCTTGAAGTCTGCTGGCGGAACCGGCGACTGCTGAACTCGGGCCGGCGCCTGATTTAAAGAACTCGGATTAGCAAATGCTTTTGCCGCATCGCTATCCTTGCGCAAGTCGGACCAGAAAAGAACTTCTTTCGGATTCAGATACATTCTGTCCACCGGACCCCAGAAAGCGCTTGTGAATTTTGTGATGCCGAACTGAGGCCGGCCTTGGGCATCGACCCCTCTTTGCAGGAGCCAGATGTTCGTCAAGTTCGGCCACGGGAACCAGGAAAGCTTCCCGAAATAAACATCGCCGCTAGCCATAAAGACGGCCGAGTATTCCGACGGGGCGCTTGGATCATCAGACTTAAAAACCTTCATCAATAAAATTCCGAAAGCGACAACAACCACGATTAACACAACGACTAAAATAACAACTGGTTTTTTTGAGAACATTGCTTTCATTTATTTATTTTAATAATTATTAATTATGAATTTATCTACTACATTCTACATTCTACGTTCTAGATTCTATTATTTGGGGGCAACAACCAAATAGCCCACGGGTCCCTTATTCGGCCCGCCGCAAGATTGGCAGAAAAACATAAACTTGCCTTCGGATGTCGCGTCGAACTGGACGGATTGCGTTTCGCCGCTCTTAAGGGATGTGCCGATCTTTTGGGGAACTCTGAATCCGTATTCTGGCTGGAAGAGGTCGTAACTGCCGCCGACCGCCGTGGCGCTGATCCTCACAGTATCTCCAAGTTTTACAATTACGGTGTCCGGGTCAAATTTCGTGCTGCTGATTTTTATATCAAAAGAACGGAACTTAGAATCGCCTCTCTGCGTTCCGCCGGCAGGAGTAACAGTATCGGGCACGGCTACACCCCCGGGAACATTTGTTGATTGAGCGTCGGGAACGACAATAACAACGTTCCGCGGAAGATTTTCTCTCGTAACCGGACCGGTGTTTTGTGGAACGGCTCCGGGCCTGCCGAGAGAAACCGATCCCGGCGTTCCTTTTAACAGGGCCCAAACCAAAATCCCGACAAAAATCATGACTGCGGCAACAACGATAATGATAGATTTCCTGGACATTAGAATTAATTGTAACAAAGTCGCCCCTAAAAACAGCTGTGGATAGAAAAACTGAAGGAAAACTCTATGGGCAGGTTGAAGATGCAGACGAATAAGCACCAGCGTTTGTCGGCTGAATGAACCAGCAGGTGCCGTCAGGCGAACGGAGTATTAGCTTCTTGCCTGTCGTATCCACGTAAACATCTCCCCCACTCACTTGCAGTTTTGAATTAGGCGAAGCGGTGCCTATGCCGACGTTCGGCGGATTGTTGGCGTTGAAATAAATCACGCCGTTTATGGAACTCCACCTCGTAGCCGCGGTGCCGATTACATAAGCGTCGGTTGAGGACGGAGAAACATTAGAATCGAAAGTTGCGGCGGAAACGCGAGCAATGGAAGTTTGCAATGCTCGGACAAAGCTTTGTTTAATGTTCTGGGTGTTGTATTCAACGGTAAAAGAAGTTTCCACGGAATCTTTGCCCGGAGGATGAGAACGCTTCGTGAAAGACATGCTCGAAACATTAACCCGCGAACTTGTGATGGCGCTTGCCGCGCTTGAGCCGGCTTGGAGATAAACAATACCACCCGAAAGATAAATAAGGGTCGGGTCTTCGGAACCGGACTTCATGCGCAGCTTAAGAGTTGTTGTAGAAACGTCACGCGACAACTCTATCAAACTTGAACGCTCAATATAATATTTAAGCTGCTGCAAAAGATACTGGCTTTGGCCGTTAACCTCGGCGGCGGAAGTTTGCCGCGCGTTCACTCCGACGACAGTCACAAGGATAGTGAGAAAGGCCAACATCACAAGCGTAAAGATGGCAGAAAAAATTAAAAGTTCGAGGACGGTGAAGCCCTTCCTAGAATGTAGAATGTAGAATGTAGAATGTAGAATTTTATTGACCTTAGAATGCATTGATTAAATTATAACTTATTTATGACTACGTTTATCATTTTCATAATCTCTTCTAGCTCACTCAAAAGACTCTCGGATTCTTTTGCTTTGAGATAGCCCAGATCTGTAGCTATAAGTAGCTGAGTTTCAATTTCGGCTCCGGAACCATAAGCAATTCTGAGAAATTGCACTTTTTCTTTACTAGACCACCGACGAAATCCTTCGGCAATATTCGAAACAATCGAAACCGAAGCTCGACGTAGTTGAGACGTTAATCCGTATACTTCTTCTTTTGGAAAAAATCTTGTCTCTTTATAAACGTGGACAGAAAAATCTTTTGCCTTCTGCCACATTTTCAAATCTTTATATGAGCGTATTTTCTGTTCCATTTTGTTTGATAAATTTTATTATATCTTTTTCTACTACATTCTAGATTCTAAATTCTACATTCTGTGCTTGGGAGTGACCCAAAATCCCAAGCGGAACCTTCCTCCGAGCATCAATCTTGTTTGCGCTTCAATGGCGGGAATTGAGCCGAAAAATATCAAAGTAACAGGAACAAGCAGCCACTGAACGACATACAATATTTTGTGGCGAACCTTGAACCAAACCGGCGGCGGCGGCAGAAGCACGAAACTTAGAACCGCGGAGCTCGCTATGCCGACCATGGAAAAAGAAATTATCAGGCGGGTGATCTGCGGAAGATTGTAAGAAAGAAGAGTATAGCCGAACTCTTTTCCTCCTAAAATTACCGGTAGCCAGCCCAAGGCAAATATCATCAAAGAGTATGTTGCCCAGGAATGGAATCCTTCAAGAATACTGAACGACCAATATGCTTTTTTTCTTTTTGAGATGAGCGGGTCCTTTTTGAAACCCTCTAAAAGGTAAGGAATGTTCTCGCAGCCCCAGCCCCAACGGCGCTGCTGCTTATAAATATTTATCATTGTCCGCCAAAATGTCGGCGCAACATTGGCATCCATGGAAACCGGATAGAAGAGAGGCTCAACGCGAAAATCTCCGTGATAACGCAGATAGCATTGCCAAAAGATCCTTGAATCTTCGGAAACGACGTTCGTGTGCCAAAAGCCGATATCAAGAAGCGTTTGGAACGGAATTGATTGCGAAGAAAAAGAAGTGAGCCGTTCGGGGCGCGACTGCTGCATCATCTGCCAAAAGGTCGCCGAGAAAGAAACGACCCTTGCCAAGGCCGGTGCCTGATAAATATTATTCAAAAAAAGCGGTATCGGCTGGTAAATTGCCTGTAAATTATTTTTGGAACTTAGGAAAACATATGTTAAGCGGCCGAAATATTCCGGGAAGATCTGCGTGTCAACGTCAAAAACGGAAACCAGTATTTTTTTGTAATCAACGCGGAGCGGATCGATAATTTTTTCTTTAACTTCGCGCGCCGCCCAAGTTTCGTTCGCTCCCTTCCCCGGAATTTCCCCTTCTAAATTCGCCGGATGCGCGGTGACCAAAAATTTGAAAAAAGTGCCGCCGAATTCTTTTTCTGCCGTCTCTGCCGTCTTCCGCGCCGCATCTCCCCCACTCTCTTCCGTCGCCAAAACAACGATCATTTTGTCTTTCGGATAATTGGACTTCATTAAACTATCCAGGCTTTCTTTTACAACCTCGTATGGCTCCGTATGCATCGGCAAAATCACGAGATGATAAATGTCCTGCCAACCCTCCGGCAATCTTGCAAACCAGTTGATACCGAGAGATTCTTTCATTTTCGCGAACGTCGCCCTAAGATGCAGGGAAAGATAAATAGTTTTCAAAAGCCAGTAAATGTCAAAAAGAATAATAAAAAATGCCACTGCGGTTGGCGTAAACCGAGAGAGAAGAAACATCAAAATTATCGTGGCCCAAGAAAGCGCCCCAGGAAGAATTTCAAAAAATCTCCGGTTCATAAAGATCTTATAGCCAATTCAATTTAAAAACCGAAAAAGAAAAATCTGTCCAAAGAGTAGTACCCGCCGCCAAGAGTAAAAAGCGCTAGGGCAACGGATAAAATTACAAGATCAAGCTCAAGGTCTCCGACAAATTTGTTGCGCTTAAAAATTTTCCAAACAACTATTACGACAAATTGACCAGCGACAAGAAACGCGACGCATTGAACATAGAGTCCGGCGATAAGCAAAAGTCCGCCAAGAAATTCAACGGCCGTAACAACAACCGCCCAAAACATTCCGGGACGGAAGCCGACGCTCGCCATCCACTTGCCGGTTCCTGAAACATTTTTAAGCTTGCTCCAGCCGTGAACAATTAAAATCAAGCCCAAGACAAGGCGCATCCCCAAAATGGCGTAGCCGCTGAATATAGATAGGAGAGGGAACATTGTTAATTAATTTATAATCAACGAGAACAATCTGTAAATAAATCGAAGTTGCGACCATTGATGTCCTGCTTGTTTCATTATAGAATAATGCGCCGGGTCCTCCTAGATTCTCGGTTCTAAATTCTATATCCTAATTGTATGGCCCCATCGTCTAATGGTTAGGACGGCGCCCTTTCACGGCGCAAATAGGGGTTCGATTCCCCTTGGGGCTACTACGAGTTTCTATTTTAAGAACCACGATGCAATTGCTCCGGCGGCAATCGCTCGTTGCCTCTCGGCGACTTGACCGAAGCACATAAAATTTATGTGCTCAGACCAAGCTCAAATCGCCTCCGAGAGCTTCTTAAAATAGAAACTCTCCGCTTGGAAAAATAGCGAAACTATCCCTGACGCTTCCTAGGTTTCTTTTCGTATTCTTCTTTGGCAACAAAAACCGGCGCCCAATCCTTTACTTCTATACCAAGAGGATTGTATCCCTTTTTGCCCATCCTTTTGGTTTCATAATCTAGGGTTTCAAAACCGGGATACTTGGGAGGCGCGTGACGCAAGATATTCACCAAAAAAACTTCGCCCGGCCGCAACTCCGGATGGTGAGCGTTAAAATTGTCTCCTTGTCTTTCGTTAAGCATTCTGTCTATAAGCCCAACGTTGCCCTCGGCGGATTCCGGCTCTTTGTCCTCAACTCCACCGGCCGCAATCGCGCCACCTTCATTTTCTTCTTTTTTCTTTTCTTGTGCTTCTCGCCACATCTTCGCGGCATCTCTTAACTCGGCTTGTTTCTTTATTGCCCTCTTTTTTGCTTCCGGGCTTTCCGGATTAAGAAGAAGCCGGATCTCGGCAGGGAAATTTTTTTCTATGGAAGCTTTGATCTTGAGAAACTTTTCTCCTCCTCTTTCGCCAAAAGCGTCCTCTAAAAGATTGGCTATCTTTGTTATTTCCTTAATCCCACCCTCATAATTTTCCTGAATAACAAACCGCATGATTTTAGGAAATGCGTAACGAGGGATAAAATTCTCCATTACAAAATCTTCAAAAAGCGCTTCTTTTTCTTCTTGGGGAATTTCAAATCCTCTCTTCTCCAGTTCGTTTGAGAAATAACCGACAAGCGGCTTGATGATGATGTCTTTTTTTCCGGAAAATACTTGCTCCATAGACTCTCCAATTTCATTGATTAACGGCCGGAGCGACTCGTCTTTTTTAAAAAGATCTTCAAGGGATTTAATGTCTGCTTTTTTTCTTTTATCGCCCTCAAAAGACGCTATTTGTTCCGGTGTTTCTCCTTTTTTCTCCATACATGAAAGTTATCGCGCCCCAGGGAAAATATCAACATAAAGAGCGGGCTAATACTTCAATACCGCTCAGTATCAATCTCTTCGAGCTCGTCGAGATTGAGTCTCTCGGAGATGAATATCCTGAGCCTCAGAACCGAAGGCCCAAGCCCGTCAAGCGGATTGACTTGTTTTGGTATTCTTATAGATAGAAGCATTGAAAATTAACCAGCGAGGTGTCCGCTGTGAAACAAAAACATCTCCTCTTGGTCTTTTGCGTTCTTGCACAACTGAACTTATTCGCGCAGACAAAGCAGAACGAGAACCGCAAATCTCCGGTCAAGGCAGAAACAAATCAGACGCCTCAAGCAATATCCGATTCTTTCAAAAGAGGTATTGTGGGAGTTACTTTTTTTAAAAAAGATGAGAATGGAGAGAACGTCAGCGTTGGCAGTGGAACAGGATTCGTTGTAGCCAAAAATCGAGTTCTTACCTGTTATCATGTTCCCGCAGAAAAACGCGGCGATGATTATTTTTTAGAAAATTACGAATCTATTGAAGTGGTGGTATTTGATACAAAACATTCTTTTTTCGGAAAAATCGTTGCTTTCGACAAAGAGAAGGACCTCTTACTTGTAGAAGTCGCCAGTTCACAAAAAACGCCTTTCAATAAAAAAATATTGCTGCCGTCCAAGAAAAACCCGAGCGAGGATCCGAAAATGACATTTTTTGTTTTCGCTTTCGGCTCTATCCAGATCTCGTTCAGGCTCGGGGAATTTAAGGGATATATAAACGACGAAAAGTTAACCGGCCACAAAAAAGAAATGGGAATGATACAAAAAGCCGTAACTCCAGGATTTTCCGGAGGCCCGGTTCTTGATGAAAATGGAGAATGGCTCGGCGTTGTAAGAGCAAGCTGGGATTACAAAGGAGGTCTAACTCTTTTCGTGCCGCAAAACCAAGTTTTGGAATTTTTGGACGAAGCTTCCAAAAATTTACCGCAACGGTAAAAATAGTTTTAATATCTTGAACAAAAATCCCCCGTGCGTTTCCGCACGGGGGTTTGTATTTATTTTTCCAGATCTTTCGGTTTTAACTTAACATAATGTTTGGGGATAAAACTCTTTAAAAGTTTTTTCTGCTCCGGGGTCAGTTTATTCCAAACGACTTCTTCCATGCTTAGAATCGCAGGTTCACCAACCCATCCGTCAAAAAGATCGTGCAATAGTTCGTGTAAAAGATTTTTTTCTGTTATTGGATTGACCTTGCCGGGATAATTGAGAAAAACCATGTTTGTCAAAATTCCTTCGTCTTTATCTTTGGGCAAATATCGGCCAGCTAGCCCACGACGGCGATCGTCAGGATCACGCAAATCATTTACCTTGTATACCTTAATTTTTCCTCCTTTCAATCTGGCTATGATCCTTCGGAATATCCAGTCAATTGCCTTATCGCCACATTTCGGGCCAAATCGACGATTGTTCCTTCTGCGAGCCATTTTAAGCCGCCAATTTGGTAAATTTCTGATTTTAAGTTAAAATTTCTCCTGAGAAATGTCAACATGAGAATCCTTGCAATCGAAACCAGTTGTGACGAAACAGGACTTGCAATCGTTGAGGCGAAAGGTGGATTAAATCCGCCAGCTGGCGGACCGCAATTTCGCGTTGAAAAAAACATGGTCGCCTCGCAAATAAAGATCCACCGGCCATTCGGCGGCGTGGTTCCCAATCTGGCCAAGCGCGAGCATATTAAAAATCTTCCGGTGCTTTTTAAAAAACTGTTTTCTAAAGGAGACCTTTCAAAAATTGACCTCGTCGCAGTCACGGTCGGACCGGGATTAGAACCAGCGCTCTGGGCGGGAATTACGTTCGCCAAAGAAATCAGTAAAAAATATAAAAAGAAATTGATAGGAGCAAACCACCTTGAAGGACATCTCTATAGTTTTCTTCTTCCGTCCAAATCCTCGACTGCTTTTGCCTCTCGGATTTTGCCGCAGACGGTTTTTCCGGCAATCGCACTTATCGTTTCGGGTGGCCACACACTCTTGCTTCATCTGGAATCATTTTCAAAATGGAAACTTATCGGCGAAACAAGAGACGATGCCGTCGGCGAAGCATTCGATAAGGTGGCACGCCTGCTTGATCTCCCCTACCCCGGCGGACCGGAAATAGAAAAACTTTCGGCAAAAGGAAATTCTTTTGCCGTCACATTCCCGCGCCCGATGCTGGATCAGAAAAATTATGATTTCAGTTTCTCGGGACTCAAGACCTCCGTGCTTTATTATTTGCGAGACCACCAACTAACACCTAAAACCTCAAACCTAAAAGCCGATGTCGCGGCGGGATTCGAACAGGCAGCCGTAGATGTTCTTGTGTCAAAAACTAAACATGCCGCGGAAGAATACGGAGCGGAATCGATCCTTCTCTCGGGCGGCGTTGCTGCCAACAAACACTTGCGCAAAGCGCTCAAGCGTGCCGCCGGGCTCATCGGCGTAAAGTTTTTCGTAGCCGACGCAAAATACAATCTTGATAACGCCGCGATGATAGGCGCCGCGGGATATTTTGCTCATTTACGCAAGAAAAAATATCCTTTGCGCGCGCGAGGAGATATGGGGATTTAATTGAGAATCTATAACTTAAAATGTAGAATTTAGTATATGCAAGAAGAATTTCCATCTCGTTACGACCATAAAGAGAGTGAGGAAAAAATATATAAACTTTGGGAAGACAGCGGATATTTTAATCCGGATAATTGCGTTAAGGACGGCATCGCGAAGAAAAATGCCGAAATGTTTTCTATGGTCCTTCCGCCGCCGAACGTAACAGGGGTGCTCCATATCGGCCACGCTTATGAAGACGCCTTTCAAGACGTCGCCGTTCGCTTCGCCCGCATGCAGGGCAAACGGACCCTTTGGGTTCCGGGCACGGACCATGCCGCAATAGCTACGCAAGCAAAAGTGGAAAAGGAATTGCTGAAAACAGAGAAAAAAAATCGCTTTGACCTCGGCCGCGAAGAATTTCTGCGGCGCGTAAATGAATTCGCCGGCACGAGCCACGATACGATAATCCGCCAAATAAAACGGCTTGGCGCGTCTTTGGATTGGAGCCGCGAGGCCTACACCTTGGATGAAAAACGCAATCTCGCCGTGCGCACAGCTTTCAAAAAAATGCACGACTTGGGCCTGATATACCGCGGCAACCGCGTCGTGAACTGGGACCCAAAGGGGCAAACCGTCATCTCGGACGACGAAGCAACGCGCGAGGAACGCAAAGCGAAACTTTATACCTTCCGCTACTCTAAAGATTTTCCGATAGCGATCTCAACCACACGGCCGGAAACGAAAGTTGGCGACACGGCAGTTGCCGTACATCCCACAGACGCGCGCTATAAAAAATTTGTCGGTAAAGAATACAAAGTTGATTTTGTCGGTGTTCCACTGAATATAAAAATTATTGCCGATGAGGCGGTGGAAAAAGATTTCGGAACGGGAGCTCTTGGCGTCACGCCCGCGCACAGCATGGTTGACTGGGAAATGGCGCAGAAACACGATCTCCCGCTCGTACAAGTGATAGATGAACACGCGCGAATGACAATTGATGGGCCTCTTAAAGGAATTAAAACAACAGAAGCACGCGAATGGATAGTCGCCGAGCTCCGAAAAAACGGCCTTTTGGAAAAAGAAGAAGAAGTTATACAAAATATTTCGCTTTCCGAGCGCACCGGGGTCATCATTGAACCGCTGCCAAAACTGCAGTGGTTTGTTGCCGTCAACAAAAAATTCAAACTTGAAAAATCAAAGCTTAAAGGAATAAAAAGCGGGACGGAAATAACGCTCAAAGAATTGATGAAACAAGTTGTTGAATCGGAAGAGATAAAAATAATGCCCGAACGATTTGAAAAGATTTATTTTCACTGGATAGAAAATTTGCGTGACTGGTGTATCTCGCGGCAAATATGGTTCGGTCACCGCATACCGGTTTGGTTTAAAACGGGATCAAAACCAGCAGAAAAAATTTTCATAGGCGACGAAGCTCCCGACAAAACCGGTTGGGAACAAGACCCCGACACGTTTGACACGTGGTTTTCCTCGGCGATGTGGACATTTTCCACGCTCGGATGGCCGAACGAAACGGATGACATTAAAAATTACCACCCGACAACACTTATGGCCCCCGGCTATGAAATTCTTTTCCTTTGGGTCGCGCGGATGATACTTATGAGCGGATGTCTCTTGGGCGAAATCCCCTTCCATAAAGTTGTCCTCCACGGCATAGTGCGCGACGCCAAAGGGCAAAAATTTTCCAAATCTCTCGGCAACGGCATAGACCCGCTCGTGCTTGCCGACAAATACGGCGCGGACGCAATTCGCATGGCGCTTATCGTCGGCACCGCGACCGGCAACGATGTTAAATTCGACGAGAGCCGCGTGAAGGGTTATCGCAATTTTTCAACAAAACTTTGGAACGTCATGCGGTTTGTTCTAACGAATAAACCGCCGCGGACTGACGCAGAAAATGAACGCGGACTGACGCAGACAACAAATCCGGAACACAAGAAATATCTCGCCGAATTAGCGAGCCTAAAGAAAGAAATAACGGCTCACATCGAAAATTTCGAATATCATCTCGTGGCCGAAAAAATCTATCATTATATTTGGCACACGCTGGCAGATAAAATAGTTGAAGCCGAGAAACAAAATCTCAAGGATGGTAACGATACCCAAAAATCGGAAAGCTACGCGCTTCTTGAACATCTACTTTCAGAGTCGCTTAAAATGCTCCATCCGTTCATGCCGTTCGTCACGGAAGAAATTTATCAGAAAATTCGGCCGGGAAAAATGCTGATGGTTGAAAAATGGTGAACACGGGAAAGCTAGCGCCCCAAAACAAATAAAAGAGCCGATTTCTCGGCTCTTGTTTTTATGTTGATATGTTGAAATCGATAGACTGTCTTTTCTCGCCAACTATTTCATAAATCTCACTGCCA
>Ga0209515_10007996_pt1 | contig 12528 bp, 12 predicted proteins | sample Subgroupgradi54m_FD_187454 | JGI IMG/M metagenome (GOLD analysis project Ga0209515, IMG submission 187454) | Subsurface groundwater microbial communities from S. Glens Falls, New York, USA - GMW60B uncontaminated upgradient, 5.4 m (SPAdes)... ... | reverse complement strand
AACAGCGAGAAAGATTCTTTACCGAGTATATGCCGTGTGGAAACGAGGAACGCCATACGAAAAGAGAGGCTCTTTACAAAGCCCCTCTTGACGGGAGATTCCAGGTCTCGAACCTGCTTCTTGGCGAAAAATCAGTGCGCACCGCCGAAGGCGGTGCTGGATTCCGAACCCAGAATTCATTGGCGAAAACGGGCGAAACAGCGTGGGCGGCGCTTTGCGCCGCCCACTCCTTTGTTCGTTCAAAACCTTTAAGTTCAATACTGGTGGGCATTGCAGGATTCGAACCTGCGACCTTTCGGATGTAAACCGAACGCTCTAACCAACTGAGCTAAATGCCCGCATTACAAATACCGATTGATCTCGTCTCGCAACTTCAGTGTTTCACGTCTTGCCGCATCTGCGAAATCTGTTTCTTTTGATGCAAAAATAATACCGCGAGATGAGTTTATAATCATGCCATACCCTTTACTGTTTTTCCCCGCTTGTACTGTTTTTTCTACATCGCCACCCTGCGCGCCAATACCAGGAATCAGGATAGGCATATCGCCTACGACCGAGCGAACTTCTTGGAGCTCTTGCGGGTATGTCGCGCCTACGACAACTGCACAATTTCCATTGATATTCCAGGTCTCGTTCACGCGCCGCGCTACCTTTATATATAGGGGTTCTCCGTCTACAAGTAAATCCTGAAACTCACCGGCGCCCCTGTTGGATGTGCGGCATAGAATGATACAACCTTTATCTTTCTGGTCAAGAAATGGTTTTATTGCTTCACCGCCCAAATAAGGGTGAAGGGTGATAGCATCATAGCCAAACACTTCAAACGCTGCCTTCACGTATGCATCATTCGTCGCTCCAATATCCGCCCGCTTTGCATCCAAGATGAGTGGAATGTCAGGATACTTTTCGCGCACATATTGCGCGGTTTCGATGAGTGCGGCAATCCCTTCGACGCCACAGGCTTCATAATACGCTATCTGCATTTTGTACGCACACACTGCATCTGCTGTCGCATCAATAATCGCAGTATTAAATGAAAGCAAGGCTTTTTGCACATTGCCGCTCTTTAAGTGCTGAGGAATCTTTCCAAAATCGCTATCGAGCCCTACGCACACTGCCGTACCCTGTGCCCATCGACCCTGAAGAAGTGAAATAAAATTACGAGTATTCATATATGATTCAATCTTTGGCTTATTGTATCAAAATATCTAGCCATCGCAAGCCCTCTGTTCTATGCTCTGCATAAAAAAATGAACGGCCATTTCCGGCCGCTCATCACAAAATGAGTTTTGGTGCTGTAATTATGCTTCGAGTATCACCTTCAAATTCTCCAACATCTGTTCTGCGGTCTTTTGGGCAAGCTTAGTGATCACCATTTTATTGGCAATTCTTTGCAATGCCGTTTCGGCAAGTTCGTAATCAATTTCAACCACTACTTTTGTGTTGCCATCCACCTCTTCTAGCGTGTAAGTCCAAGTTGAGTTAGCATCTCCATTTGATGAAATGACAACCTTGGTCGGTGAAGTATACTCCGTAACTTCACTTTTTCCACGAAGATCAACGCCTGCCATATTGAATCGCCAATCAAATTTTTGACCTACACCAACTTTTTCCGGAAAAATATTCGTGTTTTCATTCAAATTAGGGATAAATGCCGGACCATTGTAGGGCGATGCCATATACTCAAAGACTTCTTTTATTGGTTTGTTGATTGTTAGTTGCGATGTTGCTTTATTCATATTGCTTAAACATTAAAAGAATTAATTCAAATAAAATAATTTTGTATAAATTTTTTTAAAACCGCTTTTGTCAGTTTTGCTTTTTTTGACTCAGTCATTGCTCTAAATGACATAAAAATTATCCTTTTCGCAAGATTGTATTGCTTTATTTTCATACTATTATCAATCTTATACCCGCTACGCAGTTTTGCAATAGGTGCCCTTGTCGCAATAGCAGCTTTTTCGCAAGCCTCAGAAAGCATCAAATTCGTCACTCCATAGACAAACCACGGCTTCAATAAGTATAAAAATACCATTATCAATACTACTATACCAAGTGTCCATGTTTCAAAAAATCGAAGTGCGCCTATAACTAATACAAATAAATATATGAAAAGCCCACGCTCTTTTATCAAAACAGGCCTCTTTTTATAGAGAGGAAATACAAAAAAATAAGCTGTGAGCACTATAAACGAAACGACTGTTGTGTAAAAACCCAACGTATAATATATGGAATCAAACATACAATTATTATATCATATTTTGCAGTTAAGGAATTTTTTATCTAAAATTGTAAAATTATAATAACCCCATAAGTAAAAATTATATACAGCGGAGCTATAAGCCGATAAGTTTTAGCGAGATACGGCTGATCAAAAATTGCATACAAGAAACCCGTGCCAACAATTACACCCAACCACAAAAAGAGAGGACTGCTAACAGTAAAATGTATCACCCTACTCATACATACTATGCTCAAAATAGCCATCGTTAAAACCAAGAGTACGGCCCCAAATTTCCCAAAAATTTTTGAATAAGAATCTATGCCTTCTCTTTCTTCATTTTGTGTAAATGTTTTTCTACTAAACTCAAAAATATTAAAAAGAAACCAGCCACCGAAAGAAAAATATATTAGATCTGGAGAAATTTTCGTCAAAGGTTCATCGAATAAAGCGGAGAATATCGTAGTTGAAATAAAGATAACTATAAAAGTATGCGTCACGGCATACGTTGTTAGGTGCGCACGCAGCCATTTTTTCAAAAAAAATTCTTTATACATCACTAGCGAATAACTGACAACGATTACTCCACTTACCAATGCCCACAATCCATACAGGCTGAAAAGTAAAATTTCTAAAACGATTATGATAAAAGTAGCATTAAGAATATCATCCTTCCCTAAAATTCCTCGAGGCATCGGCCTTTCTGGATGATGTATTGCATCGAACTCAATATCTTTAACTTCGTCAAATAAACGAAGTTTAAAAAAGAACAAAAAAACTGCCAATAGAAGTGGTGTCGTATATAATATAGTTTGAAAATCAAAAAGAATTTTTTGTTTTAAAAAGTTTAAATATAAAACATAGTGAGCGCCAAAAAAAACAAATATCATCACCGAATAAGAAAACGGATTGAACCGTTTTATTATAAATTGTAGCCATTTATGCAAATATTTCATATAGTTTTTTTTGTAACTTATCATAATCCACCTTACTGTGATGCCGTACATCCATCGGAATTTCTTCTATAAAAACAACCTCATCTAAAGGAAGATTCTCTTTCTTAAAAACTTTACAGATTTCGTTGCGACACATCTTTTCTTTCTTTTTGTCTGCCTCCTTCAAAGTGACAACGGCAATAATTCTGTCTTTCTTATTAGAGGCAAAGCTCAAGTATGCCGCGTTGCTAACATTTGATAAATCTTTCAAAATTATTTCTGGACGAACAGGGAAAAAATATTCAGTTCCGCGCTTAATGACATTGTGCTTTCTGCCGACAATCCATACGTATCCATCTTTATCTATCCGAGCCAAATCACCTGTACGATGCCAAACGATTCCGTGTCTGTCTTTTATTTTTGCCCGCAAAAAAGCTTCTTCATTCTTGTAATACCCCTCACAAACATGCTCTCCAGCAACGATGAGCTCTCCCACTTCACCATTTTTTATTTCAATACTTTCTACTTCTATATCCTGACAAATGGTACCAGTCTTAATATCGATACATTTACTATGTAATTCATCATCAATCATTCCAACGTTTACACCGATCTTTGTAGTATTCTTCCATTTCGGCTTTTTTATTGAAAGCATTTCTCTGGACTCTATGTATGCTATTGGTTCCACTTCCGTGGATCCATAGAGAATCCAATTTTTAGAATTTGGAGCTATTTTTATAAACCCCAAGATATCAGTTTCGCTGATCGGCGCACCGCCTGTCAATATTCTCGAAATGCCATCTAGTGAAATATGTTCCATATTGCAATAAATAGCCAAATTACGAAACGATGAAGGCGCAAGTGTCATGCAATTCACTTTGCACGATTTGATTTGAGAAATAAGAATTTTCGAGTCCTTGATGTTAGGTTTGCTAATATCTATGGCTGGAATAACCGTTGTGATTCCAGACGCTATATTATTCAGAGCAAAAACTGGAAAAACTGGGATATCAATATCTTTTGATTTATAGGGAAATAATCGTTTGAGAGTATAATGTTGTGCTGCAAGAAAACGGTGCGTTCTACTTGCACCTTTAGGAATGCCGGAGCTTCCCGTGGTGTACGTTATGAGGGCAATATCATCTTGTTTGACAGGAACAATTTTTCCGGCAGCTCCCTTGAGTAAATCATTTAACTGGATTACGTCTTTTCCTGCTGTTGTGTCATCGTTAACAGATATTTTAATTTTGATACCAAACACATCAACATAATCTATAAAGGTTTTAAGCCATCCGTTAAGAGCAATAATAGCCGAGGGTTGGGAATTTTGAAATATTTCTACTAATTGTTCTTTTCGAGACCATGAATCAATGAGTACGGGAATAGCACCTATTCGCTGTAAACCCGCGATTGATATATATAGCTCTGGTGAAATTGAGGTAAAGACAATGACTCTATCTCCTTTCTTAATACCTGCTCGAAGCAATCCGCCGGAAAAATGATTAACTATATTATTAAAATTTTTATAGGTGATAAAGCTATGATCAAAACTTCCGGAATCTAAAGCATCTTTTTGCAAAAAGAAAAAAACGACTTTATTTGCCTGTTTGATTGCATGCTCTTGTAAAAAAAATGAAACATTGTTCTTGATGTGTCGTCCCGGATAATAACCTATTTTCATAAAATCATTCCACAACTTTGGAATCGTCTTATTGTTTTAAAATTGGGTGTCGTTGTGACAATAGACTGTTCGAATTTGTTGTATATGCCTTCAGGTAATGCACCACGTTTCGCCACTTGATTCATAAAACTTACTAACACTAATCCTTCTCGCAATGACACTCTTGCGAGATAATCCATATAATTATTGCTCCATTCTACTTTTTCTTGAAAAAAAATTTTCCCTTGATCAATCTGATTGGTCATCTCGTGAATAGTAAAACCTGTCGCCCTCTTCTCTGCAAGCGCATAAAGATCACAAAAAAGCCCTCTTTGTTGAGGCAATATACCATGATGCACATTTACGCAACCAAGTTGGGGAATCTTCAAAACTGTGTCCTTATATATGCACCTTCCTCTCAGGTTCAATAGTAAATCCGTCTTTCTCTGTTTGATCCATGAAACAATCTTTGGATCATTAATGCTTGAAGTGTAAATAAACGGGACATCATATTTTTTGAATAATTTTTCTTTTCTTTCTGATACTGCCGTACTCATGTTACGCAGCAATGTGTCAGCAATATTTTTGCACCCAGAAAAATAAAGATATGGAACTTTGCCAAGAATACTAAGTAAATTAATTTTAATCAAAATTACCGCATTTATATGTTCTCGGGCATTATGTAAAACAGATTCTAAAACATCATTATAATTTTCAGGCGCATATGTTATGCTCGATGTGACGATAATTGTTTTCATATTTCAATTTTTCTATATACACCGAAAGAATACATTTGAATTTTTTCTTCCCCTATCATTTTTTTAAAATCGTCCGTTATATCCTTATATCCTTCTGTATTTAATTTTTCTGGAATCCTCAAATAGTAACGACTCACTATCACTCCCTGAGATGATATATTGCTTCTTATGTCCTGAAGAAACTCTTGCTCTCGAGGTCGAGTAAAATACGATGGGACATCGGAAAGCGATAAAAAATCAATTGGAAATTTTGAGTGTCTTACCAATTCTATGGCATCCCCTTGCATATATATGACCTGTGTATTGTGCGATCCTTCTTTTGCTTTCAAAAAAACTTCTTTATCGCATTCTATCGGTAAACCTTCTGCAAATTGTAACTTCCCAAAAAATAACAATTGAAGAAAATAATTTTTCCGAGCAAGGTCTTGCTTAAATAGATATTCAAATCTTTCCCTGTAAAAAGAGTGTATGGATTTTTTAATATTTTTTTTTGGAAAATTCCCTTTATATAATAAGGTATTAAATACAACAGCATTGCCAAGCAAAAAAATAGAAAAAGACCATGCCTTGTGTGGAAATTTTGTTTTTAAATAATTTTTCTGTTCCTCTTTTGATCGACAAGCAAAAATTCCTATCCCTCTTTCTCCGACTATTCTTTTATTAATCCTGCTCAATCTTTGAAAAGTTTGCTCCCATCTTCCGGTATACAAAAGAGATTCGAAACTATTTTTCTCAAACAATGAACTGATAATTTTTTTAGTATGCTTAGAAATAGTCAAATCATTGAATATATTCTTTCTTTCATTTGGGGACATGTATTCGGAAGGATATCCCCAAAAAGCTAAAAATTCCCCATGATCTAATATTTTTAGTGAAGCAATTCTCAATTCAGTAAGCCCTAGTTGTTCCGCTGATGAATCAACGCATGTCATAAAATGAGGATTTTTTGCTAAAAGCGGAACAATCCGAGAGCCGCTACCAGCCACAGCAAAAACGTGACGAGTATTTTCAGGCATTATTTCTAATTCTAATGCCGTATCTTCATTGCCTATCGTATAATTCAATGAATTAAAATAAGTTTTTGACATCTATATTTTAATATGTTCGAGAATATGTTCTTTTGCGTAAGAATTAATTTTCTCGATTAACTCTCGTGTAATTTCGGGAGGATTTTCTCCATATTTCTTAATGACAGACCTGTCAAAATGACATGTCTGAGTGATATAAGGCATATACCACATAACAGATTTAATATATTTACGAATGGGGACAGCCAGGAAGTACAAACTATTAGCCATAACTCGAAACATCCATGAAGGAACAGGGACTAATCTTACGTTTCTAAAACCAATGTCATGTAGAATAGAGTGGAGTATGAAGCGATGGGTGGGGGGATTATGGTGCGTAAAATGTACTGCAGTGCCGCATACATTTTCCTCATACAGCTTGATCATTGATGCAATAACATAGTCCACAGTAACCATATCAACGATTCCATTTTTTGGATATGGAATTATGAGCCATGGGGTTTTTAAAACACCATCTTCCCAATTATGTCTTGTACCAAGTGCCTTTAAGCAGGTGGCGATACTACTATTTCTCTGCAAAGCTTTTATTATTTGTTTTTTTAGGAAATAAAACATAAAGGTATAGCGATAATAACCAAACGTACACCCTTCTGCCTTGCCTTGATATGCATCGCCAATTATTATTGACGGACGAAAAATTATTGCCGGAAGTTTGCAATGTTCACGTACAAATTTTTCTGCTTCAAGTTTTGATTTTTCATAGTGATTATTCATTTTTTGACCTTTATCAATATCATTCTCTCTAAACGATGAGGCATCTCCGCATACATACGCTGTACTCATATGCATAAATTTCTTTGCCACTTCATTTGCAAATTCAACAACATTCACAGTACCGGTATAGTTTGTTTTTTGTACATCTGCCCTATTTTCTGTTGCAAATGATAAATTCGCAGCCAAATGCCAAACTACGACTTCATTGCTTTTTAATTCACTTGTAACAGAATCTTCGATCCCTAAATTTGTAGCCATCAAATCCCCTTCGATCACTCGAAACTTATTCGATTGCTTCACAATATGATCTTGAAATATTTCTTCCGTTCGTTTCTGTGCGGAAACATTATGTAATGAACGTACTATTACCCAAACATGCTCTTCTTTTTTTAAAAGAGCATTTACTAAATATTTCCCCACGAACCCGGTTGCCCCTGTAATGAGATGTATTTTCATAATATAAGATATAGGATTGTCCCAGAAATTATTGGAATAAATAAATTATCCCATCCGTTACCAAATAGTGCTTCAACAATAGTTAATATCAAAGAGCTTCCTAATACTACTAATGACTTATCAAAAGTAAGTCCGCCATTGATATACAAAATACCGCATATAACAAAAACTGTAACGAAGAAAAAACATACACTGCCTTCTATCGTTTTACTGCCCGTTATTTTATATCTCTTTCTTCCATATTTTGCGCCAACGATACCAGCAATACCGTCCGCCAATCCAAGTATAAGCGTCGCTCCTTGAAATATGAGGATGTTTTTTGGCCAAAAGATAAGTGCCGTTATCATCAGGCTCGGAGCAAAAAGAAGTGCTCCTGTACTGTAATCTTCCGTCGCATGGATACTGTTCAATAGTTTTTTTCGCTTTGAAAATAAAAGGAGTAAAAAAAATCCTACACCAAGAATGATTACTGTTTCCAATTTTACAAAAAAAGGTAGTAGCGTAGCTACCACGCCGCCGCCCATATGAACAACTTTACGAGTTACATAAACAGGTAATTTTCTTTTATACAAAAATTCAGCAAGTCCAAAGACTAAGAAAAAAAGTAATAAAACTATTAACAGATTAGTATAATTTTCCATCACGTAATGAAGCCATTCTCTAAATCAAGTGTTATCTGTGTTCCATTAGGAATGCAATCCGTAGCGTGTTGAACACCCACAATACATGGAATATGTAACTCTCGAGCGACAATAGCAGCATGCGAAAGCATTCCTCCTCTTTCCACAATAATTCCTTTTAGAAGTGGGAATATAAAAGTCCAGCCTGGGTCTGTTTGACACGTTACTAGAATTTTCCCCTCAAAACTTACCGACGGATCAAAATCTTTTAATGTCACGGCCGTACCAGAGAAGGTATGCATATTATTTGGTCTTGAGGCAACACTGCCCACAAGCGTACCAACGGGTTTTTTATCTATGGGATCAGGATGTCTTAATACCTCTTGCTCGATCTCGTGTATACTTTTAGCAGTTTCAAATCTACGGGGCAATTCTACATTTTTCCATTTTATAAATAGCTGTTTCCTTTGTTCGACAGCATCTTGCAGCTCGAAGTCTTTATCACCACCGATAAAATTAAAAAGTTCTTCTACCGATAAATAAAATACATCTCGCTTATTTTTTATACATTGCCTCTGCTGTAATTTTCCTCCAATTGCAAGGAAAATTTTTCGCACTTGCCCGAAAATAAGAGCTCTTCGAAAACGAGCTTCTTCTCGTCTACAAATCGAATTTCCGGCCCATCGTAATAACAATCTAAGAAAAACTCTCTTGAACAAACCAAGATTTATACTATCACTATTGATAAATTTATCTTGCGATGACTTCTCGGGAATCAATTCTCCCTGCATGATTGTCTTTATCAATGTAATAAGATTCTTAGGATTTTCGGTGAGCGTTTCCGACTCCAATTTTAATTCGTTTGGCATTCTTGTGCCAAACTCTCTCAGATATGCATCGATTTCATGAGTTACGCGATGAGTTGGAAATGCAGCATGAAGCGATCTCATTATTTCTTCTTCGGTATGTGCGCCTAAAAATAGGTCCCTGATTATTTTATCTGCGCTTATAATAGTGATGATGTCCATAATCTTATTTCCTGGATCAAGAGAAATAAGTGGCTTGTTTGCCGTTGGTCTCATATAAGAATAAGCATCGTCTGAATCTAACCATTTCTTAAAAAGCTTATCTGCTAAACCGGCGCTCACCATTACTGCAAAATCATTTGCAATAGGCACCCTCCATTGAGATAACAATTTTGCATCGAGTTCTTTATATGTATTTTTTAATTCTGCAAGGGTTAGTGTATGTAGGTTGATGGAATTAATCTTAAAAAAAACATTATCAAAATATATATTAAATTTTTTCATACGCCTGCCCAAAAATAGAAAAACGAAAAAAATCCAAATAATGTGTAAAAGAGTTTTAGGAAAATAAAAAAAATATTTCTTGAAGGCATCATGGTGTATTTCTCTTACCAAATTATGCTTTTCAGCTCCCATCATTTTTTCCATAAACTCACTGCTCAATCGATGTCCAGGAAAAAATGAAAGCATTTCATACCAACTTGTAAGATTGTAATAAATCCTATACCCGATATATTCGACCATGTGCTCAAAAATATCTTTATTATTTTTTATCTCCTTATCGCTTACGCCCATCATTCTTGAAAAACATTGATACGCTTCCTGATATATATATCTAACAAAAGAAAAAGTGAGTGGCGTAGTAGCTCCTGCATAACTTTCGGCTATATTTGAATTATCGTATATATTTTCTTGCATACCTACCTTTACTTAATTGTACTCAGCTATTATACACAGATAAGTACGTTTACAAAAAAAATGAGCGGCCATTTCGGCCGCTCATTACAAGTTACTTCTGGTGCCCAGGAGAGGACTCGAACCTCCACGGGGTTGCCCCCACATGCCCCTCAAGCATGCGTGTATAGCCAATTTCACCACCTGGGCATATCTCTCTTCCGACAAACTACCTACGCGAGGGGTTTTTCTTTGAGCTTCTTTTTGAACTTCCTCGTATACGCAAGCTTTGCTCTGCGCACGACTGCTTGTTTCACTTTTTCAACTTTTGTAACAGAAGGAAGATAAATCGGAAAAATCTTTTCAACTCCCACGCCGGATGAAATTTTTCGCACCGTGACGGTTGCGCTTGGACTTACACCGTTTTTGCGGCCCAATACAAAACCTTCAAAAACCTGAATACGTTCCTTTTCTTCGCCTTTTGGGTTTACCTCGCGAATTTTTTGGTGCACTCGGATCGTCATCCCGGGGACAACGCCTTCAAATGCATCTTTGGAAATATCTTGTGCCATACGTTATTTTTCTTATAGTATGCAGAATACTAATATATAATACCCATTCCTGTCAATGGCCTTGAGATCGGCTAAGACGGCATATTTTTGATCACTTCCAAAAAGCCTTTATCTGGGTCACATTCATATTCGTGGTATACACCTAACGGGTCATGAAACCCAAGAAGAGTCGCATGGAGCATAAGTCGCGAGCCTTCAATTTTATTTTTAATATTCTTCGCGATATAAATAGTGTCACCAACGATCGGATACCCAAAAGCGAAAAAGTGGACGCGGATCTGGTGAGTACGCCCCGTATGAGGCTCGACACGGATCAATGCATACCGCCCAAACTGCTTTTCCACCCAATACTGAGTCAGTGCGTGACGTCCGGTATTGGAATGTGCAACAATCCGAGGTGAATGCCGAGCGCGAGAAAGCGAAAAGGTTATTTCCCCGCTCAGTTTCGAAGGAATACCGTACACCAAAATAAGATATTGTTTCTTTACTCTTCTCAATTTAAATTGTCGCTTCAATGTATCAAACATGATCTGAGTCTTTGCCACCACCATCACACCCGATGCATCTTTGTCGAGCCGATGCACAATGCCTGGACGAATCGGGTCGTCTCCAATTTTTTTAATCGTAGGCACATGCTCCAATAAAAAATCAACGACTGTGGGAGAGGACGAACCATGCACGCCATGCACCACTAGCCCTGCTGGCTTATCAAGCACAAGATAATCTTCATTTTCAAAGAGCACTCGAATGACAGGGGTTACAAAGATAGGTGAAGCTTTTTTTATTTCCTCAATTACAGTGACCCTGTCTCCCTTTTGTAGCCGATAATTTTTCGAAACAGTTTTTCCGTTTACAGCGACGCACTCACGCGCAAATAGCGTGCTTTGGATTTGAGATCGAGAAAGATTTTTCATACGCGCACTGAGCACATGATCAATGCGCATACCTGCTTCTTTTAGAGGAACAATAAATTTCATACAACCTGAAGGCGTAAATTTTTAAATCGTGAACGCACAAACGCACGCGCATCTTTTTTGGTACGCACGCGGCCGGCAAGCTGTTCTTCCCGCAGAGCCAAAAGCACCGTACCAACAAATGGACTTTGCGGTACCGATAGAATATCCATAATATCATCTCCACGAAGAATTGGTTTTGGTAGTGTTTTTCGCGCGCGGCCTCGCTGCATAAACGAACGTAACCGCTTACAAAAAGCATTGTACCTATTTAGAGAAGAAGTGCCATCTATTTTTCGAGACGCTTTAGCATCCAGAAACATAAGTTGCAATAACGTCACACCTACGAACTGATTCTTAAAAAAATATCTCTCAATCGTATTATTTTTCAATCCTTCGGGACTATTGAGAAGTAAAAGATGATGTTTAATAAGGAAATGGACAACGTCAGGATCTACGCCGATCTCAGAAACTGTATACAGTCTGAGTCTTTTCACGGTATCTCGTGCAATATCAGCCCCAACGCGATCGTGCCCATCAAAACGTACACGATCCACTCCATTTTTTTCTGGCGTCTTGAGTGTGAATGGTTTACCTATATCATGAAGGAGTAGGGCGATAATCAAAGTCGGTGTTATGCCGCAAAAAACCGAAGGATAAAATTCTGTGAGTTTCTCACATGTACGACTAAACGCCTTGCTCGCAAGCAGACGAATCGCCATACGGGTGTGGGTCCACACGTCTCCTTCCGTATGCCACTCTTTTGGCTGAGGACAGCCCTTCATTGCAATCATGTCCGGCATCAATGCGTCAAAGACATGAAACGCATCATACATATCAAATGCACGAAG
>Ga0209515_10007995_pt1 | contig 12531 bp, 16 predicted proteins | sample Subgroupgradi54m_FD_187454 | JGI IMG/M metagenome (GOLD analysis project Ga0209515, IMG submission 187454) | Subsurface groundwater microbial communities from S. Glens Falls, New York, USA - GMW60B uncontaminated upgradient, 5.4 m (SPAdes)... ... | reverse complement strand
AAAAAGAAACAATTAAAAAAGGATTCGCCCAAGGTGGCGTGGAAGCAATATTTGTTCCATAAAAATCAAAAAATGTCCGAAACTAAGTTTCGGACATTTTTTTATCCTCTCACTTCCACTAAGCTTCCACGATGGCCCGGGACCGCCCCTTCCACCGCCATGAGGTTTTGTTCTGGAATCACTTTGATTACTTTAAGATTTTCAGTTGAGACTCTTTTTCCACCCATGCGTCCCGCCATACGAAGCCCCTTTGGGACTCTGCCTCCTCCTCTGGTTCCTCCACTGATAGTTCCGGCCTCGCGCTCGGAGTGTTTTTGCCCATGGGTACGAGGACCTCCATGAAAACCGTGCCTTTTCACAACGCCCTGAAATCCTTTTCCTATTCCTGTTCCGCTAATAAGAACTCTGTCTCCTTCTTTAAATACAGAAACGTCAATTTTGTCTCCTCTTTTCAAATCAACGCCTTCAGCTTTAAATTCTTTTACGAACGCGAAATTTCCCAGATCTTTAAAGTGTCCTTTTTGAGCTTTATTGATATTTTTAGCTTTTTTTTCTCCAAAACCAACTTGCAAAGCGATATATCCATCTTTTTCTTTAGTCTTTTCTTGGGTCACAAAAACAGGCCCCGCCAAAAGCCACGTTACCGGATGTACTTTTCCGGCTTCATCGAAAATCTGAGACATCTCTATTTTTTTTGCAAGAATAAATTTGTTCATGTTTATATTGTGGCTACGAAATTGCACTATTTAGAAAACATTGCGGAGCGCGGCGGCGCGAGCATAGCAAATTTTCAGCAGAAAATTATGCGCGTTTTATAAATAGTTCAATTTCGTAGCTGTATTACATCTTTACCTCAATATCAACTCCGGCCGGCAAGTTCAAGTTAGTCAACGCGTCAATAATTTTAGGCGTCGGATTTAAAATATCAATTAAACGCTTGTGAACTCTCATCTCAAACTGCTCTCGGGCATTTTTGTGAACAAAAGAAGAGCGGTTAACCGTATATTTTTTGATTTCAGTCGGCAACGGCACGGGACCCAAAATTTCTGCACCATACCGCAAAGCGGTATCCACGATTTGCTTAATAGAAGCATCTAAAATCTTGTGGTCGTACGCGCGCACCCTGATTCTTAATTTTTGAGCAACTTCTGCTTCTTTAATTTTAGCGCTCGCAACCATTTTCAATTATTTATTGATCTTGGTTACAACCCCGGCTCCAACAGTCTTTCCGCCTTCTCGAATGGCAAAGCGCTGTTTTTCCTCAAGCGCTACCGGAGCAATAAGCTTAACAGCGAATTTAATCGTATCTCCCGGCATAACCATTTCTGTTCCTGCGGGCAAGGTAACCTCACCAGTAACATCAGTTGTTCGGATATAGAATTGAGGTTTGTAACCTGCAAAGAATGGTGTGTGTCTTCCCCCTTCTTCTTTGGTCAAAATATAAACCTCGGCGTCAAACTCTGTGTGAGGAGTGATTGAGCCTGGTTTTGCCAATACCTGTCCGCGTTCTACATCTTCTTTTTTAACACCGCGAAGCAAAATGCCCGCGTTATCTCCCGCCATACCTTCGTCCAACTGTTTGTTGAACATTTCAATTCCTGTGACTATGGTTTTTGCGGTGTCTTTGAGGCCAACAATTTCCACTTCGTCGTTAAGTTTTACTTTCCCGCGCTCTACTCGGCCTGTTACCACCGTACCACGGCCTTCAATCGAGAAAACGTCCTCAACGGGCATCAAAAATGGCTTTTCGATATCACGAACCGGTTCAGGAATGTATTCATCCAAAGCATTGGCAAGCTCCAAAATTGGTTTTGCCCATTCGTCGTCTTTGGATTTTGCTTCAAGTGCTTTCAGGGCAGAACCTCGAATAATGGGGGTTTTGTCTCCCGGATAATCATACTTAGATAAAAGTTCGCGAATTTCGGTTTCCACTAAGTCAATTAATTCTTTATCATCAACCGCGTCAACCTTGTTTAAGAAAACAATGATAGCTGGTACACCGACTTGCCTCGCAAGAAGAATATGTTCTCTAGTCTGAGGCATCGGGCCGTCCGTTGCAGAAACCACTAAAATGGCACCGTCCATTTGAGCGGCACCGGTAATCATGTTTTTGATGTAATCAGCGTGTCCGGGAGCATCAATGTGCGCGTAATGCCGTTTTGCTGTCTCATATTCAGAGTGGTGAAGCGCAATGGTAATTCCGCGCTGGCGCTCTTCGGGAGCATTGTCGATATCTTCTACCTTTTCTACCCGTGCTTTGTGGCCCGCGAGATTAAGGACATTCAAAATAGCCGCTGTTAAAGTGGTTTTGCCGTGGTCAACGTGTCCGATAGTTCCGACATTGACATGGGGCTTGGTGCGTTCAAATTTTTCTGCCATATTTTTTTATTAAAAGTTAATAAATTTGCCTTGAAGGGCATATAGGTAAGAGTCTATAGTAAATGAAAATTGGTGTCAATAGCAAAAAAAGGGCGCCCCCTAGGGGCGCTGCGAGAGATATTGTGCATAAAGATGGGACACAAACTCACGGAAATTCTTGGAATGAGAGTACTGCATTGGATTGTTCTTGTTTGAGTTTTGGGTGGCATTGCTGATTACAGCCAATCCTAAAGACATAATCACACTTATGGCAAAATGTTCTGTGGGCAACTCCGGTAAACTTAAAATAGTTTGAATTTCAATCTGCATTTTTTTAATTCGTTCTTCTGTGCCTTCGCTAAACCGATATGTTTTTTCACTCATCTCAACCTCCGCATTTTTAAAAAACAAAAATCTTACATAATTTTACCCGTATAAAAAAGCGGCGTCAATAACAACGCCGCTATCTTTTAATACGATTGCATTCTCCATCTTTCGCGCCTTTGCCGCAAACTTTCTGAAACCGATATTACAATATTTCTAGAAGCTCTTTCGGCTAACTCAATTAGCCTTTTCTCTGTTTCTTGCGATTCCGAAGCTCCGTCTATATAATTTTTAACAATCATTCCAACCTCTCTGTCTAGCGGCTTTCTCTTAAGAAGCTGAATTGTTTTTTCAAAACACCCGATCTGCCCGCATCGGGCATGCTCTTCTGCCAAATTCTCAACAACATCCTTGGAAGCTCCGAGCTTCGCAAACTCAAGCTCCGGCAAAAGAAGACTTATTGAATGAAATATCTTCGGAATTTTTTTGGACTTTTTAATATAGTCTTCCAATATGTGATCGAGGGTTTTTTGAGAAATGCCAAACCTTTGGGCGAGAAAAAGTGCCGATGAAAAATACCCGCGAGCCCTGTCTAATGAATTTATAAATTCCATCCCGCCGTCATTTTTAGCGGCTTTGTCTTTGGTAGAATTAGTAGCCCTATATCCCTCTTCCACTAATGTAATAATTATCGAATCAACTGCGTCGGAAAATCTGACCGGCTCTCCATCCATTTGAGTTCTCCTTTTGTCAAAATCAAAAATCTAAATTAGTTCTAGCGCAAAACAAAAGCGGCGTCAACAAAATTTACAACGGCAAATCGTCAAGATCGATCTCGCCATCGAGATCTTCCGCGACAATGTCGTCAGAAAGTATTTTTTCTTCGATATTTATTGTTTCTATTTCGGACATTTTATTTATAGTGAGTTACTCGAACTATTTCTTTCCCTCTTTAATCAACTCCGCGATGTTTGCGGGAACTTCTTCGTAATGATCAAATTCCATTGTATACGAAGCACGGCCTTCGGTCATTGAGCGAAGTTTTGTAACATACCCGAACATTTCGGAAAGAGGCACTTTAGCATCTACCACCTTCACATTCATTCGTTCAGACAAATTTTCGATTCTACCTCTTTTGGAACTTAAATCGCCAGTGATATCCCCCAAAAATTTATCGGGGCTTATCACCTCAACTTTCATGATTGGTTCAAGAATAATCGGCGAAGCGCGCTTAGCCGCTTCCTTAAAAGCCATCGAGCCCGCAATTTTAAACGCGGATTCGGAAGAGTCCACGTCGTGATACGAGCCGTCGTACACCGTAACCTCTATATCCACCATGGGATATCCAGCCACTACTCCTTTTTCCATGGCTTCTTTTACTCCTTTTTCAATTGCAGGAATAAACTCTTGCGGCACAATGCCTCCTTTGATTTCATTTTCAAATTCAAAACCCTTCCCTTGCTCCAGCGGATTGACCCGAATCCATACATGTCCATACTGCCCTCGGCCTCCGGATTGTTTGATATATTTTCCTTCCGCTTGGGCTTCTTTTTTAATGGTCTCCTTATAGGCAACCTGCGGCCTGCCAACATTTGCCTCAACTTTAAACTCCCTTTTCATCCGATCAACAATAATTTCCAAATGGAGTTCCCCCATTCCTGAAATAATGGTCTCCGATGTTTCTTCATTGCCTTTGATTCTAAATGTTGGATCTTCTTCGGAAAGGCGGTGCAAGGCCAAGCCCATACGCTCTTGGTCCGCTTTTGTTTTAGGTTCAATTTTAAGAGACACAACTGGCTCCGGAAAGATAATTTTTTCAAGAATAATCTCGTGATCGGGATCACAGAGCGTATCGCCTGTCCGCGTGCTTTTGAGTCCAACAATAGCGCCAATCTCACCCGCATACATTTCTTTTACCTCTTCCCGATGGTTAGCATGCATGCGCAAAATTCTTCCAATGCGTTCTTTGTTTTCGCTAATGGAATTGAGTACATACGAACCAGAAGATAAAGTTCCCGAATAAATCCTAAAATACGTAAGCTGCCCGACATAGGGATCAGATTGCAATTTAAATGCGAGAGCGGTAAACGGCTCTTCGTCTTTGGCATTGCGAAAAATTTCAGTTCCTGTTTTTGGATCTATTCCTTTGATTGGAGGGAGGTCAGCCGGGCTGGGCAAGTAATCCACGACGCCGTCCAGCATCAGCTGGACTCCCTTATTTTTCAAAGCGGAGCCGCAAAAAACCGGTATCAATTTATAAGAAATAGTTGCTTTTCTTAAAACAGTTCTTATTTCCGATTCGGAAATTTCTTTGCCCTCGAGATATTTTTCAATCAATTGGTCGTCTTGTTCTGAAACTTTTTCAACTAATTTGTGGCGCCATTCTTCTGCTTCTTTCTTTTTGTTTTCAGGGATCTCTTCTTCAATTATTTTTTCACCGTGCTCACCTTCAAATTTAATAAATTTCATCCGGATGAGATCAATAATTCCAGAAAAATCAGATTCCAATCCTATAGGAATTGAAACTGGAATGGCGTTTGGCGTAAGTCGCTCCAAAATAGACTTGTAACTTTTGTCGAAGCTTGCGCCCATGCGATCCAATTTATTAATAAAGCAAATTCTAGGAACTTTATATTTATCGGCCTGCCTCCAAACAGTTTCGGATTGAGGCTCCACCCCGGCGACACCGTCGAAAACCACAACTCCGCCGTCCAAAACCCGGAGCGACCTCTCCACCTCCGCGGTAAAATCCACGTGGCCCGGAGTATCGATAATATTTATTCTATGCTCGTCGCCCCCATAAGTTTTTGTCCAAAAACAAGTGGTGGCCGCGGAAGTAATTGTAATCCCGCGTTCTCGTTCCTGCTCCATCCAGTCCATTATGGCCGCTCCTTCGTGAACCTCGCCTATTTTATGGGAAACCCCGGTATAAAAAAGAACCCGTTCACTAACGGTAGTTTTCCCGGCGTCTATGTGGGCAATAATGCCGATGTCTCTAGTTTTTTCGATTGGATAATCACGCATACAAGTTTTTAGTCAATAGTTCGTAGTTTATAGTTAAAAAATAAAAATTACAAGATGTGTTGGAAAAAGAAAAAGCCCGCCAACTAGCGAGCTTCATGATTATTGATAGATAACTCGATCAAGAATCGGGGTCTAATACAACAACTGCCAACTCGGTGTTGCATCGAAAACACTTCAAATAAAACTGTTCGCCTATTTTTCCTGTTTTGGTACAACCCTCTGCATTACAAGCATCGCAACAATCGTTTCCGCAACTTACCTTATCAAAATAAATACAGTGCTCTACGTCATCGAAATCAGATTCGATAATTTGGAATAGCACATCGCAGTTAAAACATTTATACGTGTTATGAAGCAAATTCTTCTTCTTTGAAGCAGTGTCTCCGAGTTCTTCGGTTGCCTCGCCGTCCATTTCTGGTGAGTAAGCAAATCTTCCTGGCTGTGTTTCTGAAAATCGATCCGATTGTTCAACCACAATCATTTTAGTTCCTCATTAAGCGATTACAAATCCAAAATCAACATAGCACCGACGGTGCCATGTTGTCAAGCGCTTGACTTTTTAAGTGGGCTTGCTAGCATAAAGTTACATTCGGGATTTTCCCGCGACCTCCCGAGAGGGAGGAACATCACGAAAGAGGCGTCGGTACGCCTCTTTTATGTTTCTGAAATCATTATCATCAAGAGTTCCCATCTTTGAAAACAAACGCTTATAACTAAAAATACGCGCTTGACTTAACATCGCAACTTCATCTATACCTTTGTGTTTAAAGCAAATATACCAACTACCCTTTTGTTTTCGCGTTGTCGTTGGAATGCCGAGAAAAGAAACTCTGCCAAATTTTTTTAAAACTAGGACTGGTCGAGTAAAACCCTGGCCCTTGCCGCTTGTTTCAGAACCAATATTTTCTCCGACTGCGCACCACCACAAATCGCCTTCTGATATCAGTGGTGGTATGTGAACGGCGGAATCTGTTATTTTCTTTTTGCTATTCCATAGATCAAAATCTTTTTCCATAAGTTCGTAGTTTATAGTTAAAAAATAAAAATTACAAGATGTTTGAAAAAATAAAAGCGGCTAGATGTTATCTCGCCGCAAACTGTTAAAAAATTTTTATCTATAGGCTTCGGATCGGTGCTTGATTCTATACACAAGAATTTTTTTGGCGTTATCGTTTATTTCATAAATCACCCGCCAATCACCGATACGGATACGATAAACAGAGAGCGGGCCTTTGAGTTTCTTGGCATTATGCCGAGGATCTTTTTTCAGGAACAAAAGACTTGCTACAATCCTCTTTCGACGCGCATGATCGAGATTATCTAAATCTTTCTCTGCTCTAGTTTCAAGAAAAATATTATAGTCTTCGTGTGGCAAGATATGAGTCTAGAGATTTAAATGATGGTTTGCTTTTTTTGATTTTACGAAATTCGCTCAAATCGTTTGATTCCTCTGCACTTTCAAGCAATTTTTCATACTCTTTTATATCCAAAATAACGGCTTGTGGTTTGCCGTTTTTCACAATAATATCCGGATCTTTGGTGTTGGTGTATGTGGACATGTTTATATTATAGCAAATTTTTTGCTACCACGCAAAATGCGCAAAAGCCCTGTTGGCTTCGGCCATCCTATGAGTATCGAGCTTCTTTTTGATAGCGGAGCCTTCGTTTTTGATGGCAAGCAATACTTCTTCTGCCAATTTTTTGCTCATTGGTTTTCCCGATTTAGCCCGTGCCGCGCTCAAAAGCCAGCGAAACGCTAACGAAAGTTTTCTTTTTGCATTTACTTCCCGTGGCACTTGATATGTAGCGCCTCCCACGCGCCGGGGACGAATTTCCACCTGCGGAGAAATATTTTTAATCGCTGCTTCAAGCACTGCCAGCGCATCCTCATCTTTTTTAATCTTTTTAATTTCCGCCAAAGCTCCCCACACCACCTTTTGGGCAATGGATTTTTTGCCATCGTACATCAGGTGATTAATAAATTGGGATAGCAAAATAGATCCGTACAGGGGATCGGGAGAAATTTCTTTTTTAGCTTTTGTTTTTCTTCTCATACTATTTTATGCTTTTGGCTGTTTAGCCCCATACTTGGAACGTTGCTGTTTTCTATTTTGTACTCCGGTCGTGTCCAATACACCCCTCACAATATGATATCGGACACCGGGAAGGTCCTTTACTCTTCCGCCGCGGAGCAACACCACCGAGTGCTCTTGTAATTGGTGGCCCTCTCCGGGAATATAGGCAGTAACCTCCATGCCATTGGTTAAACGAACACGCGCAACCTTCCGTAACGCAGAGTTTGGTTTTTTTGGAGTCATCGTTTTTACCGACAAACATACTCCTCGTTTAAAAGGCGAAGGGTATAATTGGGGCCGATTTTGAAGTACATTAAAACCCTTCCGCAAAGCAACCGCTTTTGGCTTGTAGGACATCTTTTTGCGTCCATATTTAGTTAACTGATGAATCGTCGGCACAATGTAGAAGAGCGTATCACAAAAAAAAATAAGCGTCAACTAAATACTGGTCCCGGTGATGAGCCTGAAAATGAATGAAGCGATGGGAAAAACAATGCCGGAAAGGAAAAAAATGAAAACTAAAAGCAAAATGATGCCATAACGCTCCATAAATGCCCGCGCCCGAAAAGATATTTGGGGAAAGAGCACGAGCAAAATTTTTGAGCCGTCAAGGGGCGGAATTGGAATTAAGTTAAAAACCGCAAGCACAATATTGAGAAACGTAATAAAAGTAGCAATTTGAAAAAATGATCCCGGCAAAAACGGCAAAAGCGCCGAGTACCTAATCAATAAGCCGAAAATTAAAGCAATAAGTATGTTGCTTGTGGGGCCGGCCGCGCCGACAATTCCCGGACCATACTTTTGATTCCGTAAGTTGTATGGATTATATGGCACCGGGCGCGCCCATCCAAAAATAAATCCGCCCGCCCAATAAGTTATTAATGGAAGCAAAATTGATCCGAAGGGGTCGAGATGTTTTAAAGGATTTAACGTAAGCCTGCCCTCGTCTTTAGCGGTGTTATCGCCCAAATAAAAAGCCGCGAGGCCATGAGAAACTTCGTGTATGACGACAGAAAAAATAAGTATTAAAATTTGAAAAATAAATTCAACCGCTTGATTCATTTGAGTTTTATGTTAAACTGCTTATACGTATGGCAAGAGTATGCGCACTATGTAAAAAGGGGTCAATAATAATGGGGACACGAAAACTCCTTCGAGGTAAGTATAACCCAACCAAGCGATCTAGAAAATATCCCAATTTGCAATGGGCTGCTTTACCCGTGGGCGGCAGAATCAAAATCTGCACCAAATGCCTGCGCTCCGGAAAGCATCTCAAAAAGTAAAAATATAATCACTGTGACCATGGAGTGGTTATTAGAAAATTTTTGAGTAGGATTCGACCGTATTTACACATGCTTGCTCCAACAATTTTCCATCAAGAGAAGCACAAAGTTCCTGTGCCCGTTTGTCGTCATGCAAATATGACATAAAATCTTTGGCAGCGCCCACAATACAATTTTTTTGCTCTTCAAAATTTTTGCCCAAGGAACACCACTCTTTTGTTTGCGCGACATTGCTCACGCTTCGTCCGGAAGCATCTCTTCCCAAACTTTGAAAACAGGTGCTTTGGTAATCGGCTCCTGCCGATCGGCATAATTCAAATACTTTTTTAAAATCCCCGCCGGTCACTTTAAGCATGTAAGATGTCTGCATTAAGTAGCAGGTGGTTTTATATTTGTCGTCCACCGAATTGCAGGGGTAAAGCGGTTCTTCGGGTTTTAAATATTTGGTAAAATGATTTTTGTTGTCCACGATAACATTTTCCATAAAAGCTCCGCTCCAACACGATTGCTGCTCCCAGTTGTCTTTCAAGTTGTCACAAATCGCTAAAGATTTAAAAAGTTCATCTTGGGTTATCGCCATGATCCCGTGGCCCAAACCATGAACGCAATTATAATGATCAAACGAATACTTTTTTTTCTCCGCGATTGCCGTACAAATACCATTGATTTTAGCGGGTAAATTATTATAGCCGATTTTTCCGATTACCCCTTCCAAAACGCCATGATAATATCCGGACCAGCAAAAACTATCGCCTTCAGTATACGCGTCTGCCACGTTTTTAAATTTTGAAGCGGCGGTTCTGCCAATAACATGCGTTATCGGATGGCATTGCGATTTGACATACGCATTTACAGGATACCGCGCCTTCAAGTCAACAAAAGCCGCTTTAATACCTTTATTTTTAACTGTGCTGGTATAATAATTTTCGTAACAATCAAAATTGTTCTGGTCAGAGCCTTTACAAATTTCTTTAATAACAACTTGATTTTGAGAGACAGTAGCAGTGGCATTTCTATTTTCGATAAACGTTTGATTCACAAAATCACTGACATTCGCCAAAGAAGAATTTGGCGGCACGGTATGCTGGCCTCGCATATAAAAAAATATAAAAATTCCCGCTAAAACAATAATTATTAATATTAAAATTTTATTTTTCATAATTTATTAGTGCCATGCTACACTGATTATAGAACTTCATCAAGAAGGTGCAAAGTGCTCAAAGAAAAGATTAAGCACATTGAAAACATATGCCAACGCCTCAACGCTTCTCCAGAATTATTCGAAGAACTCTCTCAACCAAAAGCGGTCTTTAAGTTTAAAATACGTCCAATAATCAAGGGCAAAAAAGTAATTTTGGGACCGGTCATGCGAGTGCATCATTGCAATCCGCATTCAACCGGGGCTCGCCCATACAAAGGAGGATTCCGTTTTCATCCGGGAGTAACCGAAGAATTATTGCAGGTACTCGCCATAGATATGACAGAAAAATGTGCGCTTGCCAAACTTCCTTTTGGGGGAGCAAAGGGCGGTGTCGCGATTGATCCGGAAAAATTCACGCCGACAGAACTTCGAGACATTACAGAAAAAATCGCCAAAGAATTATTAAAATATAATATACTCAATCCCGACGTTGATGTGCTTGGTCCAGATGTTGGAACAAATTCTGAAACGATGTTTTGGATATATAACAAAGTCGCGGAAGAAAACTCGCAACTCCGCTTACCAAACGTCGCTGCAGTAGTAACCGGAAAACCTCTTGAGAACGACGGCTGTCCGGGACGAGAAGACGCAACTTCAAAAGGCGGGCTCATTGCACTCAAAGAATTTATACATCTCTCCAAAATCCTTCCGGAAAAGGGAGCAACACTTGCCATTCAAGGATTCGGAAACGTGGGCGCAAATCTGGCACGACTTGCCGTGGACCTAACCCAATTTAATTTTAAGGTACTTGCTATCAGTGACAAAAATAGTGGCCTCTATAATAAAAATGGGTTAGATTTTTCTTCCATTGATACCTGGCATCGGGAATATAAAACATTCCGTGGATACAAAGATGCAGAAGAAATTTCAAACGAAGAACTTCTTTTGCTGCCCATTGATGTATTGATTCCTGCGGCTATAGAAAATCAAATAACGTCTAATAACGCAACTAAGATACAAGCTCGCATGATATTGGAGCTCGGCAATGAAGCAGTCACCACAGAGGCACAAAAACTCTTAACAGAACGCGGGGTGCCCGCGATACCTGGTATTGCCGCAAATGTCGGTGGAGTTATTGTTTCATTTCTTGAATGGGCACGAAACCGTGGCAGCAGATGGCACCTTGTTGATTTGCCTGATATAAATCACTTAGTGGAGCAGGAACTTACCAAAATTATGAAAGGCGTAATTATAGAAGTATATAAAAAAAGTGAACAGGAGCGAATATCTCTCAATGACAGCGCGCATCTTTTGGCAATACAAAATATTTATGAAAAACTAAAACGAAAGCATGGATATACATAGCGGTCGGCACATTCGCATTGCTACGCTCAGTACCTCCCTCGTCTTCACTCAGTCGGGCTGCCGGGAATTGAACCCGGTCTACATGCACCCCATGCATGCGTACTGCCGGTATACTACAGCCCGATATAACTGTTTTATTTTTAACACGCGGGAATAAAAAAACGAAATCCCCCCGATAGCTATCGGGGGTAATTTTTTTTATTAATTTACTGCTTCTCCAATAAAGCCGTTAAAGAATTTTGAGCTTTCGGATCTTTAGGAAACATGGAAACAAGAGTGCTTTGCATTTTATCTTTGGATTATTTATAGTGCTTTCTAAGCCTGTATCTCCGGAAATCTCGCCATACAAAGCTTTCCTCATATTGACTTCATTCGTATTATCAAACGATGCCAAAATAGTGAAGCAAACTACAGCATAGACAACAAGTCCTATCAAAAAACACTATCTATATCCTTAACACTTTGAAACTAAAAAGTCAAATTTTGTGTCCCCACGAGGAATTGAACCTCGATCTTGAGCTTCGGAGGCCCACGCTCTATCCGTTGAGCTATGAGGACGAGTATTGTCAAACCTCGGAGGTTTGACATTTAGGTGTGCCGGTCGGCCACCGATGACGCACCAAATGACGCTGGCTTGATCACCGCTTCAAATCCATATCCTCGAACCATTCCCACCACTGCGTCTATAAAATCTCTGGTCGGGCCGTTCTCTCCCACATCAATATGAATCTGGTCGTCCCAGAAAAATTCGTCTCCCAATGTTTCTTTCAATCTTCCTCGAAGCTCCTGCGCTAACGTAATTGAGTGGATTGTTTCTCTATAAATCCGATCGCGCAAATCGTGGCATGTAGTTTTTTCAGATCTTGTCCAAAAGTGTATTCCGCCATTTCCTATTCTCCACACGGTAATCGCCGATACAAATTGCACCTCTGATTTCGCGGCAGAATCAGTGGTGCAATTT
>Ga0209515_10007994_pt1 | contig 12531 bp, 16 predicted proteins | sample Subgroupgradi54m_FD_187454 | JGI IMG/M metagenome (GOLD analysis project Ga0209515, IMG submission 187454) | Subsurface groundwater microbial communities from S. Glens Falls, New York, USA - GMW60B uncontaminated upgradient, 5.4 m (SPAdes)... ... | reverse complement strand
AGCAGGAGCATCGGAAATTCCACAGGAGGGAATAGATACAGCAACGACAGAGGATAGAACTTCACGTCGAGCAGTGAACTCTGCATGCATTTGGTATTCATATTCATCGGGCAATGTTTCAAATATTGTATCAATGAACGCAGTGTTCCCGATGTTCTCCCCAATTACGGCCCATTCGGTGCTTTCTTCCGCTTTTCTTGAAAGCGTATATGAAGAAGCTCCCGGAACAGAAGTCCAGGAGACATATGCTTGCGGATCGGTGTCTTGGCAAGAAACGCGAACGGAAAGCATTGTTTGATCAGGTCTCCGAAAGTCTCTTGGTTCGTTGGCACGAACTTCTTGTGAATGAAAAACAAAAATACTGGTAATGAGAACAAGGCAGATATATGCAATAGGTACACTTCTTTTTGTCATACGTGGTTCAGTAGTATGTTAGTCCCGGTAAAAGTTTCTATTCAAATACTTTACTATACTGCAAGCCTGCTGAAACTAGTCTTTTGTACAAAAGTATGGTCTTTTTTTGAATAAAAAAGGGAAATCGTTTGTTTGCAACGTAAAAGCCCTGGTACCATTTTGATACCAGGGCTCTAAATGCATCTACGAAATTTTTTCTCTAAATCGTTACACAACAATGTGTGCCATAAGAAGGGGGTCGTCGAGGCGCTTAATATTTACGTGTTCATGTGCAGGTCTTTGTCCGTAATACGGACTGTTCTTGCGACGAATGCGAAAGGTGATCACGTCGTGTGCAGATATTCCGCTTTCTCGGATCGCATCGAGCTCTGTTGCTTTGTCGTCAACAAAGATACACGGGGAGCCGTAGTGATCAAGAAGTGCTTGTAATGTGGCAGACTTTTTATTGACTGCATCGAGTACGAAAAGATCGTCATAGGGCAAGCCGGAGAGCTCAACTTTTTTCTTCTGAAATTCGGGAGCTCCGACGGTTACGATAATGACAGGTACATTTGCATTTCTCCACTCTAAAACGGAGAGCAGGGCATCGGGATAACAGGCAACTGAATCCCTGAGCCAGCCTTCGACGTCTTGTGTCACGGCTTCTCTATCAAGGGGTGTGTTTGTATATTCTTTCGCAACTCGTAGAAGACTTTCAACTGAAAGTCCAGACTCTTTTTTCGCCTGCTCGTAGATTGCTCGAATATCAAAGAGAGATATTCCGTATTTTCTCAAGAGGCGGAATAACCGTACTTTTCCGCCTTGATGATAGGCGAGCGTGTTATCGAAATCTACTGCTACAAATTTAATCATATGTGGAACGTCCGCATGAGTAAGATTGCAAGGGCATGTTCGTCATGCCGTACGGGATTGCGTAGTAACGGATCTCCTTTTCTTTTCGAGACCAAAGAGCTGTGCAAAAGCGTGCCTGGAATATACAACTTACTTTTAGTGTTGTCAAACGTTACGAAAGTCCGCCCGTTTCCGAGAAATGGCTCCGCAGAAGGCCCTTTTGGTATCCTGGTATTGTAGACGGTATCGTCGATAGGACTCTGCAAAAGTTCTTCAAGTTTTTTGCGAAAAGTTTCTACGCTCCAACCTTCGGTGTGGCCTTTTGTCGTCATCAGATTGCAGATATGTATCTTTCGTGCAGAACTCTTTTGTATTGCATGACGAATAGAGGGGACAAGAAGGGCGGGAACGATGCTTGAGTACCAGTCGCCTGGTGCAAAAACAATAGCATCAGCCTCTCTAATCGCGGCAAGAGCTTTTGGATTTGCTCGCGGTGCAGGCCGAAGGGACATATGTTGTATGTTGGTCAGATCTTTTGTGTGGACTAGGCTCTGTCCCTCTACAATCTCGTTCTCCAAATGCGCAACAAGTGTGATAGGTGTAAGTGTTGTGGGGTGTACTGCGCCATGTACGTGGAAAAGAGTACAGACATATTCTAGGGCCTGCTCGAAACTGAACCCTTCTTTTTCAAGTGCTGCAAAAATGATATTGCCGACATTGTGTCCGGCAAGGGTACCTTTTGTGAATCTGTGCCCGAGAAGGCGCTCTGTAGAGACACTGTTTTCTGCAAGTGCGATGATGCATTGGCGAACATCTCCTGCGGGAAGGACGCCAAGCTCGCGCCGCAATATGCCGCTTGAGCCGCCGTCATCCGCCATAGCAGGAAGAGCAGTGATGTAGAGCGGAAATTTTTTAAGTGTTCGAATAACCATTGCCGTGCCGGTTCCTCCGCCGATAACGACTATATTTTTTAGATGTTTAGCCATGTATCTATGTAACTCTATTTTGAATAAAAAGGCACGTTTTTGTGCAACTTCTGCTATAGTGCAGGCAGTGGGAGGAATTTTATGAACAAAAAAATTATCGGCGTTGTTGGGAAAAAATTATCGGGAAAAGGCACATTCGGAACATTTGTGCAGGAGATTCTTGCGCCGCGGAATGTAGTGCTTGTTAGTTTTTCCGATGTTCTTCGCGATACGCTCTCCGATTGGGGGCTTCCTGTTTCTCGGCATAACTTGCAGCGTCTTGCGATCATTATGAATCACGAATTTGGAGAAGGTACGCTTACACGCGCTGTTCTTCTGCGGCTGAAGAACATAGATACAGATATTGTCGTGATCGATGGCATACGTTGGCTCTCTGACCGTGATATACTCCGGCAGATCCCTGGTTTTCAAATGGTGTACATAACAGCAGACATTAAAGTGCGTTATGCGCGTCGAAAAGCAGGCCAGAAAGTTGGCGAAGCGGAGGTTCCGTGGGAGCAGTTTCTGAAGGAGGAACATGCAGAAACGGAAGTGTATATTGAAGACATAGGACAGGGTGCAGAATATACTATTGAAAACAATGGCACCGAAGAGGAATTCCGCGCTCATATTCTTGATTTTAGCGCTCAGTACGAGGACCTTGCCGAAAGTATATCGGCAAGGTCCTCGTACACCCGACATTGACAGAAGACAAGAAACGTTATATAATAGGCCGAGTTTTGAATGGTACAACGATGGCACTGCGGAGGACGCGCACGATGTTGAATAGAATTTCGACCCTCAACGATGTATGCAAAATGTTGCCAAGGGACTTTGTGCCCAACCATCTTCAGAAAGAGGAGTTTGTCAAAATTGCTCGGTTGTGCGGTGGGTACTACATGAATGATGGCAGTATAAACATACCGCATGTTGCACTCGGTAGCTATTGCAGCAATGGGTATTTGAAGATGGAACCTATGCTGCAATACTCGAATGTCACCCAAGTTTTGGCGCAAGAAATGATCCGGAACATGCCATCGACGGTTCGCTTGGACAATATCAACTGGGTGGTTGGTTCGGAAGAAGCGCGGGAGCTCGCTTTAGACATTGCCAGTATTCTGGGGGCACTCTATATTCCTCTAGATGTTCTGCAAGAATATTCACCTTCAGAAAGTGATACCGTGCTACACATTGAGGGCATGATCGATTCAGGGAGAAAAGCACTTGCGGTGCGCGAAGCTTTGAAGGATGCCCGTGCCAGGGGAGTGAATGTCATTCCCTATATTCCCGCGGTTGCATCACGTCCCACATGCGACCCATCGGTCTCTATGCAAATCTTGGACGCGAAGATCTTTTTTGTTCCACGATACTGTTTCTACGAGTTTGTTTCTACTCCCAAGGAGAAGTGCGAGCTCTGTCGTGGGGGCAGTAAAAGAATGAAGCCAGAAGAGCTTTTTGCTGTGGTATAGAATCGTAAGAAAACGGCCTTGTCGAATGCGACAAGGCCGTTACTGCGTTACGGTGCGTGTTCTGTATTTGAGGAGATCAAGCGGCTCCTCGAGATAGGGCAGTTCAGCTTTTTTGCGAAGATTGAAACCGTTCGGAAAGAGTCCCTTGCGGAGTATGGGCAGGAAGCAAATGCACATAAAAAGTATCCAGACTGCGTTCATTGCGACAAATGGGATAGACACGGAGCTGCCATGATAAGAGATATTCCAGGCAAGCGCAGTTATGTTTATAACGACGTAGGCAAGATGAGGCAAGATACGCTTGACTTCTATGTTGAGCTTGCTTGATTTTTCAGTGACACGATAACGCATGTCGTTTGAAAAGGCTGCTTTTATGAGTGCATACAAAAAGACGAATGAAAGCGCTGCCCAATATTGCGTAGACGAGAGAGAGTAATCGTTAAGTCTGAAGAAAAAGGAGAAAACAAGAAGTAATAATATAATTCGAAAAACAAGATAGGATACTTCGCTTGAAAGCATATGAATATCGAAAAAGAGTGCTATTGCAGGCAAAAGAAAAAGAATTGAGATTGCTAGTGCGGGAACGATATAGAACCAAGCCATTTCGAAGTAGTGTATTTTTTGTCGGAATGACAGTTTTTTCTTTGTAAATGGAGATTTTTTGAAAAACAAACGCATAGTATCAAGCGCCCAGGTTCCGCGCTGCTTGTAAATCATGGGAATATCCATAGGAGCGGTTCCAAGTGTGTACGGGCGATTGATATATATGCTCGTATATCCTTCGCAATGGAGAACATAGCTCGTATAGAGATCCTCCACAATATTCCAGGTTTGAAAGCCGCCTATCTTTTTGAGTGCAGAACGTTTGTAAAATACGCCGGAACCACAGGATATCGCTGCGTTGTTGGCGTTTTTCCCTGCCTGCATGTATTGATAGAATATCGTGTCATGGTTGAAGTCATTTTCTGGTACATCAAACATCTGCCGTGTAGAGACTATTGCTATCTTTTTGTCAGTTCTGAAGTATCCAAGCAAATCTTGTGCGATATTTGGCAATGCGACCTGGTCTGCATCAAGAACGAGAATGAATTCTCCGGAGGAATGAGCAAAACCGCAGTTTAAGTTTCCGGCTTTTCGATGCACCTTTTCTGTGCGTGCCACATATGTAGCGCCATAGAAACCAGCGATCTTTTGAATATCTTCACGGCCGCCATCGTCGAGAACATACAGTTTCTTGTTTTTATACTTAATCTTTGCAGCTGCCTCGAGGGTTGGGGCGAAAATAGAGAGCGGTTCGTTGACAACGGTAATAAAAACATCAAGAGAGCCTCTTGGCTCTTTCTGTATTTCATAGGTATGGTCTTGCGTCCAGTGGTTAAATATGAAGAGGAGAGCGGTAGAAGAGAGAAGAAGTTCGTTAACAAAGAGAATTGCTCCCAAAACCCCTTCAAAATGCTCGAAAAGCCAGATGCTGTATGTTGCCGTGGCAAGAATGATGACTATGCTAAATGTCTTTGAAATTGAATCCATGTATATAAAAAAGCCCCATAAAGGGGTGAAGAAATAGTGCTCCCAGGGCATTTCGTTGTCAATCATGATGAATGGAACTTGGTAGATGTTCGTACAACATCGAGAAATACATGATGAATACACTTTTGAATGCTATAGTAAAAACACTCATTTAACAGTGTGTATTCTGTTGTTCATGTCTATGAAAAAATCTCTTGTCTCTGCTTTTGTCTCTCTGGCACTTCTCCTCTCTCCAGTATTTCCCGCGCTTGCCCAAAGTATTACAACTGGCACAACCACGTTGCTGAATCAGCTACACTAGAGCTTTTATTTTTTTCGTTTTCTCAAACCTGGGTAACAGTTTAAACTGTTACCCAGGTTTGTATGATAGTATGTGCTTTCATGGAAAAGCATGGAAGAAATCTGTATTTGTATGTTCTTGGGGTTCTTTTTCTTGTTACATTTGGGATTTGGTATGCAGTATTTCTTGAAAATCCAAATGGCATACTCAAGGTTGCATTTCTCGATATTGGACAAGGTGATGCCATCTACATTGAAGCGCCGAATGGAAACCAAGTGCTTATTGACGGAGGCGGAAATAAAGCAGTTCTTGCAAAGCTTGCTGAAGTTATGCCTCTTTATGACCGCTCGATCGATGTGGTGATCGGAACACATCCGGACAAGGATCATATTGGCGGCCTTCCGTTTGTGCTTGAACAGTACGAAGTCGGAACACTTTTTGACCCAGGGGTTGAAAAAGAATCTGCTACATATGAGGCTTTGTTGGCAGCGATGCGGAATCGGAACATCAAATATGTCGAAGCTCATCGTGGGCAGAGAATAGTTCTTGATGATGATGTTGTTTTAACAATCCTTTCTCCTGATCGCCTCTTACGGCATGTTGATACAAATGTTGCGTCGATTGTTGCAAAACTTACCTATGGAAAGACGTCTTTTCTTTTTACAGCTGATGTTCCAAAGAATGTTGAAGAGTATCTTATACGTCTTGATGGAAAAAGTCTTGATGTTGATGTTCTCAAGGTCGGACATCATGGTTCACATACATCTTCTGGTGAAAATTTCTTAAAAATAACCTCACCAACGTTTGCGGGGATCTCTGCGGGGAAAAATAACCGGTACGGACATCCCCACAAGGAGGTTTTGGCTGGTCTCGCGGCCGTCGGAGCAAAGATTCTTGGAACATATGATCTCGGTACGGTAGTGCTTGTTTCGGACGGCTTAAAAATTGGCTTAAAATAAGGATATTTTGGAATTTTCCACAGAGAAATCCTTGACATGGGACTGGAAAGTGATATAGTCAAACTTACAACTAAATACGTGAGATACTATAACGGGAAGAAAAGGGGACCCTCCACTTTTCTTCCTTTTTAATTTAAGTCTCATATGTTCAGTTAAAACCCAGTATGAAACAACAGACAATAGCACTACAGCAGGTACTTCCGCTCTACATTGCGATCGAGCTTTCTGCACTTGCTCTCGCTGTCGCGGTTATTTTGTGGTTTGTTCCGTTTTGGAGCGTGATTGTTGACCATGGAGGAGACACAAAACACTCCTTTGCATCCCAAGTGCTTTCAATGGAAAAAATGAAAAGCGTAAACCTTATGTACTATGGGAAGGAATATACGATCGATACAGCTGCAGATAATCTTGCACAATTTGCTGAACTTAACCCATTTATCTACAAACAGGGTACTAACGATGAACTGCGGCGCATATTGTTTGTTGATGGCGGAACCGTGGTATTGCCACTTAATCAGTATCAAATTGGTCAAGCGAGCTGGTACGGTGATTATTTCCAGGGTCGCCCGACGGCAAGCACAGAGCCGTATGATATGCATGCCCTCACGGCTGCTCATAAGGAATTGCCGCTTGGTACTATGGTTCGTGTTACGAATCTCGACAACATGAAAAACATTGTCGTACGAATTAACGATCGAGGTCCGTATGTCGGTGATCGCGTTATCGATATGAGCTATGAGGCTGCCCGTCAGCTCGGCTATGCAGGAGAAGGACTTGCCGACGTGCTCATAGAGATCGTGGAATAGAGCTTATTATTGTCCTTGAATTTATAAAAAATAATTAAAACAACAATATGAGGTAATGTAGGCAAAAAGAAGGGGATTATTAACTACAAAGGGGTGAAATTAAGAGTTTAGTTATCAATTATGTACGAACATAACAACGACTATGATTTCATCAATGAGAGATCTGTTCAGGTTAAGCACACTACTCACAATTGTATCCGCCTTGTCGATATTGCTCGCAGCATCGCCCCTACTTTCACTGTTACCACATATATATGTAACGATAGTTCTGATTGTCTTTGTCAAAACTCTCCTTATATTCTCCGTTACGGACTATAGTTTGAGCATTTGGAAGGCAAAACCGTTCACGAGTTTTGCTGGAGAATGTAAGAAACTGTACGTCGATGGTTCGGGACCGGCAAAAGCTTTCTGTATGGCCGTGGATCCGGCATCGATGGCAAACTTCAATGAAGTGATGGCGTGCATCCTTCTTTTCCCGAGTTTTTCCTAAACCTCAAAAAACTACCCCGCCAGCTGGCGGGGTAGTTGCCGTATGAAGTTATCCACAGGAATATTCTTGACGCGTTACTTGCCTTTGTTAGTATTGAATCTAAGTGGACGTGGGTTCACTTGTTTGTTCTTTCTGTATTAAAAAAAGGGTTTCCTACCTTTAATGGTAGGAGAACACTGGGCAAAAGAAAATATTGGTACGATATTTTCTCTTATGCCTACTGTTCTTCTACTATTCGAGCAGCAGCGATCACTGCCCAGGGACTGAATATTGTCGCTAACTCATTCTGTGTTGAGAGATCTACACATAATGATGCCAGTAATGGCAAAGATGATATTCGCCAACCCGGAGAATGGTAGTTAAGAAGCTAAGATGGATCAGAATCTTAGTAACAGACGGTATTTTCCTCGTCTTGAGTTTATACCCTTTTTCTCAAAACAAAGAAAATAGCGTTCGGGCGTTATGCTTTGTGTGCCTCAATCTGCCAAATGGCGGATATTGGGACCCACGCAGCATAACGCCCTTTTTGTATGTAGAAACTCTATATTTGGCGCATTGCTTTGTTGCCTTCGGGGTTCATTTGCTCACCGTATAGGAAATACGTTTCGCAAATTCACTCCCTCGGCGCCTCGCACTGCATCCAAATATAGAGTTTCTCAATCTTGTCGCCTCGCATTGCATTCGATTTAGCAAAATTACCCGACTCAGCAGAATCGTCTACGGGGCACTGAGCTAAAAGTGAAAGTTTTTTTCATTTACTTTTTCCACTTCATCTCAAAAAAGAAGAGGAGGATTACGGTAACAATTGTAACAATTTCAGTCACCTCTAATCTGTTGTTGCAGAGAGAAAGAGAGTCTTATAGAGTTAACTTTGGGCATATCTTTTCTTTTAAAAAGGAGATTTGCATGGCAGAGCGTTTGGGAGGAATAATCGGTACGATCTTGGGTATTGTTTTGGCGGCGGCTACGCTTTTCATAGTGTATAAACTTTTCTTATGTTGATGAAAGGGGAGAGATGAGTGATCCGAGAAAGATGTTTGAAGATGACTATACGTGGATGGACGAGCACAGGGAAGAATTGTGCAAAGCATATCCAAATCAGTGGATCGCAGTTAAAGATCGGATTGTTATTGGCAATGCGATAGAGTTTGATGATCTGCTCAAGCAAATTGGTGACCCGGAACATACTGCCATCGAATTCATCGAGACAGTAGGAGATGTTGATGAATATTTTTGAGTTTGCCATAGAGGCTATTCTTATGTTTGGCTTTGGTGGAATTCTTTTGTTCCAGGTCTTTTCAGTTGTCATACATGTTGTGCAAAGAAAATGGTGAACAATAATAGCGCCGTGCATATTGTAATGCACGGCGCGTTTTATAACCCTTGTGTTTTTGATGTTTTTCCATTAGATTACTCGCGGGCTACCACAGCATTTTTCTTGCCTTGTGGGAGGGGTGTCAATGACATTTGAAGAAACACTGTCACGTTTGTTTGACCGAAGGATTATGCTCTGCGATGAAACTATTAATGATGCCTGTGTTGGGCGACTTCGGGTCGGATTCATTAATCTGAATCTTCTTGATGGGGTGAAGCCCATTCGTTTCTATGTCGATACGCGCGGAGGCGAGGTTGACGAGGCTTTGCGGCTTGTCGGTACGATGGATACGATTGATGCGCCGATCATTGGGCTCGTTGACGGTCGGTGCGACATTTTGGGCCTGGCATTGCTTCAGTCGTGCGATGTGCGTCTTACAACACGGTTTGCCTCTTTTGCTGTACAAGGAATCTCCACAAGCTCCTCATTTCGCTACAATGGAAACAATGTTCTCGAGAGATATACCTTGTACGGAAAGCATCTCGAGATAATGCAGACAAAACTGGATCGTATTGTTGTGGGAAAGCGTGAGGGAGCGGGACTGCGCAGCATGCGCCTCAAAGAAATGTACGAGCAGCATGCTGTAATTTGCGGAGAGGATCTAGCGAGAATGGGTTTCATTGATGAAGTTATTGAATCGAAAGGTTTTTGGGCCGGTGAACCAGTTCTTATTCCGTCAAGGATTGGTTATTAAAAATGGTACGTAGTACGCCGTGCATCAATTGATGCACGGCGTGTCTTTTTATCCAGATGGTCTGGAATAGATAGCGTTTGTCACACTTATTTTTGCTGACTCGAAGAGGGGGGTGTACAAGAGAATAATCGCTTGATCTGTACGCACTCGTTGTTGAATAAGGATCTGAAGCGCTCCGCTGAAAATTTCCAGCTTGATTTGGTGTTGCCTATCTGCTGCCAAGTGAACAAGCGTTTTTGTCAGAGACTCTATGTGATAGGTAAAGTTTTCGCTCTCGAGGAGCTCTTTGACGCTAGTTGCGATTATCTGGCGCATAACTTCAGTTGCTGCGTTAATATCGCGATCTCTTGTATGTGCATCAAGTGTCGTAAAGTTTTTGATCGCGAGATCGGCATCAAGTCGAAATTTCATTGAGAGCGTTACAAGAACGTCTTTTTTATCGAATTCTACGTACTTTTTTGCTTCTGATATGAAATCAGTCTTATAGAACAACGCATGTTTCCATACGTAGGGGTCATAGGGAACAACCCATGGTTCTGTAGCGTAGGAAACAACGCCGGGCTCGCCATTTTTTGCGTATACTGCAGCATATTCTTTTGAAGGGTTGAATACATAGGTTGTTGTAAACAACAGACATAGGGCGATATAGATAGGAAATACAACCCCGGCTACTCTGAAGACGCCTCTTTCATAGCTAACACCAGCAATAATGGCCATGAGAATCGTGAAGCATACGATCATCAAAAAATTCAGACCAAGCTCTGTCTGTGTCGAAAAAATAATCGTCCAGAGGAATGTTATACAAAAGCTTATCCAGCCGTAATGAATTCCATTGATGTAGTTATTTTTTATCGCTGCGAGCATACTTTCCAGGGCCTTTCTTGTTTTTGAGGGACGTTTGGGCTTCCTTTGCTCATTCTTAAGTTTCGCAGCCCTTTCATCTGCCATATCTTCTCTTGTTCTAAGAGGAATACTTCTATATGGATGTTCTGGCACCGACTGACCTCGTTGAGTTTGCACACGAAATGGTGTTTCTGTACAAGATATAACCACACATTAAGTCATGTTGTAAATAGCATGTTGTGAGCTTGGGAAAGTTATACACAGGAAAATTTTGACAGGTAAAAATGTACGGGTATTGTAGTAGGCAGGAAGCACGTTCATAGCCGCATACTGTTATCCAGAAGATGGGATTATATGGCACTTTGGTCCAGATTCCATGCCAACCTGCCGGGGGTTTCCTCGGTGCTGGTGGAAACCGAAGAACTCCGCGAAAAAACGGGGAATGATGATGCGTATGCGTTTTCGTGAACGTACCACTCATTTTCTTTTGTTCCCCCACTAGTATGGGACTTTTTTGTGTTTGAGGGAGGCTGAATGTTTGACCATTTCCAAAGGACGTATGATAGAAACGATTTTCCGTGGGCAGGTCTTGAAAAGGCAGTAACTGTATCTTTCAGGGAAGTTGTTTCTGTATTTGGTCTCTGGGAACGAGTACATCAAGAGGGTGTCGAGCTTTCTATGCCATGTCCGTTTCATCTGTCAGGTAGGACTGGAACTCTTGTAATTGATCTTGCAACAGAGAGATACTTTTGTACGGTCTGTAGGGGGAATCCTGAAACGATAGTAGATCTTGTCTGTCGTATTTTGCCGGTGCAGCGCGTTGGTGCAGAGATGTGGCTGCTGCAATTTGTTCGGGGTGAGCGCGATCGTGTGATGCAGGAGTATCGGCATCTTATCTACTGGTTAAATGATCTCGGCAAGAAACCTTTTGCTGAAATATGTGTGCAATAGTTCCTAGCACCTGGGTGGCTTTTGCTATCCAGGTGCTACTATTATTTTATAAGCCTAGTTATTTTTTTATGTTATACAGAACGAATACATATACAGTTGAAAGTGTTACATCTGGTCATCCGGATAAAGTCTGTGATCAAATATCAGACGCGATACTCGATGCTTGTTTAGAGCAGGATCCTTATAGCCGTGTTGCTGTTGAAACATTCGGCAGCCACGGGCTTCTGGTGATTGGCGGTGAAGTTACAACAAAAGCGAAAGTTGATTACGAGCGCATTGCCCGCGACCTCTATAGTGCACTAGGGTATCAGGATCGATTGAAAGTGATCGTGCATATAGCGGAACAGTCGGGAGATATTGCCCAAGGAGTTGATACGGGCGGTGCGGGAGATCAGGGGATTATGTATGGATATGCGACCGATGAGACACCGGAATATCTGCCAAAGGGTGTTGTGCTGGTGCACAATCTTACAAAAGGCCTCGAATATCTTCGAAGAAAAGGCGGTGTATCGTGGTTACGGCCGGACGGTAAAGCACAGGTAACAGTAATGAATGGAGAAGTAGCGACCATATTAGTGAGTTGTCAGCATGCAGAAGATGTCTCACAAGGAGAGATTCGTGAGTCACTTATTGACCGCCTTATTAACCCGCTTGTAGGGTCTATCGGTGAAATAGAGGTACTTGTAAATCCAACTGGTTCTTTTGTTCGCGGAGGTTTTGCTGCTGACGCAGGTCTTACGGGGCGTAAGATTATTGTTGATACCTATGGCGGTCTTGTGCCGCATGGCGGCGGGGCTTTCTCTGGTAAGGATTCGACAAAAGTTGATCGTTCAGCTGCATATATGTGCCGTTTTGTTGCCAAACAGCTTGTTGCCGGTGGATTTGCGCATGAGTGCTTGGTTTCTGTTGCATACGCGATTGGTC
>Ga0209515_10007993_pt1 | contig 12532 bp, 9 predicted proteins | sample Subgroupgradi54m_FD_187454 | JGI IMG/M metagenome (GOLD analysis project Ga0209515, IMG submission 187454) | Subsurface groundwater microbial communities from S. Glens Falls, New York, USA - GMW60B uncontaminated upgradient, 5.4 m (SPAdes)... ... | reverse complement strand
CTCGACGATCTTGTCGTAGCACTGCCCGGGCGTGCCCCACACCTGGAGGTTCATGAAGAAGTCGATCACGGTGTCGGTGCCGTAGGTCGCGATCTTCTCCGCCATCTTGCCGTAGTACTCGTACCCACTGGTCTTCGCGAGATGGTCCCCGGCGAACTGGTAGTGCTCGAGGACCGTCTCGTAGTACCCGCCGATGTATCGGCGCGCCAGCTCCCGGGCGCGGTCGGGGTTCTCGTCACAGAAGACCCAGCCCGCGGCCACCGGGGGCGGCGCCTCGGCGCCGTTCACCTCGCGGTAGATCCCCCGGTAGGTGTCGAGCTCCCGGGCCACCTCCTTCCAGGGCTTCTGCGGGATGATGAGGATCCCCACGCCGAGCTCGGCCATGATGCGCGAGGACTCCGGCGAGACGGCCGCCGCGTACGTCCGGCCCCGGAACGTCTTGAACGGCGCGGGCCGGATCGCCGCGCGCGGCTGCGTGACGAAGCGTCCCTGGTACTCGCACCAGCCGCGCTCGAGCCCTTCGAGCAGCATCTGCGCCGACTCGACGAACCGCGGGCGCGACTCCTCCATCGGCAGGCGGAAGCCGTCGAACTCGACCTTGCCGGCGCCGCGCCCGAGGCCGAGGACCACGCGGCCGCTGGAGATGTTGTCGAGCATCGCGATCTGCTCGGCGACGCGGAGCGGGTCGTGCCACGGGAGCACGACGACCATCGAGCCGAGCAGCAGCCGCTCCGTCCGCCCGGCCATGTAGGTGAGGAACTGGAGCACGTCCGGGCACATCGTGTAGTCGGTGAAGTGGTGCTCGACGCCCCAGATCGACTCGAAACCCAGCGGCTCGGCGAGGTCGGCGAGCTTCAGCTCGTCCCGGTAGACGTCGAAGTCGCTCCTCGCCTGCCGGGGATTCTGGAAGACCGTGGCCATGCCGACGTGCATGTTGATCTCTCCTGTCCGGGTTTTCGCGTCCCGGCTAGAACACGACGACCGCGCGCGTCACCTCGCCGCGCTCCATGCCCTCGAAGCCGGCGTTGATGTCGGCGAGCGAGAGGCGGTGGGTGATCAGCTCGTCCAGGCGGAGCGCGCCGTCGAGGTAGGCCTGGGCGAGCCGCGGGAAGTCGACGCGCGGCCGGGCGCCGCCGTAGCTCGAGCGGACGATGCGCTTCTCGCCCATCAGCGAGCCGAAGCGGAGCGAGACCTTCGCGCCGACCGCGGTCTTGCCGAGGATGACGACGGCGGCGCCCGGCCGCGCCGCCTCCAGCGTGTGCTGGAGGCTCGCCTCGTTGCCGGCGGCCTCGAAGGCGTAGTCGGCTCCCCGCCCGCTCGTGAGCGTGCGCACCGCCGCCGCCGGGTCTTCCCGGCCGGCGTGCACCGTGTGCGTGGCGCCGAAGCCGGGGGCCATGGCGAGATGACGCTCGCTGACGTCGACCGCGATGACCGTCCGCGCGCCCGCCAGCCGCGCGCCCTGCAGCACGTTGAGGCCGACGGCCCCGCAGCCGACCACGACCACGCTCGACCGGGGCGCCACGCGCGCCACGCGGACGACCGCGCCCACGCCGGTCATGACGCCGCAGCCGATCAGGCAGGCGCGGTCGAAGGGCACCTCCTTCGGCACCGGCACCGCGCCGGCCTCGGGGACGACGCTGTGCTGGGCGTGCGACGAGACCACGGAGAAGTGGTGGAGCCTGGCGCCGCGGAGGCTGAGCCGCGACTGCCCGTCGGGCAGGGTCCCGGCGCCGACCGCGGCCACCAGCGGCTCGCACAGGATGGGCTCCCCCTGATCGCAGTAGAAGCAGTGACCGCAGTTGGGGCTCCAGGAGCAGACGACGTGGTCGCCGCGCCGCACGCGCGTGACCTCGTTGCCCACCGCCTCCACCACCCCGGCGCCTTCGTGCCCGAGGACGATCGGCAGCGGGAGCGGGAGCGACCCGCGCATGACCTCGAAGTCCGTGTGGCAGAGCCCGCTGGCGCCGATCCGCACCAGCACGTCGCGGGGCTTGAGCGCCGCGATCTCGACGCGCTCGACGACGAGCGGCTTGCCGACTTCGTGGAGGACGGCGGCGCTGGTCTCCACGGGCCGGCCTACATCCCCGCGGCCGGCGGCGTCCGGGTCAGCGCCTCGTGGAGCCGGCGCGCGGCCGCGGCCTGCGCGGCGATGGCGTCCTCCACCGTCCCGCCCGGCGGCTCCTGGAGCAGGTCGAAGTGATGGTAGTCGTCCCGGCCACGCGCGAGCACCGCCGTCACCCGCTCGCCGACCTGCGCGACCTCCGGGGTGACGAAGCGGACGGCGAAGCCGACGCGCCGGCCGTCCGCGCGGTTCGGGTTCGAGCCGTGGATGATGTTGACGTGGTGGAGCGACAGCTCGCCCGCGCGCAGGACGACGTCGGTGGCGTCCTCGTCGCGCACGTCGACCTGGACCTCCTGGCCGCGGCTCAGCAGGTTCTCCTTCGCCCACGTCTCCTTGTGGGGCAGGATCGGGCGCTTGTGGGAGCCGGCCACCACGCGCATGCCGCCGTTGTCCACGGTGCTGTCGGTGAGCGCGATCCAGGCGGTGGCGACCTGCGTGGAGGTGAGCCCCCAGTAGGTGCCGTCCTGGTGCCACGAGATGTAGGCGGGGTCGTGCGGGTGCTTGGGGAAGATCGACACGGTCCAGATCAGGATGTCGGGCCCGAGGACGTCCTCGACGGCGTCGAGCACGCGCGGAAGCGTGGCGAGATCGTACGCCCAGCGGAAGTAAAGGTGGGTCTGCGAGAGCTGTCGCGCCGAGGGCCTGCCGCCGAGCCGCGCCTCCAGGTCGTAGAACGCGTCGCGGAACCACGCGACCTCGGCCGGCGACAGGGCCGGGATGGGGAACACGATGCCGTCCTCGCGATACCGCTCCACCTGCGCCTCGCTCAGGACCCTGGGCATGATGCTCGTCTCCTTCGACCTGGGGGGCTCGTACGCCCCCGGCAACGCATGATACATCGGCCGCATGCGCATGCGCATTGACTCCCCCGGGGGCCGGGTCTAGTATCCCATTCCTCGGCAGCACGCTGGTCCCTGTTCAAACCTCGCGTCACCGAAAAGGGAGGGCACCATGGGAGTCGTCAAGCGGAGCATCTTCACCCTCGCCGTCCTCGCGCTCGTCGGGCTCGCGCTCACGCCGCCCGCGCTCGCCGTCGATCCCGGATTCCCGTCGCCCACCGGCGATCCGAGCGTCGTCCCGCCCGGGGCGCGGCTCGACCGGATCTTCGACGGCGGCTGTCTCCTGACCGAGGGCGTCGCCGCCGGCCACGATGGAATGATCTACTTCAGCGACATCACCTTCTCGAAGTTCTGCAAGGACCCCTCGGGCAAGTACATCCAGGCCGGCAACATCTGGAAGTACGACCCGCGGACCAACGAGGCCTCGATCTACCGCTCGCCGAGCGGCATGTCCAACGGGCTGAAGTTCGACCGCGACGGCAACATGATCGCCGCCCTCGGAGCCGACTACGGCGGGCGCGCGCTCGTCAAGACCGACATGAAGAGCGGCCGGAGCTGGATCCTCACCGGGCTCTTCGAGGGTCGGCCCTATAACGCGCTCAACGACATCAGCATCGACGAGAAGGGCCGGATCTACTTCACCGATCCGCGCTACCTCGGCCACGAGCCGATCGAGCAGGCGGGCGTCGCCGCCTACCGCCTGGACCCAGACGGCTCGGTGCACCGGATCGCCACCGACTGCGGCAAGTGCAACGGCATCCTGGTGTCGCCGGACCAGAAGCGGCTCTACATCGTGAGCAACGACAACGGCTGGTGGGAGTTCCAGAACCTGAAGGAGGGCGAGAAGACGCTGCAGGGGACGCACGCCCTGTTCGTGTACGACCTCGCCTCCGACGGGACCGTCAGCAACCGCCGCTTCTTCAAGGACTACAGCAAGGACCGCACGCCGGCGTGCGCCGGGCCCGACGGGGTTGTGGCCGACGACGAGGGCAACGCGTGGGTGGTCGAGCGCTGCGAGCACCGTCCGGGCGTGACGGTGTACGCGCCGGACGGCCGCGAGCTCGCGCACATCTCCACCGGCAAGGAGCTCCCGACCAACGTGGGCTTCGGCCGGGGCACGGACGCGAACCTGCTCTACCTGACCTCCGGCAAGAACGTCTACAAGATCCGGGTCGGGAAGAACGGCTACCAGCTCCCGTAACCCGCGTCGTGGCCTGATCCGCGGGCCGGGGCGCCGCCGCTCCGGCCCGCGTCCATCCTTTCCCCGGAGGTATCGATGAAAGCGGCGATGGTCGCGGTGTCGGTGGCGCTGCTGGCGGGGTGCGCGTCGATGACGGCGGGCCCGCGCGCCAGCGCGACCGCCGACCTGCGGAACGCGATCGGGCAGCCCGTCGGCACGGCCCGGCTCGAGGAGGTGGGCAGCGGCGTCCACATGGTCCTCGAGATGACCGGCATGCCGCCGGGCGAGCACGCGGTGCATGTGCACGCCGTGGGCCGGTGCGAGCCGCCGGCCTTCGCCTCCGCCGGCCCGCACTTCAACCCCGGCGGGCGCCACCACGGCCTCCTGAACCCGGAGGGCCCGCACGCCGGCGACCTCCCGAACATCACGATCGGATCCGACGGGCGCGGGCGCATGGAGACCATGAACGAGCGCGTCACCCTGAGCGCCGGAGCCAACTCGCTCCTGGACGCCGACGGCAGCGCCCTCGTCGTCCACGCGGCGGCCGACGACTTCAAGACCGACCCCGCGGGCAACGCCGGCGCCCGGATCGCCTGCGGCGTGATCACGGAGACGCCGATGTCGAAGGCGGAGCCGGTCCGCGGCTACTGAACATTCGAAGGGGGCCTCGACGGCCCCCTTCGAGCATCCCCCCAGAACGGTTGCGCCGGCGAAGCCGGCGCTCGAACAGCGGTTGCTCGCGGGTCGCGCCGGTCGCCTCCGTCACCGCTCCCGGCGGCGGCGCTCCGCCGCGCGCTCGGCCTCGAGCCGCTCGAGCGCCACCTCGGTGTGGTCGGCGAAGGCCATCGCCTCGGCGAGGGCGCGGTGGCCCGCGCTCGCGGCGATCAGGCGGTGCATCTCCTGGCAGATCTGCCGGTAGGCGGGGTGCCCCTGGGGCGCGGTGCGCAGCTCGATCACGTGCATGGCCTCGCGCGCGTTCATGTGCATGTAGAACCGCACCCGGTAGGCCATGGCCACCGCGTAGGGCGCGACTTCGGGAAGCCCCGCCGCGGCGATCGCGTCGTGGAGCGCGGCCGACTCGTCCATGACGCGCGTCCAGTCGGCGAGCGCGCCCGCCGCCTCCACCGCGGCCGGCGTCACGTACCCGTGGCGCGGCGAGAGCGGCTGCCACTCGAGGGTGAGCAGGCGGTGGCGCTGCAGGTCGCGGAAGGCGCCGTAGTCGCCGAGCACGTCGAACCGGTAGGCGGTGCGCTCGAAGGCACGGCCGGGCTTGTGGCGGCGGTTGGCGCGCTTGCCCACGTAGGCGCGCAGCACGGCGCGGCGCTCCTCGTGGCTCATCCGCCGCGCCAGCTCGAGGAGCTGGTCGTCGGGCAGCGCCGAGGCGGCGTACAGCGCCGCCGCCACGACCTTCACCTCGCCCTCCGGATCGTACTCGGTCAGCGTGACCTCCGCCCGCGGCTCCGGGCGCGCCGGCGCGAGCTGCGCGGCGACGGCGCGCGTCGCCGCCCGCGTCTCGGCCAGGTACGCCGACCACGCCTCGCCCCGCCCCGGCAGGTCCACCCGCTTCAGCAACGCCGGGATCACCGTGCGCAGCTCGCGGAGCATCTCGCCGGCGTACGCGCGCACCTCGGCCAGCGGGTGGGCGCGCATCCGGAGCAGGAGCTGCTCGTAGGCCTGCCCGGTGCCGTAGATCCCCACGTTCGACGTGGTCGCCGCGGGCAGCAGGCCCCGCAGCGTGTCGAGCGCCTTGGCCCGGATCGTCATCCGGTAGACCGCGTCGGACTCCTCCGGGCCCTTCGGGTGCCACCCGGACCAGAGCTCGCGCATCTTCGGCAGCCAGGTGCGGTAGGTGTCGAAGGCGGCGTCGAGCGCGCGCACGTAGCGCGCGCGCAGCGCGCCGTCCAGCTCGGCCGGGACGTGGTAGCGGTACCGGCCGCCCGGCTGGTCGTCGTAGGGGACGTAGCGCGTGGACTGCTCGAGGTAGGCCATGAGCCGCCCCCACTCGAGCACCTTGGTGGCGATGTTGGAGGCGCCCTCGCACGCGAGGTGGGCGCCGCCGAGCTGGGCCACGGAGTCGTCGCCGTACTCGACGAAGATGCGGTCGTACAGCTCCTCCGCCCGCGCCACCCCGGTGGCCGGCGTCCCCGGCGCGGCCTCTCCGGCGGCCAGCGGCCCGGCGAACTCGTCGAGAAAGAGGCGGCGGAGCGACTTGGCCGAGCGCGAGTAGCGCGCGAAGAGGGCGCCCTTGACGACCTCGGGCAGGTTGACGAGGGCGAAGACCGGGCCGTCGAGGTTGGTGAAGTAGGGCGCCAGCGCGGCGCGCTCGGCCGGCGTGAAGGCCTCGCTCATGCTCCGCGATTCTATCAGGCCGGCGCGCGGGCCCGCGCGCGGAAGAAGGCGCCCATGCCGGAGGGGGCCGTCGAGGCCCCCTCCGACTTGATTCAGCCCTTGAGCGTCAAGTAGACGGCCGCGCCCTCGCGGTGCACGAGGACGAGGCTGGGCTGGCCGGGCGGGCGCTTGTCGATCGCCCGCTTCAGGTCCTCGGCGTTCTTCACGGGCTGCCGGTTGACCTCGGTGATCACGTCACCGGGCCGGATGCCCGCCTCGTCGGCCGGGCTCCCCTCCTGGACCTCGCGCACCACCACGCCCTGCTTCTGCTCGGTGCCGAGCTCCTTGGCGATATCCGGGGTCAGGGGCTCGACGGCCAGCCCGAGCTTGCCTTTCTGCGCCTTGCCCTCGCCCTCGCCCGCGGCCGCGACTTCCTCCCGGTCCTCGAGCTTCGCGATCGTCGGCGACAGCGTGACGGCCTTGCCGTCGCGGACGATCTTCATGGTGACGGCCTTGCCCACCGGCGTGGCGGCCACGATGCGCGAGAGGTCGGTCGTGCGGCCGATCTTGTGCCCGTCGAACTCCACAATGACGTCGCCGGCCTTCACGCCGGCCTTCGCCGCCGGGGAGTCCTCCTTCACGCTCGACACCAGCGCGCCCTCGGTCTGTGGCACGTTGAACGTCTTGGCCAGGTCCGCGGTGAGCGGCTGGATGGTCACGCCGAGCCAGCCCCGCGTCACGCTGCCGTGCTCGACGAGCTGGGGCGCCACGAACTTCGCCATGTTGATCGGCACCGCGAAGCCGATGCCGACGGACCCGCCGCTCCGGCTGAAGATGGCGGAGTCGATGCCGATCGCCTCGCCCTTGGCGTTGACGAGCGGCCCGCCGCTGTTGCCCGGGTTGATGGAGGCGTCCGTCTGGATGAAGTCATCGTAGGGCCCGCCGCCGATCACGCGCCCGGTGGCGCTCACGATGCCCGTGGTCACCGTCTGCTCGAGGCCGAAGGGGTTGCCGATGGCCATCACCGGCTCGCCCACCTGGAGGGCGCTCGAGTCGCCGAGCGGGATCGTCGGCAGCTTGCCGCCGTTTTCGATCTTCAGGAGCGCGATGTCGGTCTTCGGGTCCTTGCCGACGACCTTGGCCGTGAACTCGCGCCCGTCGGACACCTTCACGTCGACCTCGGTGGCCTCGTCGACGACGTGGTTGTTGGTCAGGATGTAGCCCTGGGTGTTGATGATGAAGCCCGAGCCGCGGCCCATCATCGGATGGCGCTCCTGGGGAGGACCGAACCGCTTGAAGAACTCCTTGAACTCCTCGGGCATCTGCTTGGGCAGGCGCGGGCCGGCCGGCCCGCTTTCGGCGGCCATCTTCGTCGTGATGTTGACGACGGCGGGCTTGACGGTCTTGGCGATCTCCACCCAGTTGGGCATGGTCGCCGTCGGGACCGCCGTCTCGGGATTCCGCTCCGTCCACAGCTTGGACTGGGCGTCCGTGAAGCCGATGCCGGGCAGCACGGCGATCGCCGCCAGGATCGCCACGAACGCGACGGGACCGGCCCACCGCTTGAAGGGGTAAATCCGACGCATAGGTGATCCTCCTCCTTGTAGAGACAGACGGGTTGTCCACTTGCAAGACGAGCGATGGTCCCTGCGTATTCGCTTGAGCCTGCAAGAGCAACTCCGGTGCCACGGACGCGACGGGAGGCGGGGTCAGGCGGAAGCGGCGGAGATACCGAGCATCTTGCCGCCGCGAGACCGGCGCGCCCCCCGGGCGCGCGCACGGGCGGCGGCAAGAAGCTCCAGGGCGTTTACTTCTTGGCCTTCTTCGGCTTCTTCTTCTCCTTGCGCCCTCGGTCCTTGGATGCCATGTCTTTTCCTCCTTTCTCGGCGGCGACGGGCCCCCCGGGCACGACGGCCGCGCCGCCCGGCTCAGCGCTTCTGGGGCGGCTCCAGAACCACGGTGGTCAGGGGGGCGAGGTAGGCCCGGGCGACGCGCAGCACATCGTTGGCGGTCACCACCTCGACGGCCCGGCGGTAGCGAGCGGGGAAGTCGTGGCCGACCCCGACGATCTCGTAGAACGCGAGGTACCAGGCCTGCCGGGCGTTGGTCCGGCGGTCCATGGCGAAGGTGCCGAGGAGGTAGGCCTTGGCCCGGCGCAGCTCCTCGTCGCTGATCCGCGTGGTGCGGATCCGCTCGAGCTCCTTCATGAGCGCCTGCTCGGCGCCGCGGCCGTTCGCGGGCGCGGCGCCCATGTAGACCAGGAACGAGCCCGGCCCGCGGGTGGGCTCGAAGAAGGCAGTGACCGTGTAGGCCAGGGCCTGCTTGTCGCGCAGCTCCACGAAGAGCCGCCCCGCCAGCCCGCCGCCGAGCACGGTGCGCAGGACCTGGACGGGCGCGTAGTCGCGGTCGGAGACGCGCGGGGCCAGGTCGCCGGTCACGATCTGCGTCTGCTGCGCCGCCTGCGCGATCACCATACGGCTGGCCCTGGGCGGCCGCACCGGGGGCACCGCGTCGTTCGGCGCCTCCCCGGTCGCCCGCATCGGCCTGAAGAGGCGCCGCGCCTCGGCCATCACCTCGGCCGCCGGCACCTCGCCGCTCACGGCAAGCACCATGCGCTCAGGCCGGTAGAAGCGGCGATACCACGCGACGATCGCCGCGGTGTCGATCCGGGGGATCGACTCCCGCGTGCCGAGGGTCGGGAGCCCGTAGGGGTGGGAGCCGTAGAGCTTCGCGAAGAACGTGTCGAAGGCGTGCGTCGCGGCGTTGTCCTGCCGCTTCTGGATCCGGGCGAGCAGGAACTCCTTCTCCCCTTCCACCTGGTCCGGCAGGAACGCCGGCTCCAGCGCCAGCTCCGCCGTCAGCCCGAGCAGCTCCCGCCAGAACCGCGCCAGCGCCGTGCCCTTGATCTCCGAGTAGTCCGTGTCGCCGTTCGCGGAGAGCGTGCCCCCGAGCCCGGTGATCGTCTCGGCGATCTCGCCCCCGTTGTGCCTGGTGGTGCCCTTGACGATCGCCGCCTGGAGGTAGTTCGAGATGCCGGCGTTGGCCGCGCTCTCCCACCGCGAGCCCATCTTGATCTGCACCGAGACGGCCACCACCGGCGCGGCGGGATTCGCGCGCACCAGCACCGTGAAGCCGTTGTCGAGCCGCTCCCGCCCGACCGGCAGCTCGGCCGCGCGCGCGGCCGCCGGCAGGATCAGGATCAGCGCGACGAGGAGCGCCGCGCGCCTCACTTGCCCCCCGCCTCCGGGACGAAGCGGACGCGAGCGTAGTCGGTCAGGCCGAAGTACTTCCGGGCCGCCGCCCCCATCTGGCCGGCCGTGATCTCGCGCAGGCGGGGCAGGTAGTTCAGCTCGTTCTCCAGCGTCCAGGTCGTCTCCGCCTGCCCGTAGTCCCGCGCCAGCCCCTCCACCGTCTCGATGTCGAACGCGTAGTTGGCCTCCGCCGTCACCAGCGCCCGCTCCCGCTCGACCTCGCTCACGCCTTCCTGCTGGATCCGCTGGACCTCGGCGAGGACCGCGCGCTCCGCCTTGTCCAGGTTCTCCGCGTCGAGCCGGGCCGTCACCGACACGTGCCCTCCGAACTGCCGCGTCACGTACCCGGCCTCGATCGTGCTCACCAGCCCCGCCCGGTCCCGCACCCCGACGTTGAGCCTCGAGCTCGGGGAGTCGCCGAGGATGTAGGTCAGGAGGTCGGTCGCCGAGACGTCCTCCTCCGCGACCGAGGGCGCCCGCCACACCATCCCGAGGTACGCCTGCTTCTCCGGTCGCGGGATGTCGGCGACCCGCCCGCCGGGGTCCGGCTGGAGCGGCATCGCGGCGCGCTCCGGCGCCGACCCCGTGAACCGCCCGAAGGTCCGCTCCGTGACCGCGCGGATCTGCCCCGGCTCCACCGCGCCGACGACGACGAGGACCATGTTGGCCGGCACGTAGTGCTTCGTGTAGTAGCGCGCGAGCTGCTCGCGCGTGAGCCCCTTGATGATCTCCGGCGTGCCCAGCACCGGCTGCCCGTACGGGGTCGGCGCGTAGGCGACCTCCGACAGCCGCCGCTGCAGGAACCGGTCCGGGTCGTCCTGCGTGAGCCGCACCTCGTCCAGCACGACCTGCCGCTCCCGGTCCAGCTCCGTCTGGTCGAACGTCGCGTTCACCGCGATGTCCGCCAGCAGCTCGATTCCCTCCGCCGCGTGATCCGCGGGCAGCACCACGTCGAAGTGGGTGAAGTCGTAGGACGTGAAGGCGTTGCTCTGTCCGCCCACCCCTTCGATCATCCGGTCAATCGACCCGGGCGGCCGCGTCGCCGTCCCCTTGAACAGCATGTGCTCGAGCATGTGGGACAGCCCCAGCTCGTCCGGCGCCTCGTCGCGCCCGCCCACCCGGAACCACACCTGCAGCGCCACCACGTCGCTCGCGCGGTGCTCCTGCGTGATCAGCACGACGCCGTCGGGGAACACGTGGCGCTGCGGGCGCGACCCGGCGGCCTGGGCGTGAGCCGGGAGGACCGGGACGAAGAGGGCACGGGCGGAGATGACGATCGCGACCAGGATCAGTACGCGATACGGACGCATTTCCGGTGGAGCGTATCACCAAACCCCGCGGGACGCGAGAAACGCGCGCGCCCTTCCCGCGGGGGCTCGGCTATGATGGTCGGCGATGACGCTCGGCTGGCGCGCCTGGCTTCTCGCCGCCCTGCTGATCGGCGGCGGGGCGGCCCCGGCCGAGGCCCAGGTCTTCCTGGCGTCCCGGCCCCATCCCGACTTCGCGATCGGTCCCCTCTTCATCCGGGCCACCGTCGCCCCCGACCTGGGCCCCGTCCTGATCGACGTGCTGTGGAGCCTGGAGATCCCGGCGACGCGGAGCGCGCTCGAGCTCGAGCAGGACCTTTACCTGATCTGGCCCGGCGAGGTCAGCGGCCTCACCACTCCGGGCGACCCGGACCGCGCCCTCGTCCGTTACGTCGAGCAGCGTGGCTTCACGGCGCTCTCCGAAGGCCGGCTCCCGCTCTACGCCCGGAGCCTCTACCAGATGGGCCATCATCAGCCGCCGGAGCCGGTGGGCGGCGGCGCGCCGTTCGTGACGTTCGTGCAGACGGGGACCGCCCTCGGCCTCACCTCACCGGCCAGCTTCATCCGCATTCCCTGGACCCCGCGGGTCGCGAACCGCGCCTGGCTCGTGGACCTGCAGATGCGCATCGGCGGCCTGATCAAGCCGCGCAAGGCGAACTGGATCGAGGACGCCTTCTGGGGGAAGCGCCACCTCTTCGGGCTCACCTACCACGACGTGCGCCCGCGGGCGGTCTTCCCGCTCTACTTCGAGCACCGCGACCGCGTGATCCGTCTCGGGGAGGCGCCGGCGGAGCTGATCGTGAACTTCGCCGACGCCGATCACCTGAAGATCGACGAGGTCGTCCCGGCGTCGAGCCGGCGGCAGCTCAGCGAGTCGCTCGAGAGCACGGAGGTCGTCTCGCTCTTCCTCGCCAAGTCGCAGGGGATCACCGCCCAGCAGCTCACGGTCCAGTTCGGCTACTTCTCGGGGCTCCAGGCGCTGGCGCCGGTGGTCATCCCGCTGGTCTTCTTCATCCTGGGCAACCTCGCCGGGCCGCTGCTCCAGCGGCTCGCGCGCAGCGCCGCCCGCGGCGTGGCCGCCCGCGTGCAGCTGGGACGGCCCCGGGAGCACCCGCGCTCGCGGCGGACCGGCGTCGTCCTCGGGCGCGACCTGCTCGCGCAGATCGTGCCGGGCCAGACCCGGTACGACGACGTGCTCCGCCTCTGCGGCCCCGACCCCGAGCGTCACGAGCGCCTGGCCACGCCCGGGCGGGAGACGCTCGTCTACCGCGGGCGGCGCATCGTGCCCCAGCGCAACCGCACGTTCGGGTGGCTCACGACGGTGAGCCGCTGGGAGCTCGAGGACCACACCACGGAGATCGAGCTCGAGGACGGCGTGGTCCGCGACGTCCAGGCGCACGTCCGCCGCACGCGCCTGTCCGGCCCCGAGGCGCCGGCGTCCTAGCGCGGATCATTCACGAACGTCGACGCCCAGCGGCGGGCGGGTCCTGGCGCGGCAGGCAGGC
>Ga0209515_10007992_pt1 | contig 12533 bp, 12 predicted proteins | sample Subgroupgradi54m_FD_187454 | JGI IMG/M metagenome (GOLD analysis project Ga0209515, IMG submission 187454) | Subsurface groundwater microbial communities from S. Glens Falls, New York, USA - GMW60B uncontaminated upgradient, 5.4 m (SPAdes)... ... | reverse complement strand
GACCTGGACGAAGCCTGAATTCGAAGTCGTGGCCGTGACGATGGAAGTCACCGCGTACGCGGCGACTCGCTAGAGGCCCGAAGGAGGCGGTGCTGTCAAAGCTCCGCCTCCTTTCCCGTACGTGAGGGTTGCTCTCCTTGGTACGGCCGCGGGCGGTGGTTTCCCCCAGTGGAACTGCTGGTGCCCTTCCTGCCGCGTTGCTAGACAAAATCCCCAGGCAGCCAGACCCCGCCGTCAATCCTCCGCAGCGATTAGCGTCGACGGGCAGCGTTGGTTCTTGCTGAACGCATCGCCCGACGTACGAGACCAGCTCGCGCAGTTCTTCCGTGCAACGCCAGCCACGATCAGGCACGTGCCCATCGAGGGCGTGCTGCTCACCGACGCGGAGCTCGATCACACGCTGGGCCTCGTGCTGCTGCGCGAAGCGCGGCATCTTCCGATCTTCTCGACCGCGGCTGTCTGTGCGATGCTCGAGCGCGATTCACGGATCCTGCCGGTGACGCGGGCGTTTTCCGACGTGCCGGTGACGGAGCTTCTGCTGGACACGCCGCAGGCGCTCCGGTACCGTGACGGCTCGCCGAGCGGGCTCTCTGTCGAGGCCTTTGCCGTTCCGGCGGGACCCCCGCGGTTCGCGCGGAGCGACGACTTCGGGCACACGGTTGGGATGGTGCTCACCGACGGGGACAGCGGTAAGATGTGTGCCTTCGTGCCGGCTTGCGGTCGCTTGACGGCCTCGTTGCTCGAGCGCTTCGCACAGGCCGACGTATTGCTCTTTGACGGGACCTTCTGGACCGACGACGAGTTGATCGCGCTCGGCATCGGCGACCGGACTGCCCGGCAGATGGACCATCTCCCGATCTCAGGTCCCGACGGCAGCCTGGAGCAGCTCGCGGCGCTGCCATGCAGGCACCGCATCTACACGCACATCAACAACACGAACCCGATGCTCGTGGAGTACTCTCCCGAGTGCGCGGTGGTCCAGCGGGCCGGCCTCACGATTGGCGTCGACGGTTTGGAGATCAACGTGTAGCATTGTCACGACGCTTCTTCAAGCCGCCGAGGGACGGTGGGCCTGGCCGGAGAAGCTTCGCGACCAGGGAAGTCGATGACGATTGGTTTACACGCCTCCACGCTGGCCACGCCCGTGCCCCCGCCAATCCCGGTGCTGGACGCGCCACTGGCACCTGAAGCGCTCGCCGACGCGCTGCGGGCGTTCAGCCGCTCGTACTACGCGAACCACCCGTTTCATCACTTGATGCACGAAGGCCGCCTCACGCCGCGGCAACTGCAGGGATGGGTGGCCAACCGGCTCGCCTACCAGCGGGCGGTCCCTCGAAAGGACGCGGCGATCCTCTCGAACTGCCCCGATCCTGAGGTCCGCCGCCTCTGGCTGCCGCGCATCATCGACCACGATGGGGCCGAAGCGGGCACGGGCGGGATCGAGATGTGGATCAGATTGGGCGAGGCGGTCGGCGTGCCCCGTGAAGAGATGGAGGACGAGCGACATGTGTTGCCGGGCGTCCGGTTCGCGGCTGAAGCCTATGTGACCTTCTGCAAGACCAAGCCCTGGATCGACGCCGTCGCCTCGTCTTTGACGGAGCTGTTTGCGCCGGATCTCATGCGTAAACGCATCGCCGCGTTCCCTGAACACTACCCGTGGATTCGCCCCGGCGCGCTCGACTACTTCAAGAGCCGCCTGATCCAGGCGCCGCGTGACAGCCAACAGGGACTGTGGCTCGTCCAAACGCATTGCATCTCGATCGACACGCAGCGGCGCGCCTTCGACGCACTGGCGTTCAAGATCGAGATGCTGTGGGTGATGATTGATACGATTCATCACGCCTATGCGGAGCCTTGACGTGGCGCCTTTGACGTGGAAATGACCAGCGCGACGGTTCCGGCGCTGTGGCGCCTGGCTCGACTGGATTTCGACCCGGTCCGCCAGCGACACGTGTTGCTCTACCCAGAAGGCACGGTTCTGCTCAACGACACGGGCGCCGCGATCCTGGAGCTCTGCGACGGCCACCGCAGCGTGAGTGAGATCGCTCGGGTCCTGCAGGAGCGCTACGGGAACGACGTGACCGCGGACGTCGTCGAGTACCTGTCCGGCCTTGCCGAGAGAGAGCTGGTCCGTGACGCGTAATCACCCGACCACGCTGGTGGCCGAGCTGACGCATCGCTGTCCGCTCCACTGCCCGTACTGCTCGAATCCGCTCGAGATGAATCGGGCGGACGAAGAGTTGTCGACCGATGACTGGAAGCGCGTCCTGACTCAAGCTCGCGAGCTCGGTGTGCTGCAGCTCGGGCTTTCGGGGGGAGAGCCGCTCGTACGGAAGGACCTCGAGGAACTGGCCGCCCATGCCCACGGACTGGGCCTCTACACGACGCTCGTGACGTCGGGACTCGGTCTGACGCGCTCACGGGCAGAGAAACTGCGCGAGGCGGGACTCGAGCACGTCCAGATTTCGCTCCAGGACTCCGACGTCGAGACCGCGGAACGGGTCGCGGGCGCTTCCTCCGTCAAGCAGAAGGAGGCCGCCGTCGCCAGCGTTCGGGAGCTGGGATTCGCCTTCTCGATCAACGTCGTCCTCCACCGGGCCAACCTCGATCGTATCGGTGAGATCATCGAGCTGGCAGGCTCACTCGGCGCCGACCGCCTCGAACTGGCCAACACGCAGTACTACGGCTGGGCGCTCGCGAACCGGCGGGCCTTGATGCCGACGCGAGAGCAGGTTGTTGCCGCGGATCGCGTCGCCCTGGAAGCCATGGCGCGTTATCGAGGCCGGATGCAGGTTCTATACGTACTCCCGGACTATTACGAGGAGTACCCGAAGCCGTGCTACGGAGGGTGGGGGAAACATTATCTGCTCGTGGCGCCGGATGGTCGAACGCTTCCCTGCCACGGAGCGACCCACATCACGACGCTGGCCTTCGACACCGTACGAGACCGCTCGCTGCAGTGGATTTGGGCCGAGTCGCCCGCATTCCAAGCGTTCCGCGGCGAGGAGTGGATGCAGGAGCCCTGCCGGAGCTGCCCGCGCAAAGCGATCGATTTCGGCGGCTGCCGCTGTCAGGCGTTTGCGCTCACCGGCGATGCCACCAGCACCGATCCCGTCTGCAGGCTGTCACCGCGCCACGCCGTCGTCGAGGAGGCGCTGAATGATGCGGCGGGACCAATCACATACCGCTACCGTGATCTCGTGATGCACTCGCCGCGGCCGTGAGCGCATCGCGTCCCGCCGCCGTCACGAGCCTCGTGGTCTTCGGCCTCACGGCGTGGCTCTTCGATCCGGAGCACCGGTTCATTCGACGCGGTCCGTCGTAGGCCTCCATGCCGATCACCGCGCCGTACGGAACCTGGACCTCACCGCTGTCTGCCCGCATCGTCGCCGACGGCAGCGTGCAGTTGAGCCGCGTCATCCTCGACGGCGACGATCTCTATTGGCTCGAACGCCGGCCGGGGGAAGGCGGTCGCAGCGTGGTCGTCACGCGCAGCCCGCACGGTCGAATCGCTGACGTCACCCCCATCGGGACCAACGTGCGAACCCGCGTCCACGAGTACGGCGGCGCAGCGTACGCCGTGTCGCAGCGGACCCTCTACTACTCCGAGTTCGCGGACCAGCGGGTGTACCGGCTGGAGGCGGGCGGCGTTCCAGAGCCGCTCACGCTGGCTGGTCAGTGGTGCTACGCAGATTACACGGTCGACCCTGCGCGCCGGCGACTCGTCTGCGTGCGAGAGGACCACACTTCAACGGGTCGCGAAGCGGTCACGACGCTCGTGAGCGTGGCGCTGGACCGTCCCCCGGCAGCGGCGACGGTGATCGTCTCCGGTCACGATTTCTATTCGAGCCCCCGCTTCAGTCCTGACGGCTCGCGCCTGGTGTGGCTGGCGTGGCGCCATCCCGACATGCCGTGGGACGGCACCGAGCTGTGGGCCGCGGACGTCGGCCGGGACGGTCGGCTCGGGCATCGGACACTGCTGGCCGGCGGCGGCGAGGAGTCGATCTACCAGCCAGGGTGGTCGCCTGACGGCACGCTGTACTTCGTGTCGGATCGCACCGGCTGGTGGAATCTTTACCGTGTGCGCTCCGGGCGGGCGGAGGACGTTCACCCGATGGCGGCGGAGTTCGGCCGCCCCCAATGGCAGCTCGGGACCTCGACGTGGGCGTTCGCTGACGAGTCGCGCCTCCTCTCAGCGTACCTCGACGACGGGACGTGGCGGCTCGCGAGTATCGACGTCACGTCCGGCGCGCTGGTCCCGATAGACGTCGATGTCGAGCCCGGCGACAGCATCGTGGCAACTGGCACGCACGCCGTGTTCATCGGAAGCTCATCGCGAGCTCCTGACGCGGTGGTACGCGTCACTCTGGCGACTTCCGCGGTCGAGACGATTCGACAGGCTTCGACCCTCACGATCGATCCCGGCTATCTCTCGATGCCAGAGGCGCTCCAGTTTCCGACCGACAATGGCCTCACGGCGCGCGCGTTCTACTACGCGCCGTCCAATCGTGATTTCACGGCGCCTGCTGGCGAGCGGCCTCCGTTGATCGTCGTCAGTCACGGCGGTCCCACGGCGATGCACAGGCCGACGCTGAATCTCGAGCTGCAGTACTGGACAAGCCGTGGCTTCGCCGTGGTGGGCGTGAACTACGGAGGCAGCGCCGGGTACGGGCGGGCCTATCGACAGCGGCTGAACGGACAGTGGGGCGTCGTGGATGTCGCCGACTGCGTCAACGCCGCAGCTCATCTGGCGGCCCACGGGCAGGCGGACGCGGACCGCCTGATCATTCGCGGCAACAGCGCCGGTGGTTACACGACGCTGGCCGCGCTGACTTTTCGCCCCCATGAATTCAAGGCGGTGTTCAAGGCGGGCGCGAGCTACTACGGGATCAGTGATCTCGAGGCGATGACGCGCGACACGCACAAATTCGAGTCGCGGTATCTCGAACGCCTCGTGGGTCCGTACCCAGCGAAGCGGGACGTCTATCGCGCGCGATCTCCCATCCACTTCGTGGACAGACTGTCATGCCCGCTGATTCTTTTCCAGGGCCTCGAGGACCAGGTGGTGCCGCCGGACCAGTCACGGATGATGGCCGACGCCGTGCGCGCGAAGGGCCTGCCGGTCGCATTCCTCACCTTCGAAGGCGAGCAGCACGGATTCCGTAAGGCCGACACGATTGTCCGCTGCCTCGAAGCCGAGCTGTTCTTCTATGGCGCCGTCTTCCGGTTCAGGCCGGCGGACGCGATCTCGCCAGTTCCTATCGACAATCTCGATCGGTGGAAGCTGGCTCTCGCGAGTGCTCCGCGCGGAACACTCAACCCGTAGCCGTTGAAGGAGTGTGATCGCCTTGCCGGAAGTTGGTGGCCTTCACCATCGGTACGAGCGCCGGGCGGCCTGGCGGCGGCTGGCAGGGCACTGTCAAGTTGACGAGGACAGGGCCTGACGATCCTTCGATGCCGGGCTCCCATTACTTGTCAACAGGCGTCCCTGTCGGCGCCGTAGGATACGGGCGTACTCGGGACCGAACCTCTGACACCACTGCCGAATCGCCTTGACAATACCGAATTGGCGCCTCCCGCGGGCCTTCCTTTTCGGAACACCCGTGGTCTTCAAATGCCGGCGTACCAGGAGTAGCCCGCCTCTGGGTCTGCGCCGCCCATACCCTTGCCAATGTTCTTCACGCTGTCCGTCACCGTGATACGAGAGAGATACTTCAGGCTCTTGTAGCCAAGCTGGCGCTCGACGCGCAAACGTACGGGCGCCCCGTGCGGCACGGGAAGGTCCCCGCCGTTCATGCCGTACGCGAGCAGGGTCTGCGGATGCCAGGCATCCGCCATGTCCAGGCTTCCCCAATCGTTGTCGACACACTCGAACACGACGTACTTCGCTTCCGGCAGAACCCCAACCGCATTCAGGACGCGGGAGAGCGGGGCACCCGTCCACTCGCCGATGGCCGACCAGCCTTCTTCGCAGATGTGTTCGGTCACTTGTGTGCGAGGAGGGAACTCCTGCAGTTCGGCGAGAGAGAACGCATAGGGCCGCTCGACCAACCCATCCACCGGTAGTCTCCAGTCCTCGAAACCGTCGGCCATCTGCTGCACGTAATCCAAAACCCTCGGCAGGGTCGTGCCGAACGCGGGAAAATTCTTCGAGATTTGACTCCGACTGAACTCGCGCGCCAGCGGGTGGCGGGACAGCAACACCCGATGGGCCGCATAGGTCAGGGTTTCTCCCACTCCATACAGACCGCCGTGATCGGGTGGCACCAGGCCGTAGCGGTTCGCCAGGTACGCAGCCACTCCCGAGGCAGACAGAGTCCCCATGGCCGCGATCGCACTCCTGATCATCTTGCGCCGCGTGAGGAGAGTGCTCACAGGTGCTCCTTTCCGGCAGTGTTGCGGCCCGTGATCATGGCCCGGGTCCTGGTTCTGAAACCCGCCAGGCCCACCATCGCGATATGGACGATCAGGAACAGGATCAGCAGGTTCATCACGAAGAAATGGATGGTCCGCGCGGACTGATGACCGCCCCAGACGCTGACCAAGGCGGGCAGCACGGACACCACGGCAGGAGACATGGCCACGCCGGTTTGTATCATCAACGGAAACAACACAAACACCACGGCGAGGTAGCTCAGGCGCTGCACCACGTTGTATCTCCGGGACTCGTCTTCGCCGGGTCTCTTCAAGCGCAAATGATTCCACAGGACACGCCGGATCGGGCGCCACGCCAGTTCAGCTTTGTCTGGCGCCAGGTTGTCGCGGAAGTGGCGAGTGAGTAGTCCGGACACCGCGTAGAGCAGACCAGTCAGGACACAAACCCACGCGGCGAGAAAGTGCAGACTTCTGCCCCAACCGGAGTGGTGCTCGTTCTGCGTCAAGTGCAGATTGATGAGAGAGGGGTCACCGTAAAATCCGGTTTCACCCCAATAAAGCCCAGGTTGGGCGATAAGAATCGCAACACCGCTCACCAGCAGTGCGACGAAGCTGACGGTGGTGATCCAGTGGGTGACACGAACCAGGGCAGTGTGCCGCGGACAATCCAGAGCGCCAACGTCGCGGCTCGCCACCACCACCGGGACGTGTGCCAAACGCGCCATAGCCCGGCAGCGACATTAGCACGGAACCTGAGACAACCGTGCTTCTACTTCAGCCGTCCGGACGCCAACTGGCGGCCAGTATCGAATGAGCGCTGACTCGGATAGACTCCAGGCACAAGGAGGCATCATGCGCAACCTCGCCCTCGTCCTGACCCTGGCCACGGTGACGCCGCTCCTCGGGCAGTCATCCTCGCTTTACCGCATCACGCACACCTACACGCTCGGTGGGGACGGTGGCTGGGACTACATTGTCCCCGATCCACCGAACCACCGTCTGTTCATCGGCCGACAGAATCGCGTGATGGTCGTCGACGAAGACACCGGGACGCTCGTCGGCGAAGTCACCGGCATCCAGGGCGCGCACGGGACCGCGCTGGCGAATGCCACCGGGCATGGATTTGCCACCTCGGGTAACGACCAGTCTGTGGTCATGTTTGATCTGAAGACCTTCAAGACGCTTGGCCGGATCCCCGCGGCCGAAGACGCCGACGCGATCATTTACGACAGCGCATCGAACCGCGTCTTCACGTTCAATGGCGACGCGCACTCCTCGACGGTGATCGATCCGCGCGCGGGAACGCTCGTGACGAACATTCCGCTCGGCGGCAAACCCGAATACGGCGCGTCAGCCGGCGACGGCAAGGTGTACGCGAATCTCACCGACACGAACGAAGTGGTCGAGATCGACGCGAAGGCCGCGACGGTGGTGCGGCGCTGGTCCACCGCCCCGTGCAAGCAGCCGGTCGCCATGGCCATCGACACCGCCCACCATCGGTTGTTCAGCGGGTGCCGCAGCGGCGTGATGGCGGTCTCCGACTACCAGGCCGGCAAGGTGGTGGCCACGGCCCCGATCGGTGCCGGCGTCGACGGCGTCGGGTTCGATGCGGCCTCAGGCAACGCGTTTGCCGCGAATGTGGACGGCACGCTCACCGTGATTCATCAGGACGCTCCAGACCAGTATCGCGTCATCGAGAACGTGCAGACGGCCCCGGCGGCGCGCAACATGGGGCTCGATCCCACCAATCACCGCGTGTTCATCGTCTCCGGGAAGTTTGGACCGGCAGCTGCGGGCGCGACCGGCAACAGGGGCAGAGGAGCGGTGCTGCCCGGATCATTCACGTTGATGGTGATCGAACGCGATCCAACAAGACGCTGATGGTGGAAAGTCCGTGGTCAGCATATGAGCGGGAGGACACGAATATGAAGAGGAACACACGCCTGTTGATCAGAGCGGGGATATGCGCGGCATTGGCGATCGCGGCTGGGATCTTTTGCCCACCCTCCTCGCAGGCACAGAGCGGCGTGGCGAAGTACGAGATCGATCTGTCCTGGCCGAAGCCCTTGCCGGACCGATGGGTACTTGGCGGGTTGGGCGGCGTCTGTGTCGATGCCCAGGACCATGTGTTCATCCTGAATCGGCAAGACGTGCTGGACGCAGAGTTGAACGCCGGGAAGATGGCGCCTTTGGTGATTGAGCTCGACCCGGCGGGCCGTGTGGTCAATTCCTGGGGGGATCCAAATCTTCTCGAATCACGCCTCCACAGCTGTCACGTCGACTCTCACGATTCCAGTCAGAAGTTCATGTACGTCATCAACCAGAACAGTGCGCAAATCGAAATCATCGACCGCCAGACCGGCAAGATCCTGTCGAGTTTCGGCGGTGGCGCCGGGCACTTCCCCGGTCAGTTCGACCAGCCTCATGGCATCGCGGTCGACTCCAAGGACAACGTCTACGTCGCCGAAAACCGCGGGAAAAGGATTCAGAAATTCAAGATTGTTGGTCCATGAGAGTCGATCGCAGAAATCCACCTGGAAGCCCAGCTTGAACATGCGTCCTGTTGCGCGGTCGTGAATGTGGCGAATGAAGAATAATAAGCTCTCGGCAGTTGGCAGCCGAGACGATCGCAAAAACCCTCGACCCAGTGGCCGAACATCAGTAGAATCCCGTCAGAAGACGTAACCCAACCAAGTTTCATGGAGGCTCCCATGCCACGAGTAAAGACGGAATCATGCCGCATGGTCGTTGTCGCTGGTCTGCTGTTGATTGGCTCGTTGTTTGGCGCGGCGTGTTCAGCGCCGGCTACAAACCAGGCGCCGGCGGCGACGGGCGGGACCCTGTTCGAAGGGGCCCGGCTCATTGTGGGTGATGGGAGCGCGCCCATCGAAAACGCCGCGTTCATCGTCAACGACGCCCACTTTGTCCAGATCGGCAAAAGAGGGGAGCTACAGGTTCCGGCGGGCGCGGCCCGTGTGGACCTGACCGGCAAGACCGTCATGCCGGCGATCGTCGATGCCCATACTCACCAGCCGACCTCGACCACGAGAGAGGCTCTCGTCGATTCGTTGCAACATAAGGCGTACTACGGAGTTGCCGCCTTGATAAGCCTGGGCCAGGACCCGGGCGATCTGGCTTTTCAGGTGCGGCAGGAGATCATTCCCAACGCCGCGCTATTTCGGACTGCGGGCCGCGGGATGACGATGCCAGAGCCGGGACGAACAGATGTCCCGTACTGGGTCAAGACCGAAGCGGAGGCCCGCAAGGCCGTGCAGGAACTGGCCGCGAGGAAGGTCGATCTCGTCAAGATCTGGGTCGATGATCGCGACGGCAAGTACCAGAAGCTGGGCCCGGCTCTCTATGGCTCGATTATTGACGAGGCCCACAAGGCCAACCTGCGTGTGATCGCTCATATCGTGACGCTCGAGGACGCGAAGGGGCTCCTGCGAGCTGGCATCGACGGATTCGCTCACACCGTGGGGGACAGGGACATCGACGATGAGTTCATCGCGCTGGTCAAGACGCGACCGAACTTCTTCCAAGAGCCCAATCTCCCCGATCGAGGAGTGAAAACGGATCTTACCTGGGTAAGCGACACCGTCCCGCCCGCGGAACTGAAGAAACTACAGGACGCGGTGGCGACAGACCGGCCCGACGCGCAACGGGCGTACGCGATCCGAGCGCGCAACCTGGCGAGGGAGAGTAAAGAAGACGTGCTGATCGCCCTCGGAACGGACGGCAACGTCCCTTGGTCTCACCACCTGGAGATGGAGGACATGGTGGCCGCGGGGATGACGCCGGCTCAGGTCATCGTAGCGTCGACGCGTAATGCAGCCCAAGTACTGAAGCTGACTGATCTGGGCACGGTGCAGGCGGGTAAGAGCGCGGATTTCCTCGTGCTCAACGCGAATCCGCTGGACGACATCACGAATACGCGGCGCATTGCCGACGTCTACCTGCGCGGAACAGCAGTCGACCGGGCCGGTTTGAGGGCACGCTGGACCGCCAAACCGTCGCAGTAAAGACGGGGCCCGTTGTCGGCCGAAAGACTCTACCGCGCCGAAGCGGTCGCTTGTCCTTTGAACACCGCGTCGATCGCCGCCTGGGCGCATTTCTCGCCGTCGGCGCCCGACACGCCCATCGCGCCGACGACCTGGCCATTGACTACGACGGGAAGCGCGCCCGGTTGCGGGAAGTCGTTCATGAAGGTCGGCGCCAAGTTCTCGCCGCTCCGCACCATCTTGTTGGTCTCCGAGGTGGCGCGCCGCCACCGCAAGGCCGACTTCGCCTTCAGCAGGGCCGTGTCGATGGCGTTCATCGGCGCGCCTTCCATGGCGTGGGACTCGATGAGATTACCGCCCCAATCCAGAATCGCCATCGCCACGATTTGTTTGTTCTGCCCGGCCCAAGCGGTACAGGCGTCCGCCATGGCGCGCGCGCCGGCGCTCGAGATGACCTTGATGTCCCTCGTCGCTTGCCCCGCGGGAGCATCGGCTGCGAAGGAAACGGTGACCAATACGGAAAGCAAGAGCAGACAAGGCCGAATGCGCATGTGATTTCCTCCCTCGGTAAGATCGCAGTGTTCCGAAATCCGGGATGCAGTCTCTTCCGATACCAGCATTGCGGCTTTTAGTCAAGAAGAAAGGCTAGTGCTTCATACTCACGGCTGCGTAGCCAGCGTGGTCGAGTATCATATGAACCTTCCCTGGAGGGCTCCGATGCCACATGCAGGTCGAGTGAGGTCCACGCTCATGGCCATCGTCCTGGTGGTGATTGCCACGTTTGGACTGACCGTACACACCCAATCCAATCCGAAGTCCCTTCCCAATCCGTATCGCCTCGTGCAGGGCTGGCCGACGCTCCCCCGGAGCATGAATGGGGGGAAATGGGGAGAGTTAATCAGGGTGGCTTTTGATCCCAAAGGCAACATCTGGGTATTTCATCGATGCTTCAACACCGTTCCCTTTGGCAGCGCCACGTGCGTCGGTCGGTCTGAACCCCCGATTCTGGAATTTGCTCCGTCAGGCAAGCTTCTGACGAGCTTCGGCGAGCGGATGTTCGCGTTTCCTCACGGCTTCACGGTAGACCAGGAGGGAAACGTCTGGGCGAGCGACGCAAATGGGGACGAGACAGTCCTCGGGATGTCGACGATGGGAAAGGGCCATCAGGTCTTCAAGTTCAGTCCGGCCGGCAAGCTGTTGATGACGCTCGGCAAGGCGGGCGTGGCCGGCAATGGTCCGGATACCTTCGATCGGCCGAGCGGTGTCGCCGTCACTGCAAGGGGCGAGATCTTTGTGACGGATGGCCATGGGAAGAATGACCGCGTGGTGAAGTTTTCGAAGGACGGCCGGTTCATCAAGGCCTGGGGAACGCACGGCGCGGGGCCGGGCGAGTTCGACCAGCCCCACGACATCTGCTTCGATTCCAAAGGACGGGTGTTCATCGCCGACCGGTCGAACAATCGGGTCCAGATCTTCGACCAGGAGGGCAACTTTATCGACCAGTGGCAGCAATTTGGTCGACCGAGCGCGATTTTCATTGCGGCAGACGACACCCTTTATACGAGCGACTCAGAGTCGGATTCGAAAAGGAACCCGGGCCGGACGAGAGGCATCTACGTTGGGAGCGCCAAAGACGGCTCGGTAGCGGCCTTCATTCCCGACCCTGACCCGGATCTACAGGAGACGGTCAGGATTTCCGGGGCGTCCGGCATCGCAGCGGATGCCAAAGGCACGATATACGCGGCGGACGTGGGCCCGCACAGGTTGAGGAAATACGTCAAGAAGTAGAGGACCGAACGGCGCGGGCGCCCTTCCGCAAAACCTCATGCAGCGATGTCTTCCAGACGCCTGTTCTCGGTCGCCAGCATGCGCGTCGCCGCCAGCGCGCCGACGATCGCCACGGCGGCAAACATCAGAAATACCGCCGGGATGCCCTGCGCGCTGACGAGGTACCCGACGAGCAGCGGACCCACCGCTGACGCCAGGCGAAGCCAGCAGGTCGCCGCGCCGGTTCCCATCGCGCGCATGCGCGTGGGATAGATCTCAGGTGTGTAGAGATACAAGACGGCGTTTGCCGATCCGATGACGCCGTAGCTCAAAGTCACCAGCGCGATCGCCGCGCGGGCCGAGTCGGCGCCGAATATCCCGAGCAGCGCG
>Ga0209515_10007991_pt1 | contig 12533 bp, 12 predicted proteins | sample Subgroupgradi54m_FD_187454 | JGI IMG/M metagenome (GOLD analysis project Ga0209515, IMG submission 187454) | Subsurface groundwater microbial communities from S. Glens Falls, New York, USA - GMW60B uncontaminated upgradient, 5.4 m (SPAdes)... ... | reverse complement strand
TATCTGAAGCGGGAGGCGGAAGAGCTCGGTCAAGGCGGATCAGATCTTTGGCGCTTCACCTCCCCCAAATCCAAACGTTCCAAGAGGGCCATCATCATGTCTCCCGGGTTGAAGGAAGCGTTGGAGATCCACCGGATTCAGTGCCCAGCAAGTCCGCATGACCTCGTTTTTTGTACCCCGAAGGGAACACCCTTGCAGTACCGAAACTTGATCCGCCGAGAGTTTGAACCGGCCCTCACCCGAGCAGGTCTCCGGAAGATCCGGTTCCACGACCTTCGGCATACCTACACCTCGCTGCTCATCGCCCAAGGAGCTCACGCCAAATTCATCCAGTCTCAACTCGGCCATGCTTCCATACAAACCACCCTCGACCGCTACGGTCATCTCCTCCCCGAAACCCAGCAAGGCGTCGGCGAGCACCTCGATGCCCAGCTCTTCGGAACAGGGCAGATTCAAGCCGATCGTCCGACAATCCATATTTCGACTTGATCTTTGGCAGAGAAATCTGGCTCTCTTCCCTCAGGGAAAGGAGCGATGACCATGAGGATCAAGACGTGGCTCTGTTTCATCCGGCACAAATGGCAGTGCAAAGAAGTCCACCGCATCGCGGTGGTTCGATATGTTCGCAGGTGTCAGCGGTGCGGATTGACAGAAGTCGTAAGGGCGAAGGGCAATTCCGCTTGACAAAGCTGAAGCCGAATACAGTTCATTAGCGAGATAGCTAATAAAGTGAATTGGATTCGAGGCCACGGGGTGCCGGTGAACGGTTGAAAAGAATCTTCAGCGGTGTGATTTCTCGGACGCGTCGGACAACCGGTGGCCGGTAGATTTCCGAAACACGCAGACCCCTGTTCGGGTGTTTCGTCCCAGTGACTCCACCCCCAAATAATTAAAGCCACGCCGCACTTTCCAGAAATCGCTTGATTCTCTATTTTCATTTAAGTATAATATCGAAAATAATGAGAAACGTTATTTTCGAGGGTAGCGAGAATGCCTGAGCGAGCAAAATCGTCAGGGAGGGTCATTCGGTGTCTGGAAGGATATAAGGCATACATCCCAGATCCTCTGCCTCCAAAACTTGTTTGGACACCAGAGTTGACCCGGGCTCTGTCGGATGCTGATCGCTTAGTTGGAAAGTTGGCCGGCGAAGGAACGCGACTGCCGAATCCTCATCTGTTGATCCGCCCATTCATTCGCCGGGAAGCGGTTCTCTCCAGCCGAATTGAGGGGACCCGGTCCAGCTTGGGAGAACTTCTCGCTTCGGAAGCTGGCGCAGCTGTGGAACGATCTCCTGATGATTTACGTGAAGTCGGTAATTACGTCGTCGCCCTCGAATATGGGATCAGACGCTTGAAGTCGATCCCCTTATCGTTACGTTTGACGAGGGAACTTCACGGGAAGCTGATGAAGGGCGTGCGAGGGGATTATGCCACACCTGGACAGTTTCGCCGATCACAGAACTGGATTGGCCCTCCGGGATGCACCCTCATGAACGCTGCGTATGTTCCACCACCGCCTTCAGAGTTGATGAGCTGCTTGGGGGAATGGGAGAAATTTCTGCACGATCGGTCGTTGCCGCCGCTGGTGCAGGCAGGAATGATCCATTCCCAATTCGAGGCGATCCATCCTTTCCTGGATGGCAATGGTCGAGTTGGTCGATTGCTGATCACCCTCTTCCTGATTGAGCGGAAGATTCTTCCATCCCCCTTGTTGTATTTGAGCGCCTTTTTTGAAGCGACTCGACGGGATTACTATGACCGCTTACAGGGTGTTACTGCACGAGGAGAATGGATCGAATGGCTGCAGTACTTCCTCAACGGAGTTGCCCGGCAGTCGGAAGATGCGCTGAGCCGTGCAGAACGGATCAATAAACTGGTGGAAGAATGGGAGAAAGCTGTAGCCGAAGTGTCGTCCAAGATACCCATGCATCTCATTGAGATATTAGCTTCCAATCCCTATCTCACACTCAAGAAGGCAGCTCGGCAACTCAAAATTGCTTTTACAACCGTACAGCGTGCAGTGGAGCGTTTGGAGAAGTTGGGAATCGTGACGGAGGTCAGCGGTGCTGAACGCAATCGTGTTTACTGCGCGAAGAAGATTCTCCAGATTTTGGAAGAACCCGCTCGACTCACCCCAGATGCAATGGACTGACAAAACGTCATAGGAACAGCTATAATTCGTTACAACGCCGCCGTAGCTCAGTTGGTAGAGCAGCTGTTTCGTAAACAGCAGGCCGGAGGTTCGACTCCTCTCGGCGGCTTTATTTAAAAATTCAATTGGAGAAACCGATTTGTCCACAGCAACTCCCATTCCAAAAAAGATGCAAATGACATCTCGCTGCCCAGCATGCTACGAGAAGATTTCTGTGAAAGCCAAAGTATGTTTTCATTGCGGTAGGAACATTTGGGTAGCGAAGTGGTTACCGTTGAAATCAGAAAACTTTGCAGTCATTAGTACAAATATTTTACTCGTCTTAGCGACGCTACTCACTGCGTGGATTGCCCATCATTCATCGGCAAATAACCTGGCCCTGTCCAGGAGATCGCTTGTTCTGCAGCTTAGGCCGTTTGTCGCAGTTGCGAATCCATCATTTACCTTTCATCCAGATCCAGGGGGTAACAGATTTTGGCTTACAGTAGATTACTCAGTCATCAACCTTGGTGAACAGCCGGCTCATGACTATGTGAGGAGAAATGACAAGGTAATGGTCATATCTACCCCCTCAAATATTCTTGAGGAACTGGTTAGATTAAAAAACGATCCGAATAGCACTGTGACTCAGAAGGATGTAGCGTATCAAAACATCATGACAGCACGGCGAGCAACCATAGAGGAACTCTATACGTATCTAAGGGGTCATCCAATGGCTTCTTTTAATGAGATAAATCAACAATTTTCGCAGCGAGGCGTTCATTGCTATGGTGATATAGTGGAACTATTCCCGCCTCCCACTTTGTTGCTTCCTCGTGAACTAAAACCGATTAACCCTTCGCGTTCTGGCAGAGATGTAGGGAGCGATTATGGTCAAGAATTTGCTCAAGGAAAGTCCGCTTTAGTTTACTACGTGTTCCTGGCTTACGAAGGAGCTACGCCCGATGCAGTTTATTCGACTTTTTACATCGGATATTACGACGAGTTGCTCAGCCAAAAATACCAAGGTAAAGCAGAACCAAACCGTACATTACCCCTGATAGAATATCGCCAATGGATACATCGCGAGCCGCTGTAGCCAACCGTGCTAACGCGGGGCTAACAGAACAGGCCGAACCGGCGTGAACGATGGGGAATCAGGCAGGAAACGGAATCGGTGTAAGGCTTACCCACCCCAACGATTAGGGAACAAGGGCAATCAGCAGCCAAACACCGAGGGGATTTCGTAAACAGCAGGCCGGAGGTTCGACTCCTCTCGGCGGCTTTTTGTCTAAACTAAGCCAAAGGACTCAGGGGAGCGCAGATGGTCATTGATAGTTGGGAAAAGTATAAAGTGTGGGTTGCTGCGGTAGTCGAAAATAAAAAGGATTATTACTATCGTGGGCAGACAGATGCCACATGGAAACTGCAGACGTCATTTCATAGGATCGCTGGTGCAAGGATTAATTTGCTCGATTACCTAAACCTCATCATTCCAGAAGTCCATTACCACGTCTGCGCTTGGCATAACGAGATTATCAATCTGCAAGACCCGAACGAATTTGGTGCTTTTCTAGCATTGCTGCAACACCACGGTTTTCCAACACCGCTTTTGGATTGGACACTCTCGCCGTATATAGCCGCCTATTTCGCCTTCAGGGACATCGATGATAAGTCGCCCCAATGCGATTACACCAAGATTTTCATATTCGACTTTCAGAACTGGACACAGCATTTTAATCAGCCACTCGATCTGCGAAATCCGAATCCGTATGTCAGCGTAATCCGGCCATATGCTAAGCGCAATCCGCGGATCATGCATCAAAGGGGCGCGTACACCGTTACGAATGTTCCCGACATGGAGAGTTACATTAATGCTCGCTCCCAAGAAACAAAACAGGACTTTCTGTATAGCGTTACTCTTCCTGTAGGGCAAAGGACACAGGTGATGCGGGAGTTGAATCTGATGGGTATCAACGGAATGGCCCTATTCCCGGGCCTCGATGGAATTTGTAAGACGATGCGAGAACAATTCTTTGCCAGTGATGTTGTCGGCCTTTCCCCCTCTCAGATCGGGCTCCTTCGTGAATTGCTCAAGAAGACCTTGCCTCGTGGGCAAGATAAAGACACCGGTGCTAACGCGGGGCTAACAGAACAGGCCAAATTGGGGTGAAACAGGGTGAATCAAGGGGGAAACGGGATCAGCGTAAGACCTACCCACCCCAACGATTAGGGAACAAGGGCAATCAACAGGGAAACGTCGAGGGGATTTCGTAAACAGCAGGTCGGAGGTTCAAATCCTCTCGGCGGCTTTTTTTCGGCCCTCTATATACAATATGTATCAAATATGATACATATTGTATGTGACCCCATTCGGCCAAAACATCCTTCTGTGGAGAATCCACCGGGGCCTGAGCCAGGAAGAACTTGCCAGGCGCGCCCGGATGAGCCGTCCCAATCTCTCCGCCATTGAGCGAGGCAGACGGGAGGTGTCGTTGACCACCCTGCGGGCCTTGGCGTTGGCCTTGGACGTGAACCCGGGAAGCTTGGTGGATGGCATCAGTCCTGTCTCAGCACAAGCGCCCGCATTCTCCCGGAGATCTTTGGAGCGCATTGCAAACGCTGTCTGGAAGGAAATTCCCCTTCAGTCGGACCAGGAGGAAAAGCTGGCGGGTCTCCTCAAGCCGCTCCTTCGCCCGCGGAAAAATTTGATCCGAGGCAAACGTTCGTCTGAAAGGGCCTGGCTTCAATTGAAGGCCACCTATCCTGCCGAGGTCATTCAAACACTGATCGAAAGGGTTCGGGATCGGGAACAGATCCATGGACAAAAAACAAATTAACCGGTTTTTCCGATCCGTTGCGCAGGGTCTAGATCGGCCGGCCAAAGTAATCTTAACGGGAGCCGCCGCTGGTTCGCTTTTGGGGCATGTCCGGCCGAGTTTGGACATTGATTTTGGCATTGAGTTGATTGGAAGGTCTAAAAAGAACTGGCAAGAGGTGGACGACGCCATCGCCCAGGCGCAAAAAGTGACCGGGATCCATGTCAACTATGCTCAGGAGATTGACCGGTGGGGCGCCATTTCTCTGATGGATTATCGCAAGCACCTACGTCCTCACCGCTCTTTTGGAAAACTCCAAGTCACTTTACTGGATCCGGCCTATTGGACGATCGGCAAGATGACCCGATTTCTGGATTCCGATGTGTGGGATGTCGCCGAGGTCATTTCCAGAGAAGGGGTTTCTCCTCGAAAGCTGGTTCGATTATGGGGGAAAGCGCTCCAGGCCAGCCCCCGTTCCACCGCTTCTTTTCAATTCCGCCAGCATGTGGAAGACTTTCTTCGCCGGCATGGAAAATCCGTCTGGGGGAAACGGTTTGATCCGGAGCTTTCCATCCGGCATTTCCGAGCGGATGCCGGGATTTCTTCCGTTTGATGGAGTGCTATAATTCTCCGAAACCAGCTCTTAGTAGGAAATGCCGAGCTTTCGGATCCAGCGCATCAGGCAGTAGCGGCTTATCCCCAGCAACTCGGAGGCCTTGACCTGATTCCAGCTTGTCTTGCGAAGAGCAGACAGGATCAGCTTGCGATAAACCTGATCCCGCCCTTCCCTCAGGGAGAGAGTTGTCAGGGTTATAGGGATCCGCTCTTGCTGATTGATCGCCCGGGCGATCGAATCCAACAGCGCCTCAGGACTGCACGGCTTGATCAGGATCTCGGATGCCCCCAAGGAATAGTAATAGCTCAGGTTCGATTCGTCGCAGAACGCCGAGGCAATGATCACGGGAAGATTCGGGTGAATCTTCTTGATCAGCGGAAGGAGGTCGGTTCCCTCCATGCCTGGCATTCGAATGTCGAGCAAAACCGCATCGTAGGAATTCTCCCTCAAAAGCGAGAGGGCCTGGGTGCTTTCCGAACAGGTTGTGACGGCAAAACCCCGATGCGCCAGCAGCTCCTTGCAGCTTTCCAGGAGGAGCTTGTCGTCATCGATGATCAAAATTCGGCGTTCTTTGCCTGAGTCGCTTTTTTGATCCATACCTCGAAGTATGGCACATCCTGTGCGTTAATAAGGCATAGAATCCACAAGAATTAACATGGGCGTTGCATAAATGTACACCCCTCCTGTAAAAATTTTCAGCGCACTTACGCACAGAATCCAAGACTCTCTGTAACATTCTTGCCGCACTCCCGGCTAAAATTGCCTCAGAAATTTACATATCTCATTTGTTATCAACAAGTTATGGTTGAAAACCCCGCGCGGATCGTGTACAGTTCCAAGTAGATTGAGAAAAGCAGGACAAGGGAGGTGAAAAGCCATGAAGAATATTCTCGTGATTGATGATCAGCCGGATACCTGTGATTTTGTCAAGAGGAACTTGGAAGCGATTGGGGATTTTCGTGTGTGGGTCTGTTGCGACGGCAGGGAGGCTCTTCAAGACGCGAAGCGGTTGCAGCCGGATCTTATTCTTCTGGACCTCCTGATGTCAGGGATTTCCGGCCCAGAGATTGCCGAGCAACTTACAGCAGATCTGTGCACCCAGGCCATTCCTCTCGTCTTCCTGAGCGCAGTTGTTTCCGGACGGGAACTCCGGGAGAGGAATAATTTTATCGGCGGGCATTACATGGTTTCCGAGCCGGTCTACCTCAGCGAATTGATCCCGGTCATCCACTATGCCATAAGCATGTGAGATAAACAGCCCGCTTGCAAAAAAGAGGGCGGTCATTTAATATTGGCTCGTGTGCAACCTGACGGAATGGCTGCAGCGAAGAGCTCTCGCGTTCCTCTTTCTGCTGGGGCTGGGCACGGCTTTTCAGATCGCCCAAGCCAGTGCTGACGCGCCTCTTCCCCAACCTCAATCGGCCCCCGCCGAGGATCTGAAGTTCAGCGTTCTCGTTGAGAAAACCGAATACAAACTTTCCGACCCGATCGAGGTCAGCTTCCAACTGGAGAATAAAGGAGCCAAGCCCGTCTATGTCAATAAAAGGTTCAAGGTGAGTTCCAAGAATGCCCCCAGGGAGCAGCGAGAAGTTTTTCTGGAGGCCTACGACCCTTCCGGCAAGGAGTTGGAATCGAAGTATATGGACTACAAGACAGGCCTTCCTAAAAGCGAATATCTTGAACTGCTCCAGTCCAATCAGAAAATTGCGTCGGAAAGTAAGTTGGATTTGAAGAACCATTTCGATTTCAAGGAGCCCGGCACCTATCGGATCGTCGCTACGTACGAGAACACCTTTGGCCCGGAACTAGGCTTGGATACCTTTCAAGAGAAACGGCTCTCTGAAGTGACACTGAAAATCGTCGGGTAGCTTAAGAATTGAGAAAATCCCACCGCCTTCTGATCGGTTTCCTCGCGGCGAGCGTGGCCTCTTTCGGGCCGATCGTCCTCAAGGAGGTTATTGCGGACGGCCTTGGCTCCGATGTCGTCGGAGAGGCCTTCGGCGTTCCAGTCACGCAAGCAGATTTCGCCTACTATTATCAGACGGCCAGTCTCTTTTCCCGCAGCGGCAAACCGGACCGCACCGAGGAGGAAACCCGCCAGGAGGCCTGGCAGAATCTCGTGCTGCTGAAGGAGGCGAACCGGCTCGGCATCAAGGTTGAGCGGCCGGAGTTGGAGGTGGAACTTAACCGGCTGGTGGCCGAGAAGGGAATTCGGTACGGCACCGAGATGTATAAGGTCTGGGTGCGGCTGACCTTCCATGAAGAGGTGGAGATCTTCGAACGCCGCCTGGAAGACCTGCTGAAGATCCACAAGCTGACCCAGCAGAAGATGGATCCCGATGTGATTGTTACGGAGGATGAGATCAAGCAGAGGTTCCTGGACCAATACAACTCCTTTGAAAGCGAATACATCCATTTTGCAAAAAGCCAGGAGGCCCAGGACTTTCTCAAGCAGGTGAAGGAAAATCCGAAGATCTGGAAGGAGACCTTTGAAAAGAAAAAGGGACAGGAGGGCCAGATCGGGGCGGCGTGGCTAAACGTGATGGCCCTCGGGGCGTTGATGGATCTCTGGAAGATTCCGCGGGAGGACGCTTATCAAATTTTACAGGCGAAGGAGGGGGACTTCCTCCCGGCCAAGAATATTTACGGCGACTGCATCTTCCGGCTGCTCTTTAAAGTGAATGCTTCTTTGGGGGATCTGGATGAGAAGAAGAAGGAGGAGTATCGGCGCGTCCTCACCGTGATCAAGAAACAGCAGGCGGCGCAGGATTACTTTAACGACCTGATCAAGCGGGCGCACTACCGGGATTACATTGAGGAAAGGCGGGGTGCCCAGGAGAAAGCGAAGCGTGCCGCTCAGGTGGAGAAGCTGAAAGAAAAGGCGGCCGTTGTTTTGGAAACAAACAGAGGGAACATCGAACTCAAGCTGTACCCGGAGGTTGCGCCGAAGGCCTGCGAGAACTTCATCGGCCTGGTGGAGAAGGGCTACTACAGCGGATTGATCCTCCATCGCGTGAAGAAGGGTTTCATGATTCAAGGCGGGGATCCGACCGGGACAGGGACAGGCGGGGAGTCCATCTGGGGCAAGCCGTTTGAGGATGAGTTCAGCGACAAAGTGGTTTTCGACCGGCCCGGCCTTTTGGCGATGGCGAACTCCGGGCCGAACACGAACCAAAGCCAGTTTTTCATCACAACGGTCCCGACCCCCTGGCTCAATGGCAAACATACAATTTTTGGCGAGGTCCTTTCCGGCATGGAGGCGGTTCGGCAGATCGAGAATTCAGCCACAAACTCCGATGATAAACCGCTGGAAGAACAGAAGATCCTCAAAGCCACGATCAAAAGCACACCTGCACCATCTTGATACGGTATCGATACGGTTCTGCCCGCTCCCCGCGTCACCCGTGACCTGCAATCCCCAGATCTCAACGAGGGGGTATGTTATGGCCACTCGAAGGGTGGGGTTCGAAGGCAATTGAGAGCCCGAGCGGGCACGGTTCTCCGCTGGCTAGCTTAAAAAGAGGCGGAGAGAGCGAGGGCTCGATATTAGCGCAGCCGGCCTCGCTGGGGCCGGCAAGCGGCCTGAGAATCCCACCCTTCGAGTGGGCCTCATCAGATTGCGGCAGCACTCGTGGTCGGTAACCGGTGACGCCAAGGAAAAAGTGCAAAGGGGAAGATGGGATATGCCCATATATATAGGAAAGGAGGAGAAATTTCGGCCACCCCTTGACAAGGGATAGATTTCTCAGCCATACTCCCAATTAGATAACTGAAAAAGGCAAACCCGTCGTAAGGCGGGGACGCAAAGCCACGGGTCCAAAACGAAAGGATAGCCGGGTTGCCAGATAGAACGAAACAGAATAGTAGAACCAATCGACATCAACCAAATGCAGGTGGGTTGATGTCTATTTTTATTTTGCCTATCCACCCGTGCCAGGCACTGCCGCACGGGTGCCAGGCACGCGAGCACGGGGGGGCTTTCTGATGCCCCGACCTCCGCGGATTCATCTGGAAGGGGCCCTCTACTACGTGACCTCCCGCGCAGAGCCCACGCTTCCTCTCTTTAAGGACCAGAAGGATGTGGATACCTACCTGGATCTGCTGGCCGAGTACAAGGCCCGGCACAGCTTCAAGCTCTTTGCCTATGCGCTTGCACCCGATCAGGTGCATCTGTGCCTTGAGACGGCTCCAGGGACAACGGTGTCCCAGATCATGCACGACCTCAACTCCCGCTACACCAAGCTGTATTGCAAAAGGCACGACTGGAGTGGGCACCTCTTTCAGGGACGGTTCCGGGCGGTCGTGGCAGAGAAAGAGATGTACCTTCTGCGCCTGACCCACTACCTCCATGCACAGCCGGAGGCGTTGGCCAACAGTCTTTCTCATTACAAGGCCCGAGAGTTCTCCTGGGTCGATGTAAAGGAAGGGCTCGACCGCTTTGAGGCGGGGAATCCGGGGAAGAATTATGAGGAATTTGTCCAGGCAGCGGCCCCAGAGGAGTTGGAACGACTGCGCCGGATTCTGCAGCAGCCGATTATCGGCTCTCCGGAATTCATTCAGAGAAGCAGGAAACAGCCGCAGGAAGAGGAACCGACACAAGCCCCAGAATCCGAGCCGGAAGAGAAAGAGTTAGAGCTGGTTCCTGTACCGGTACGCCGCAGAGCGCACCTGGCGCACCTTCGATCCATTTTCTCTGTAGTCGCCCTGCTGGGGCTTATCTACAGCACCTCACTGATCGCTTCTCTTTCCATGAAGGCCATGACGCTGGCCGGCAAGCCGGTGCAGGTTGTCCTCCAAGGAGGGACGCCGATCACCCAGGCATCGGCATCTGCAACCGGAGTTCCTGCCGCCCAGATGGCAACCTTTGCCATTTCAAGCTACCTCAATGGGACCTCTTGGAATCTGCAGATTAAGCCCATGCAGAATGCCGGGCAAGCGGATGTTCAAACAGACCGGCTTCAATTCGATGAGAAAAAGGTGACCTCAACACGGCTGAGCACCCAAGGGTTTACCGGGTCCAACTACACCGTAACACCTCAACCGAACGGGACTTTCATCTGGGAGACAATGCAGACGGGCTCGAACGGGGACATCGTCTGCTGGCGCGGGGAATGGGATGGGCAGGAGATGAGAGGCATTGTCAGCCGGCATCCGGTCAAAGAAGCTCCCCAGGATTTCGTTTTCAAAGGAACCAAACAGGATTCGAAAGATTCCGGGAGGACTCTGTGATGGATGTGAGGCGAACAACGTTTCCGGTTGTGTTTCCCGTACTGGCCACTGTGCTCTGTTTCGGAATCGCGTTGGCGGATGAGGGGAACGCCGGAGCCGTCAAGCCGGCTTCTTTGGTGAGCAGCAAGGAGAAGCTCAGTCCGGGTGAGCAGATGAGGTCAGAAGAGGTCACGGGCACCATCTCGTATGTGGACAACAGAGGCATTGCCATTGAGTATGGCCCTTCCGCCGAGATTTACTTGACGATGGGCAGCGCGCCAAGGCTCTCTCCTGTTAAGAGCCTGAAGGAATTGGAAATAGGCGATCTGGTCCGCGTAAGATGCGAAACCGTTTACAAAGGAGAAACCATCTTAAAAAGGACGGCGGTTGCAATCACTTTGATCAAGCCCGTCAGGAAGGGCCTGCGATGAACCGCTTTAGCGCCGCCGTGTCCCGACCCCTTTTGGTTTCATTCATGATATTGGCGTCATTCGGCTTGGCAACGGATGCTATGGCCACGCAAGTCAAAAATGTCCAGCGCGCGAATGTCGCATTTGCCGCTAATGATCCCATCAAAGACACGACAATTACTTCGGTGGATACAACTAACACGGCCGTTTTCGCGAGCTCCGCTTCGAATGGTCTCGTCGTTCCAATCGATAATAACGGCTTTCCGACGAATGGCGGTGAAGGTGCGGGCCGTTATATCGCTTTTGTCGCCGACGCGTCAACCATTGAGTCCGTGCGATACCGGTATGATGCCTACCCCGGCGCTACTCAGGTAACCGGCAATGTGGAGTTTGAAGCCGCGGAATTTAATGACGGATTTCAAATTTTGCACGGCCAAAGCACTTTTCTTCCCACCGGCGCCTCCAATTTAAGCAAAGCGATTACGGTTCCCACTTACGATTCCACGAAGAGCATCCCGATTATTCAAACAAAGATGGAAGATTGGAGAACTGACACAACGGAAGCGCATACATTCAGGGCACAGCTCACGAATAACACAACACTTACGGTGGACCGCAATGACGTCACCGCGGCCTTCTCCGGGGATGCCGCCGCGGCCGTGTACGTGGATTGGCAAATCCTGTCGTTTTTGACGGACGCGATCGTAACAAAGGGAACGGTCCAAATGGGTGGAACCGCATCTTCTGTGACGGCGACCGTATCACCGGCCATCACCAATCTCAACAAGGCTTTTTTGATCACGACTTATAAGGCCGGCATTGGAACCGGCACCGGCGGCGGTACCGGTTCCAGCACCGCCGCTATGGGCGCGGATGGAAAGGAGAGTCTTGTCTGCGTCCGAGGAACCATCACCAACACAACGACCTTAACGTTTACCCGCGCGGCGGCCGGCGCGAGCGCGGTCAATGACGCGGTCGATATCGCCTGGTATGTGGTGGAGTTCACGGATTCTTCGAGTCTGGTTCAAAAAGGGACGAGCACGCTTGCCGCGGCCGCGGCCTCCACGACCGCTACTCTAACGGCGATAGACCCTTCACGCTCTTTTGTTGTTTTAACCACGTCCGGTGGAGATACCACTGGAGTGAATTTGAGCGATTGCCTTGTTCGCGGGGAGATCACCAATGCCACCACGCTCACTTTAAGCCGAACCACGACCGTGACCGCCGCGACCGTTGACTGGTTTGTGGTGGAGATGCCTCCCTACACGTTGAAAAGCCCTAACGGCAGCGAGGTGTGGAAGGTCGGCCAGACGAACAATATCACCTGGAAACATGCCAAGAGCACGGAAA
>Ga0209515_10007990_pt1 | contig 12534 bp, 8 predicted proteins | sample Subgroupgradi54m_FD_187454 | JGI IMG/M metagenome (GOLD analysis project Ga0209515, IMG submission 187454) | Subsurface groundwater microbial communities from S. Glens Falls, New York, USA - GMW60B uncontaminated upgradient, 5.4 m (SPAdes)... ... | reverse complement strand
CGGCAACCTGCGCGTGACCGACAACACGGCGGTCACGCCGGCCGACTACGACACGTACTGCATCACCGCACCGGTTGATCCCCGACTCCCCGGCGGTGGCGGGTATCGTGTGTGCGGGCTTGCGGATATTTCCGAAGCCAGATTCGGGGCATCACAAAGTCTGGTGACGCGGGCAGAGAACTTCGGCAAGCAGACCGCGGTCAACAACTATTACTTTGCCGGCTTCAACCTGAGGCTCCGACGCGGCGCGCAGCTCGGTGGCGGCGTCGACACCGGACGCGAGGTCACCGACCGCTGCTTCGTCGTCGACTCGCCGCAGGACCTCTTGCAGTGCCGCGTGGTGACGCCGTTTTCGGCGAACCTGCAGATCAAAGCGAATGGCAGCTACCCGCTGCCGGGCGACTTCGTCGTCAGCGGCGTGTTCCAGAATCTGGGTGGCCCGGCGATCACCGCCGGCTACACGGCGACCAATGCGGAGATCCAGCCGTCCCTGGGCCGCAACCTCGCGGGACGCGCCGCCAACGCGACGGTGCCGCTCATCGAACCCAACACCATGTTCGAGGGGCGCCGATCGCAGCTCGACCTGCGGATCGGCCGCAGGTTCCGCGTCGGGCAGCGGATGCGGCTGCAGACGAATCTGGATCTGTACAACGCGTTGAATGGGAGCGCGATCCTCACGCTCAACACGAATTACGGACCGAACTGGCTGCAGCCGCTGCGCATTCTCGATGCGCGGCTGATGCAGATCAGCGGGAATCTACAGTTTTAGCGGGGATCCTCACTTCTTCGCCTTCTGCGTTTCCTCCTCAACCGCCTTCGCCGCGTTCTCCTGCGCGCGCGTCACCCACTGGGTGAACGTCGCGGGATCGACGAACGGATGCGCGTCGCCGGCCTTGCGGCTCTTCAGCCGCACGCCGCGTTCGAGCACGCCGCCGCCGGGATATCCATTCGGCTCCGCCCAGCTGTGGATCTGCAGGTTGACCTGCACGCCGGAAATCTCCGCGACCGTGTCCGCGCTCTTCACCGACTCCTCGGCATCGGCGAGCCCGCCGCGGTACCCGGCTCCTCCCCAGACGATCGCTCGATACGGTCTCCCGGCGTCGTACACCGTGATGCCCTCGGTTGTCACCACGCCGGGCGTGTGTCCTGGAGTCAGATGGAATGTCAGCTTCTGCCCGCCTAGCGACAGGGTGTCACCTTCCTTCACCACGACGTCCTTCTTCGGCACGCGCGGCGCAGCGGTACCACCGCGGCCCGGGCGGCTTCCGACCTGCTCGATCATCTTCCAGTCTTCTTCCGCAGCCATGATGCGCGCCCCTGATGCCTCCTGGATCTTCGCCGCACCACCGAAATGATCGAGGTGCCCGTGGCTCAGGATGATGTAGCGGATGCTCCTGGGATCGACACCGACCTTCCGGATATTGCCGATGACGTAATCGACGTACGGTTCCTGGGCCGTGTCGAACAGGATGTTCCCGCCGGGCGTCGTCAGCAGCCAGACCGAGACGTAGCCGGGGCCGACGTAATAGAGGTTGTCGAACACCTTGAAGGGCTCGACCTTCTGAAACTCCACGTCGTTGGCGCGAGTGACTCGATACGTTTTACTCAGCGGCTCCGACGTGCTCTGGCCGAATGCGGGCGTGCCGAGATTGCCGCTCGAGAAGACGACAAAGGCACAAGCGACCGCGAGCGCGGTGACGCGTATCGAATTGTTCATCGCCCTTCCCTCGCTTCCACTGCGCGGATTATAAGCCGAACGAAATGCGGGCCTCTGTGGCTCGTTCGTGAGCCTTACTCGATGTCGCCTGCCGGTGGCCGGGCCGACGTCGGCTGCAAGTCGGTATCATCTGACGCCGTGACGCTCAGGAGCCGGAGAGCCCGCTGGGGGCTGATGGGGCTCGCGCTGCCGGCGGCGCTCGGCGTCGCCCTTGCGACGCCCGCGGCCGGTGCGCAGGCACCGCCGGCTCTCGACGAGCTGCTGGCACGCGTCGGCAAGAGGATCGCGCAGTTCTACGAACGGGCGCAGCATGTGATCTGCGCGGAGACGTCCACGGTGCAGCCCATCGATCGCAGCTACAGCTCTCAGGGGTTCGCCCGGATCGTCGAATCAGAACTGCGCGTCGAAGCCGCGGGCGGTGACGCAGCCGGCGAGGTCACGATCCTTCGTGAGGTGCGGAAGGTCAACGGAAGGGCGCCGCGCGAGAAGGACAAGACGGATCGCGCCGGCTGCACCGATCCAAATCCGCTCTCGACCGAGCCGCTCGCCTTTCTGCTCCCGGCTCATCGTCAGGAGTACCAATTCCGGTCGGCAGGCCTCGGCAGGGACAGGAACCGGCCCGTCTTCCTCATCGATTTCGCATCGGTCGAACGCAAGACCAACGCCGAGCTCATCGAAGACAAGACGGGGCACGACGACTGCTTCGACTGGTCAGGACATGTCGCGTCGAGAGGGCGCATCTGGGTGGATGCGAGCAGCTTCGACGTCGTGCGCATCGAGCGAGGTCTCCCGGCGATGCTCGACGTGAGGGTGCCGCTGCGGATTCAGCGGCGCCACAACCTCGAGAACGCTGTGGTGATCGAGCGGGAAGACACGACGATTCGTTACAGGACGGTGGCGTTCAACGATCCCGACGAAGCGCTGCTGCTGCCGGAATCGATCGAAACCCTCATGATCGCGCGCGGAGGCCTCCAGTCGACGCGCAGAAGCCAGATCTACTCCGACTACCGGCGTTTCGTCGGAACGGCCAAAGTCGTCGAGTAGGTGAGCGCGGCGAGGCTGTTATCGGTCACGGCGAGGCCGGGCCACGCGCGTTGCGAAGAGTGTTTCTTTGGACACGGGCTCGCCGGGGTGCGCGACAAGGACCAACAGGACGTCGAGCCCGCGAATGGAGACATCGACGCGCTCTGCGCCGCGTACGAGCGTTTTTCGCGACGCATCGAGCTCGAATGGGCCGAAGCGATAGATACGCCCGTCGCTCTGCACCTGTTTTGGCGGATTATGCGCGTCAACTGGAGGGTGAGACGCCTTTTCCGGCAACTCGGTGTGCAAACGAGACCGCTCGGCGCCTCGAATGGCGGCGCGATCACCGTTTGTGGATGCGCGCGCGCGAAACATAGCTGCTCTGCGCCTCAAATGGTTGGTGGCGAGGGAACGGCATCGACCGTCCGAACGAGAGTGTCAGAAATTTTGTGTGTGGCCTAGCATGAGGAGCAGCTATGCCGCGCACAAAATTTCTGACACTCCCCACGCCGAGCATCCATTTCAGATGCACGAGCAGCTATGTCGGCTGCACTCGCATTCATCCGAGGCGCAGAGGCGTCGTCAAACGGTCCCGAGTTGCTATGTAAGGCGCGGAGGCCACCATGTTTCGGTACAGAGACGCCATTCACGGTCGCGAGGCCACGATAACTCGCGCATTCCGCCCATAGAAGGCGTTTCGAAGTTCAGTTTGAGCCGAACGGCATTTCGCGGCGCTCTGTCGCGCTGAAAATGCATCCGACGTTCGAGTTGAGCACACTGCGGCGTTGCGCCTGGCTCTTGAAGGGGAGCAATGGGCGCGTGCGGCAAGCGGCAGCACGAAGGAACAGGCAGATCAGGATCTAAGGGAGAGATAGAGCGGGTCGCGTTTGCGAATGGAACCCGGCCCTTGTCATGATGCCGATCTCCGATGATTGCATTGAGTCCGTCTAACGGTCCAAATGAGCCGCGCCCGCGGGCACGCGCGAGTGGGCCAAGGGCGTCGGCTCCATTTGGAGGTTATGCCGCTACTTCGACCGTGGCGTAGAAGTCGACCGCCTTGGGACGTCTGCGCGGCGTGACTGCGCGTAGACTCGGGCGCGGAATCGGAAGCCCATCCTCGCGCAATCCGCGAATATGCAGCTCGATCGCCCCTTCGATCCGTCGTAAAGCCGTATCGATCGTCTTGCCCGTAGCGACGCACCCCGGCAGGTCGGGCACCGAGGCGCCCCAATCGCTCCCGGCATCTCGGTTGATGCGCACAAGATACTGTCGCGTCTTCATGACTTCACGTCCTTCAAGCCAGCTTGGCGCTTGACCGAGGCCAGAGTGCCTTTCGGCATGTCGTCACCGAGGCTCCCGCTCACGGTCACGCGCCCGGGCTTCGTTGGGTGCTTAAACTGGCGGTGACTACCTTCCGTGCTTACCAATACCCAGCCCTCTCGGTTCAAGTGCCGAATCACCTCACGAACCTTCACCCGACGACGCTACCACAGACGTCTTTCCCTACACCGATGCCACGCGCTCGGGTCGTTTGAGATCGTCTGGTCAGATTCGATTGCGGCATAGACAGAATGACTTCGGCGACCGAACACGGCTGACCTCCGGCGAGATCGCGGGTTAGCCTGTCGGCCAGAGCCGCACGCCGCATGGTCCGCGGCGCGGTGTTTCCGGAGGTCAGCCATGGCGCAGTCTACTGCACTGTTCGTTGGTCTGGACGTCGACAAAGATTCCATCGCCGTCGCGCACGCCGCGGGCGGGAGCGCCGAGCCGCCCGTGTTCGTCGGCGCCATTGGTCCGCGCCAGGCGGACCTCGATCAATTGTTGCGACGCCTGCAAGGTAAGACGAGCGCGCTCACGTTCGTCTATGAAGCGGGCCCGAGTGGGTACGGTCTCTACCGCTATCTGACCGCGAAGGGTCTGCCGTGTCAGGTCGTCGCGCCGTCGCTGATCCCCAAGAAACCGGGCGACCGCGTCAAGACGGATCGGCGTGACGCCGTCGAGCTCGCGCGACTCTTGCGCTCGGGCGATCTCACCGCCGTCTACGTGCCGTCGGTCGAGGATGAAGCCCTCCGCGATCTGTGTCGCGCGCGCGATGCGGCGCGCGTGACGGGCAAGGACGCGAAGCTGCGCTTGAAAGCGTTCCTGCTGCGGCTGGGCCGGCACTACGTCGGACGCGCCACTTGGAACGACGCGCACCGCCGCTACCTCGCGAAGGTCGTGTGTCCCACGCCCGCGCAGCAGATCGTGTTTCAGGAATCCGTGCGGGCTGTCGATGAGCAGATCGATCGGATCCAGCGCCTCGACGCGGAACTCCTCGAGCGCGCGCCCGCGTGGCGCCTCTATCCGGTCGTGCAGGCGCTGCAGGCCTTGCGCGGTGTCCAATTCCTCGTCGCGATCACCGTCGTCGCCGAGCTCGGCGATCTCACGCGCTTTGACAACCCGCGGCAACTGGCCGCCTTCGTCGGCCTCATTCCGTCGGAGTACTCCAGTGGTGGGTCGCGGCGCCAGGGCGGGATTACCAAAGCGGGCAATGGGCGCGCGCGGCGCGCGTTGATCGAGGCCGCGTGGGCCTATCGTCATCCGGCCAAAGTGTCGGCGCACATTCAATCCCGCATCGATCGCCTCCCGAAGCCGATACAGGACCTCGGGTGGAAAGCGCAGGTGCGCCTCTGTAAACGCTTCCGGCGCCTCGTCGCGCGCGGCAAGCATCCCAACGTGGCCGTGACCGCAGTCGCACGGGAACTCATCGCCTTCATGTGGGCCATCGCCAAGGAGGTGCCGGTCCGGGTCCCGGCGTAACGCGATCCGCACGGACGTCGCGGCAGGGCAGGGGCGCGGGCCCCGGTATCAGCGCAATCCTCGACGGCGTTAAGAGGCGACGCGAGGCGACCCTCGTGCCTAGACCGAGGCAGGCGCTCGACGGAGCACAGTACGGTGGTACTCAACCCACGGATATCAGCAGGATCAACCGTCGGTCTTACTGGTCCCGCTCCTGCCCTGCCGCGTCGTCCTCTCGCGCCGAATCGGTCACGAACGTCGCGGCCGACGACCCGGCCGCCTGCGCGGACCGCTGTGAGGTGGGCGGTCTGCTCGGCGGCCTGGACAGCGCCTCACACGCCGTCACCGAGAGCCAAGTCGAGCGATCGATCACGACAAGACGGGTGTGCCTCGCCGGTGAGTTACTTGACAAGTCGAAGTCATATCAGACGTTGCGCTTCAGCCGCGCCGCTTCACGATCGCACCGAGCGGCGTCGGCTGCAAGCGCTTGTTGGGCCGCCCTCACGATGCGAGAGTCTTCTTGGCGGCAGTGAATGCCGACTCTTCGATCTCAACCCGTTCTCTCACGATTCGTTCGACCCACTTGTCGACTCGACTCTCACGATGGAGTCTGGCCAGAAACGCGGCCCGAGCGGCCAGTTCCGCGGGAATTGACAAGGACGTGGATTTCGGTCGCCCGACCACTATGGCTTTCTGCCAAGCTGAGCCCTCACACGAAGCGATACGTCGTCCAGAAAGGCTCGGCCAGACCCTACTAAAGCGAGCCCGTATTCGATCGTTTCGGCGTGCTGGTCGACCTCACCCAGGATTTCGTAATAGCGCCACTCTCTGGCCGTGATCGGATGATCGAGCTTCGCATCGAAGAAAGATGAATCTCCATCTTTTCCATTCACTCGCAGCCACAGGTGTGCCTGATTGCCTGTCTCGGCGACTTCCGTCCTTACTGCGGCCCTGAGCCTGATGCGCTTTCCACGATACGTGTGGGCATCGACCATTTGCTCCAGGCCACCGGCGTCTTCTCCGTACAGCGTCTCCAGGGTGCGGCTTATGACGGCAGATTTCCTTCCGATGTGAGGTTGCTCTTCGCTGATGGCAACATGAAATCCGAGTTCCTTCTGTTCCGCTGTTGCCCAAAACCTGGGTGCGCCAGCGATCCAATCAGGCGGCTCTTGTTCCGGCTCGCCAGTCTCGAATCCAAGGTTCGTTGGCGCCGGGAGCTTGATCATCGCCGCGCGCAGGCCGCCAGCCAGGGCCTGGGCAGCGCTCGTGCGGTGGACAAACAGCATGGCGTCGTACGCCTGCGCTGCGCGTACCCTCGGAAGATGGTACACCTCCTCAGTCGCCTCTTCGTACCCGCCGATCTCGCGCGCGCGCAGTGCAGAACTCAGCCACTCCGCCGCAGGTCCGGCATTGGGCAGCTTACGAAATGGGATCACGGCAATCGGCGGGCGCGCCGCCGCCAATGTCGCTTCAAGAGTTCCGTCGCGGGCGGGACCGACGTCAAAGTTCCGCAGTTTGTAGGTCTCCGTGATCGCCCAGAAGCCTCCCTGATTGAAGGTCATTCCGAATACCGCCATCGCGTTTCCGAACTTCTTTCGCAGATAGTCGCCCATTCGGCGCGGCTGCACAGCAATATGAAAATTGTGCGCCCAGAGCGCAATCTTGGCGTCGCCTCCTTCCTCCCGGAGTATCCATTCGATGTTCTCGGCCATGTACCGATCACGCAGCGCCCCATCGGCTCCCGGCCGAAGGGACTCCATGCACTGGGCGAGAATCTGCGCATGCTGGCGCGCGACGCTCCACTCGGGCGTGCTGGAGCGCTGAACGTATTGCTGCTTGCGCTTGTCAAAATCCGAGACAATGGCGGCGGCGGTCGCCGCGAATTGCCGGATGCGTGTCTTCGACAGTGCGAAATCCTCAATTGCTAGGGGATTGGAAAGCAGATCCAGGGTCCGTTGGAGGATGGCGGCCTCTTTCGGATCGACCCTGCGCAGGTAGGACACGGTAACCCTTGCTGCGCGCGCGGCGAACTGCATGTCGAAGCCGTAAAACTTGAGTTTTCGCGAGTGAGCAGGATTCGCGTTGTACTGCCTCATCCACTGGACGAGACCGAGCACCTCTTCCGTGTCGTACTTCCAATAATGGGTATTTGAGAGCGCCTTGACCGGATCGCCTTCGCCGCTGAGGACGTATCGATTCAGATCAAACGCCTCGGGCATCGTCGTCTCCATACCCAGCACAGTGAACCCCATTTCGGAGACGAGAAACTCGAAAATCCTGTGTTTGAGCCGGAAAAACTCGTGCGTGCCATGAGTAGATTCGCCGAGGGCGACGATGCGGGAGTCACCAATCAGATCCTTCAGCGGTTGCAGATCCCGGAATCCGCTCCCTGGCTCGACGGTGTCGAGTGGGATCGCGTTCGCGGCGACCCAGCCGGCTGCGGCCTCCGCTCTGGCCGTTTGAGCCGCGATGCGCTCTGAAGCTGCCCGAGCCGTAAGGAGTTCGTCGATACGGATTCTATAGGTCCCTGCGGCGTTTGCTTCGTTACGAATCTGGATTCGGTATATTCCGCTCGCCTTCGCGAGAACGTTAAAGGGCGCGAACCGAGGACGTTCGCCGCTCGGCCTCCATTCGCTAAGAACTTTGCTCCCATCCGGCTCCAGCACATCGACGAACAGATCCGTCTTCTGCGGTACCACGCTGAATGTAAGCAGTTGCCCGGCGCTCAGCTTCAACGAGTAAACATGATGCTGATACGCGGGAATCCTTGCCTCAACGGGTTTTTCTAATTCGAGGGCCCGGATATTCGCGGAATCCTGCGGACTGGCTGCGACGGCGATTCCTGCCACGAGAATCGCAAGGGCAAAGGGCCGATGAAAGCCGAACCCTTCTTCATTCATACGACGTTGCCGGGCTTGTGAGAGACGGGTATGAGTCATCAGCTTCATCGAACGTCACGCCGTGTTGAGCGAGTTCGTCCCGCTCCAAGTCATACTCGAAATCCGACGGGGTAAACCGCCGCCAATCGACCACGGCTCATCGTATCGCGCAGGTACGTTTTCCAGGATTCGTTGTCGCGTTGTCGGCCCAACGTATTGCCGCTCACCTGCGGCACGCGCGAGTCACGATACCACCGAGCGCGAGGGGCACGCGTGAGCGAGCCCCAGTGCCGCCAGGTGCAGCGGCCTGTTAGCCGGTATTTGGCCTCCACTCCGCGGGCAGATCTTCAACGTAGCGCCCTTCGCCCACCGCCTCTATTCGCACACCATGCCCATTGATTGTGACGGTGCCGATCGTGTCAACCTGAAGTGAGAGGTCAACATCGCTTGATGCCTCGAATGGCAAAGGCACCAAGTCGTGGGTCACGCCACCCGCGCGCATCCGGCCAGCAGAGATCAGAGCGGGCAGAACGAGCTCTGATGCCAGTGGACCAAACGCATTCCCCACGATTATGTGGACGACCTGCATCAGGCCGGTTCCCGTCCACTCATCACCGCGCGCCTCCCAGCTATGGACATACGCGTCGAGTACAAGTTCACAGGCTTGGCCTACTGCGTTGATCCCGGTGAGAGTGGAGTCGTGGAATTCAATCCAATTAGGCAAGACGCTCCTGTCCGGCTAACAAGTAGTCTCCCGAACTCGATAGCTCGGCGTCCGTTGCGTGGTCGCAGTGTATCGCGGCCGGTCAGACCACTCAACACAAGCGGAACTGCCCTCAGGATCATCACTTCTGGTAGAACGTGAGCGGCGTCTGAAAACGATATACAGATCTCGATAGCCCAATATTCGAACGAGGCTGTGCGGTATAGCGCTTCGTCAACGCCCGGGACCAGGCCAGAGCTGATCGAGCGGACTCCGCACCCCGCGCCCACCCTGATTGAGCACGTGCGTGTAGATCATCGTCGTGCTCACATCCCGATGCCCGAGCAACTCCTGGATGGTTCGGATGTCGTAGCCAGCCTCGAGCAGGTGCGTCGCAAACGAGTGCCGCAGCGAGTGACACGTCGCCGGGCGGGAGATCCCCGCCGCCCGCGCCGCCTCCTTGACCGCCCGCTGCGGGACGGATTCGTGCAGGTGATGCCGCCGCCGCTCGCCAGTCTCCGGGTCGATGTAGAACCGCGTGGCGGGAAACACCCACTGCCAGGCCCATTCACGCGGAGCGTTGGGGTACTTCGCTCGAAGCGCCCCCGGCAGTGCAACGCTCCCGCGCCCGAGCGTCACATCGGCCTCGTGCTGCTCCTTCACCCGCTTGAAGTGATCGACCAACTGCCCCCGCATCGCGACCGGCAGCATCGTCACGCGGTCCTTACCGCCCTTGCCGTCTCGGACCGTGAGCTCGCCGCGATCGAAGTTCACGTCTTTGATGCGCAACTCGACGCACTCCATCAGGCGAAGCCCGGCCCCGTACATCAATGACGCCATCAGCCACACCGGACCGCGCAGCCTCGACAACAGCGCCGCCACCTCCTCGCGCGACAGGACGACCGGCAGCCGCACGGGCCGTTGTGCGCGCACGATGTCGTTCATCCACTCGAGTTGCTGGCCCAGCACGGCGCCGTACAGAAAGAGGATCGCGCTGAGCGCCTGGTTCTGGGTCGAGGCACTCACGCCTCCCACCGCCAGACTCGACAGAAACGCCGTGACCTCCGGTGCGCCCATCTGGCTCGGATGACGCTTCCCGTGAAAGACGATGAAACGCCGAATCCAGGCGACGTACGCTTTTTCAGTCCGCCGGCTGTAATGGCGCGTCCGAATCACTTCCCTCACGCGGTCGAGCAGCTTCGGCGGCCGCGAGGGCATATCGCGCCGAGTGCCAGCGGTGTGCCACGTCGATTTCCGAAGACATTCCACAGGGTGGCCCATGAGTAGCGCAGATCCTGACATCGACGCCGCGAGCCTCAAGGTCAGAAACTGCGTACACGGCTTTGGCAGTCCTCCGGCGCTTCGCGACTGCCCTGCCGACATCGTCGCTGCGAGCGCTATGGATGGATTCCAAAGCCGCCTTCAGGCGGGCTGTTAGGCGAAGGTTTCGACCGGCGGGCAGGAGCAGAAGAGGTTGCGATCGCCGTACGGGTTGTCGATGCGGCCCACGCTCGGCCAGAACTTGTTCGCGCGGACGAACGGCAGCGGGAACGCCGCTTCTTCCCGGGAGTAGGGATGAGACCAGTCCGTCGCCGCAATGGCTTCCGCGGTGTGTGGTGCGTTCTTCAACACGTTGTCCGCGCGATCGGCCTTGCCTGTCGCGACGGCCTCGATCTCGCGGCGAATCTGGATCATCGCGTCGCAGAACCGATCGAGCTCGCCCTTGTCCTCGCTCTCGGTCGGTTCGACCATCAACGTGCCGGCTACAGGAAACGAGACGGTCGGCGCGTGGAAGCCGTAATCCATCAGGCGCTTCGCGACGTCCATCTCCTCGATGCCCGCCGCCTTGAAGCCGCGCAGGTCGAAGATCAACTCGTGTGCCACGCGGCCGTTGGCGCGCGCGTAGAGCACGGGATAGTGCTGCTCGAGCCGCGCCTTGATGTAGTTCGCGTTGAGGATGGCGCAGCGCGTGGCGTCGGTCATCCCGGAGGCGCCGAGCATGCGGATGTAGCCGTACGAAATCAGCAGGATGCTCGCGCTGCCCCACGGCGCCGCCGACACCGCATGAATCGCGCGCTCGCCGCCGGTCTTTGCAAGCGGATGGCCTGGCACGTATGGCGCCAGGTGCGCCCCCACGCCGATCGGCCCCATCCCCGGACCGCCGCCACCGTGCGGGATGGAGAAGGTCTTGTGCAGGTTCAGGTGGCAGACGTCGGCGCCGATGGAGGCCGGGCTCGTGAGCCCGACCTGCGCGTTCATGTTCGCGCCGTCCATGTAGACCTGCCCGCCGTGCTCGTGGACGATGGCGCAGATCTCCTTGATCTCGTCCTCGAAGACGCCGTGCGTCGAGGGATACGTGATCATCAGCGCGGACAGGCGATCGCGGTGCTCGCCGGCCTTCTTCCGAAGATCGGCGACGTCGACGTTCCCGTTTGGCGCGGTTGCCACGACGACCACGCGCATACCCGCCATCGCCCCGCTCGCCGGATTGGTACCATGCGCGGACGCCGGAATCAGCACGACGTCGCGGTGCGAGTCTCCCTTGTCGCGGTGATACGCGCGAATCACCATGAGGCCCGCGAACTCACCCTGCGCGCCGGAGTTCGGCTGCAGCGAGACCGCGCTGAACCCCGTGATCTCCGCGAGCGCGTGTTCGAGCTCACGAATCACCTGCGCGTAGCCCTGCGCCTGGTCCGCCGGAACAAACGGATGGATGCGCGAGAAGTGCTCCCACGTGACCGGCAGCATCTCGGTCGCCGAGTTCAGCTTCATCGTGCACGAGCCGAGCGGAATCATCGATGTGTCGAGCCCGATGTCCCTCCGCTCGAGGCTCCGGATGTAGCGCATCATCTGCGTCTCGGAGCGATGCGTGTTGAAGACCGGGTGCGTCATGAACGGCGTCCCGCGGCGTAACAGGACCGCCGGGTCCAGCAGGACCCGTGAACCGCGGACCCATTCGATCTCCGGCGCCGGCTGGCCCACCGCGTCCGCGAACACCTTCACGATGTCCTCGACGTCGGAGGTCGTGACCGTTTCGTTCAGTGAGATGCCGATCGTGCCATCGTCGATGTACCTGAAGTTGATGCCTGCCTCGAGCGCGCGGCGGCGGACGGCGTCGATGGCACCGGATGGCACCTGGACGCGAAGCGTCTCGAAGTAGTGCGCGTTCGCCTGCGTCGCGCCAAGGAAGCGGAGCTGATCCTCGAGGACCCTGGTCAGCGTGTGGACCCGTCCGGCGATCGCCTTGAGGCCGTCGGGCCCGTGATAGACCGCGTACATCGCCGCCATGTTGGCCAGCAGTGCCTGGGCGGTGCAGATGTTGGACGTCGCCTTCTCGCGCCGGATGTGCTGCTCGCGCGTCGCGAGCGCCATGCGGTATGCCTTCCGGCCGTGGACGTCGATCGAGACGCCGATGATTCGGCCGGGCACCTGAC
>Ga0209515_10007987_pt1 | contig 12537 bp, 5 predicted proteins | sample Subgroupgradi54m_FD_187454 | JGI IMG/M metagenome (GOLD analysis project Ga0209515, IMG submission 187454) | Subsurface groundwater microbial communities from S. Glens Falls, New York, USA - GMW60B uncontaminated upgradient, 5.4 m (SPAdes)... ... | reverse complement strand
ATAGCAAAACATCATCTTGGCGGGAGAGGGAATTTAAAATAATTATTCTCTTTGATGGGAGAGAGAGTTTATCTCGGCTGTGGAGAGCAAGCGGCGCTACTAGATCATAATAGCGGAAGAGATATCTCCTCATTCCCTCTCCCGCCAAGATGATGTTTTGCTATTAGATAATCGTGATAGCGGGAGAGGGTTAGGGTGAGGGAAAAAAGAGATACAAAATTTTTTGCATACAATATTTAAGAAAACATTAAGAAAAAAAATTTAATTTTTAATAAAATAATAAATATATTTCCATCTTTTTTTGACAAATAATGTATAACTTGCAAAATTTTTTAACTATAACTATAACTATTCAATCAAAACCCAAACGAGGTGTTTTATGAATTCACGTGATCTATTTCAACACATATCTCAAACTTCTCCATTGATACCAATGTCAGATAAACCTAAAAAACCCAGCAACACAACCTCAGACTCATCAAACACGTCGGAGAAGAATAAAACAAAGAGTGAAGAAAAGAATAACAAAAACAAAAATAATGAAAAAACTGAAAAATACACGATAACTCCTGTTCCAGAAGGTGCTACGGCTGCGATTGATCCTTCTTTAAATTTACCTCCACAACCTTTCACCATGAACATCACTTCGCAACTCGGTGTTGCATATTATTCTATGCCGACGTCTCAACTCGAATTATCAACCAATTCATCAAAAGAAATGATTGATACACCTCTTACAAATAGAAATGAAGCAAGAACAAGGCCCTTGGCGATTGTTCCTGGTCGGACTGTAACAGTTTCCTCTATCCAAGATTTGAAGAACTTGCTTGCTAATGTAGCAAATGGTGGAAATTCGGCTCTCGGGTTCGCTTGGTTAGGTGACCGTGATCTCGGTGCATGGTCATGGTCACTCAGTGCATATGCAGGTCCATTAGATATAAATCCCAACAACAACTCGGCAATACACACTTTTGACAATAATGCATTAACTCAATTCCGCAGAGCAGCAGAGAATAGTCTCAACACACTTCTATCAGGTGTTAATGGATTTCTTTCTCGAACAAGAGGAACAGAAAGATTGCAAGGATTGCATCCTCAAGTTGAAGAAAACAATGAAAATAATTTAGCGATTGTTGTTTCTACTACACAGCAGCAAGTGGTTTTTATTGTTCCGTTATCAGAAATTAATTTATTACTGGATAATTATTCAAAGGGGACACAAGGTCATGGTAGAGATGGAATGCATTTACTGACAAAATTGCCCAATCATCTTTTTTCATCAACACAACCATCTCAATCATCTCAAAAAATGCTGACTTATCCAGTAATAAAAAAGTTAACTCTTTTCCCAGGCCAGGAAAATATTCCGCAAACGATGCTTGCTGGTGCATTCAGGTTATTTAATCAAAATAATCTAAATGCGAATACGACTCATTCTGTTTCTCAATCTTCACCAGAGAATAAACACTACATTATAAAATAAAAAAATAATTATCAGCGCTGCGGCCATGAGTGGCCGAGCGCGTGGCCATCCAGAAAATTTTATTTGTACTTAACAAGTTCCACACCAATATAATCATTTTCAAATCTTAAGACAATCTTAAGATAAGTTTTTTGGATTTATTTTTTTTGTTTTCTGTGCGTGTTGTTCAATAAAAATATTTTTAAAAACACACTTCACCAAACCTCCTAAAAACTGCAAAAAACCAGCAAAAAATAGCAATATTATGAAGAGATAAATTATTTTATCTACGCCACTCTCACCTAAATTGTTTCATCATCTTCATTTTTGAAATGATTTTCATCATAAAAAATTATTTTAAAAATAATTTTTTATTTTTAAAATTTATTGTTGCTTTTTATTTTTTGTTTTGATACGTTCGAGAAATATGTTGATGTAGTGATTTTTTATTAACCGAATACAAAGTGATTTTGTATTAATATTTTTATTTTAATATCACACATCAATCTAAAAAACGGGGAGTGGTGCATACTTGGCTTGCATTAGCTAGCAGTGATTTTTCTTGCGCTTGAAATTTCTCCGTAATAAAGAATTTTGATTATGATTAATTTTTAATCGTATTTTTAAGCAATTATATTATAGAGGAGAAATCTCATGTCTCAAACTCGTGGAAGCGCCGCATCTTATCAGCAGCCTTTGTTAGCAGATAATGGTACCGGCACAAATGCTGGATATTACCCAATAGACAGCGACAATGGCGCAAATGGAAATCCTTTTAAACAACACAACGATTCTATTGATTCTATTCCTGCTGAATTTCAGGCAGAGATTGAGTTAACAGCAACAGATGAAAAACTTAATTCAATTGCTATTCATGATCCTGAAAATGGTTTTGTTAAAAAGACGGTGAACATTCTTGGCTGGGGATCATTAATCATGGAAGCGGGTTATCAAGGATATGTCTACAGCATCTTAATGAAAACATTTCCAGCGATTGCAGAACGATTAGGTATTAAAAATTTCCCTAAATGGGCAGCGATTATCCCATCAAGCATACTGACAGCCGGTAATGCTACTGCGGATGTTACCTTATTTGATCCCAATGTAGAGGCGAAAACATGGTGTAAAAAACTTCCACATGGTTTTTTTAAAGGAATATATGATCACTTAAAAGAGGGTTTTTCTTCATTGAAAGGGATTGCTTTTTATGTGATTCCGGAAACAGGTATGGTAGTTGCGTTTCCTTTGGGTGCTTATGCGGATGTGGTGCCATTACATGACTGGCTTCAAGAGCATTTTGGTGCTTGGAAGTTTGTTCCTATTGGTGTGGGTGTAATATTAGGTACGAGTTATTATGTTTTTTCTCAAGCAGAAGATAATTTAAAAGCAGTCCGTTATTTTTTCGACAGAGAGCAACAATTAAGCCCTCCCCAACCTTCTTTTAAAGAGTGGCTGCTAGAAAAAGATGCGGCAGTGGCTTTGCAATTAGTTCTAAGAGTGTTACCAGCGACAGTGACCAGATCTATCAGCTTCGGTTTTCTTGGCGCCACCGCTGCGGAACAAATTATTTCACCATTGTACGCAACTCCTGGAGCGCTCATTGGTTTTGCGGCGGCAACTGTGGCATACGGGCCTGGTCGTTCTGCGGGAATGGTGCAAAAACTGACTGGTTCTGAAGGAAATCGTATAGATTTAGTAACAAATGCGGAGCTAGATTTAGCTTATAAAATAAAAAACCAGCTTCCACTAAATGAGCAACCAGTCAGTAAATTAGAATGGCTAAAAACAGCCGCGCTGCGTGGTGTTGCGACTAAAGATGGTTTGTGGGAACTCATACCTTGGTCAGCACAAACCTTGTTTGCTGGTTATTTTGCTGCGCAAACCTTGGATTGGATTTCTTCTCTTGCGCATTATCCTGAAGTTGCCTTGTCGCTTCGTTTTGCAACAGGGGCGTTAGGTGCAGCGGTAATGTATTATTCATATCATGAAACTGAAGTAAGAAATGAATTAGCAAAAAATGTGATTGACAGCGCCAAGCAAGCAAGCGGCTCAGTTTTAGAAAGGGCAGTTAATGAAAAATTACAATCAACGATTGATGGATTAAAAAATCCAGCTATTACACTACCAACTATTTCGCAATCATTAGGTGAGGCAATTCTGGCGCTTCAATCCGTTCAATTGAATGCAAAAGAATTAAAATCGGCCCAAGATACCTTAAAAGAGACCGTAGCTGCACTAGAAGCAACCAAGTTAAAACAACAACATTACCAAGTAACTTTTGATAAGTTAGAAAGTGATGTTAAACGATTGATGAAGTTAGCTCATGATGCAACGTCTCACCCAAATGAAACTTATCTTCAGCAGGCGCAAAGGTGGACTAGAAAAGCAATATCCCCTTTTGACGCACGCAATCAAGAAAGAAGGCAAAAAAAATATGCGCTATCTAAAAGGAAATATGGCATAGCAGAGCGAGAATTAAATAGATTGTCGCAAGAGCTTGAGCAGTTGAAGACAAAGAAAACGCAGTTGGAAAAAGAAATAGATGTGTTACATAAACCACAATTGTATATGACAAGTTCGCAAACTTTGTTATTGCAAGATTTGGAAAAGAAATTAATAGAGATCCAAACGTTTATTACCCAAGCAATTGTTATAGATTATCGGGCTACTATTGCTCAATTAGAAGAAATTATGCTGGTTCTTAGAGTCTTAGCAGCGCACTGGATAGACGAGGATGTGAAAAGAGTTGCCGAAAAACAGTTAGACCTAGCAAATAAACGACTAGAAATAGCGCAAGCTGCTTTGAATAATCAACCAGATGATGCTGAATTAAAAGATGCTCTGGCAAAAGCAGAATTGGCTGCAAAAGCTGCATTAGAAAATGAAAGAAATGCTAGCAAAGCGGTCTCAAAAGCAGCGCATATATTTGCTAAAATATCTTCTTCTTCAACTTGGATAGCTCGTACCCTTCAAGGATTTACTTTTTTAGAAAAAGTGGTAGGAAAAAGAATGGACCCTGTTGATCGTGCAGTATTTGCAGCAACTACAAATACCATTTCTGCGGCACCTAATGTTCAATACTATGCAGAGAAAATTGAAGAGACAACGATGGTTCATGCTGGGCGAGCTAAAAAATTTGCTAATTGGGCTGCAGGTAAATGCGGAAGTGGAAAAAGAACAGCAACGGATGCAAATTTGGAAGAAGGAAATGCTAAGAAAAGATGTTGCCCCAAGTTATTTAGCAATAGTAATAGCGGAGAGAAGCGACCATTGGTAACAGCAGAACATAAAGAGCAGAAAGTACTTAGGTAGAACGTCGTAGGTTCTCCTAAAGCGTATATTCTAATGGAAAATAACTAATGGTTTTTATTCATTATTATTTTAGAGAATAAAAGAGCAATGGCTAGTTGCATTGCTCTTTTTTATTTGGCAAATCCTTCGACCTCCTGTACCATGCGCAGGCGTGATTCGTGTGGTGTCTATATTTTTAAGCAAACGTTATGAAGAAGAATAAAAAAAGTAATCAACCTACGAATGAACTCAGTCAACCAACAGTAGAAAATAATCAGCTAATAGCAACAACGAAAATATCAAATCATTCAAATCATACTGATACTAATACTGATTCCGTGGATACTGAACCAAATAATGAAGATCATAGCGATGATCTCAATTTTGATCCGGAGGCAAGTTTTTACAATAAAAAAGGGGTTAGACATTTATTTAATAAGGAAATTACATCAAAAACCGCAGAAAGTAACACACCAGCCCTCGGTATTTTTTCCAATCACCTAAACGACGATAATGATACTCCGCACAATTCCACTTATTTTACTATCTACACCCTCATGGCTCTCTGCATTGTATTTGGCATGTCTTATTCTTATTTTGTAGAAGAACAACTTGCCAATACTGAAATAGGCGAAGATACCGATAAAATTGTGGGTGCATTTCCTTTTATGGTTTATGAAATCTCTGATGAGAGATCTCACTTATCATCATTTTGGTCAATTTTAATTGCGATGCCTTTTGTATTCGGTGATTTTATAACGAATGCTTTATTGTTTCATATCAAAAAAGAAGCGGAAAGTTGGAGTAAGAATTTACCCGATGGCATTGCTCGTGGCACGCTTCGCTTTATAAAAAATTGTTTTAGTTCTGCCGATAATTTTTTCATGAAAGGTATTCCAACACTTGCCATGGCGCTGTGTTTTCCAGCATTAGCATCAGCCAATATTGTTGATATCAAGAAAAAATTAGAAAGAATAATGGGTGCTTGGCATTGGCCAATTACCAATGTTTTTTGGGGGTTTGGTACGCTTTTTTATGTTTTTTTACAAGGCCCTGAAACACTTAAAAATATGTATTTTTATTTTGAAAATAAAACCTATCCACCACCACCGAGTACTTTCAAACGTTTGCGCCAAGGTGATTTTGTCACGCCATTACAAATATGGATTGAAATTTTAGCTGCGATGTTTATTCGTGAACTTGGCATGTTTTATCTCGGAGAACGTATAATAGATGATAAAAAAGCGTTAACTTATTTTGAGATCGTGGAATTAATAAATGTCTGGATTGCAATCTTTTTAGCACGCGCACCCACTCTTTATAGAAAATATTTTGGTAAAGAACAAGAAGGTGAATTTTTATATGTTGTGACTGAATTACAGCGTGAACATGCTAAACACAAACATATGATTGACATTTCAACCGCTAAGTTTTTATTTAATGAATTAAAACATGTATGTTCTCCTATTCCGCTTGCGCAAGGATTTTTATTTTATGTGACAGGCGTCAGTATCGCGAATACGTTTGTTGATATCGATAATTTAAATTCGAATTGGGCTGTTTTATTACGCGTGTTGGCTGGAGCGCCTACCGCGATGTTAGGTATTTATATTTATTATGCTGCCACAAAAAAAACCTATTTAAATAAATTAGCGTGGGGAGAGTTTAAACACACAGAAGAAGCACGTCTTTTATTAATAAAAAGTACAGCTGCTGAATTTAAGCAAAACATTAGTGAAGACATGGCATTATCTGCCTCTGGAAAAGTTGAACAAATAAAGCCAGTAGAAGAAAGCAGAGAATCCAATGTAAAAGTAAATATAGAAAAAACAGCTATAAAAACATCATCCTTAGAAACAACAACCATAGGATTGTTGCAGCGTTTTCAACAGAAAAAACAAGAAATAGTTCAAGAAGAAAAAAAACAACAGGAAATATTACAACAAGTGATTGTTGAAGATGGAATAGGGGAAATCAAAATAAAAAAAGTTAAAGAAAAAATTAAAATCTCTGCAGCCATCGCGATGGCTGGATTTCTTGCGATTGTTTTTGTTGGATTAGCGACAGGTGGCCGCGTGTTTTCTGGCGTTCCAACCATGGACCAAACATTAGAAAAAAATGGCTTAGCAAATAATACTAATCCGATTGAAATTATATTAATCGCTATTTGCATTAATATTTTAACGAGTGTGATGAATTATGAATATTATAAAGGCAAGGTAAAAGATGTATTAAGTTCGTGGTTTCAAGACAATCCGCGCGAAAGTTGCACGTCATTAAAACATACGTTGTTGTATGCACGTGAACGAGTATCGTTACCTGCTTGTTGCCCACCCGCTTGTTTGGAAAATGACCCATCTAAACAAAAGTTATTAAAGTAAAATGACAAATAAAAAAAATTGCTGCCTAGAGCAAAAAATTCGTCTTCAAACAATCTTTTAACGTAAATGGTGAACTTTTAGGAAACTCTTCTTCACCAATCCCTGTTTCTGCTGAAACTAATCCAACCGCTTTTTCATAAGCATATTTAAATTTTTCTTCTAATTCTTTTTTTAAACTTGGACTTTCTTCTAATAATTCCAATAATTCTCTTCTTTGATTTTTTATCGTCACGGTCCAACTTTTACTTCTGCGTGCTGATTGAAATTGCCATTTTAGTAAATGCGCCATTAAGAGAGCTAAGCGGTTAATTAATTCTCTTTTCTCACTTTTTCCCATACTTTCTATTTCCTCAGCAATGTGTTCAATGTCTATTTCAGATATTTTTCCTTGCTTTAATAGCTTCACGTTATGAATGGTCCATGCGTAAAAATCGCTTTCATATTCTTTTTGAATATTTTTAACCATTATTTTGCCTCACAGATTTTAGTCGATTGAAGTTAATTGATTCTACAAGATTGAAATTAAATCTGGCAATAAAAACCGTAAAAAATAATAAATATCTCATTCTCATACCATTTCAAAAATAATAACGCTATAATGCTTTCCCTTTTTATTTAATTAACTATTAACACAATGAGATTTCATGAAGCGCATTCATATTCGTGGTGCTCGTACACATAATTTAAAAAATATTAATGTCGATATCCCACGCGACAAACTCACTGTCATCACCGGACTTTCTGGTTCTGGCAAATCATCACTCGCTTTTGACACACTTTATGCGGAAGGTCAGCGCCGCTATGTGGAATCGCTTTCTGCTTATGCACGTCAATTTTTATCAATGATGGAAAAACCGGATGTGGATCACATTGAAGGCTTATCGCCGGCGATTTCTATCGAACAAAAATCTACCTCACACAATCCGCGTTCAACCGTGGGGACAATCACAGAAATACATGATTATTTACGGCTTTTATTTGCAAAAGTGGGACAACCACGTTGCCCTGAACATCATCACAATTTAGAAGCGCAAACCGTGAGTCAAATGGTGGATGCGGTGTTGGCATTACCCATTGATACCAAAATCATGATATTGGCGCCTGTCGTACGTGAACGCAAAGGTGAGCACGTTGAATTATTACAAACATTACGTGCGCAAGGATTTGTGCGTGCGCGCATTGATGGTGAGATTGTCGAGCTTGATCAAGTGCGCACATTAGATTTACGCAAAAAACACACGATAGAAGTGGTGATTGATCGTATCAAAGTGCGTGAAGATGCGCGCATACGCTTAGCGGAATCATTTGAAACCGCATTGCGCTTAGCAGATGGATTAGCAGCGGTTGGTTTTATGGATGAACCCAAACGTGCGCTGCAAGCATTTTCAGCTAAATTTGCTTGTTCCGATTGTGGCTACAGTTTGTCAGAATTATCGCCGCGTTTATTTTCTTTTAATAATCCCATTGGTGCTTGCGCGGATTGTGATGGCCTCGGCGTGAAAGAATTATTTGATCCTGCACTCATTATCACTGAAAGATTAAGTTTAGAAGATGGCGCCATTCGTGGTTGGGACAAACGCAATGTTTATTATTATCAAATTCTCACCTCACTCGCAAAACATTATAAATTTGCTATTGATATCCCATATAGTCGTCTTCCAAAAAAAATTCAAACAATATTATTATATGGCGGCAGTGATGTGGTGCGTTTTGATTATAAAGATGAAAACGGTCACGGATTTTCTAAAACTAAACCATTTGAAGGAGTGATTCCTAATTTAGAACGACGTTATCGCGATACCGAATCTGAATTAGTGCGCGATGAATTACGTAAATATATTTCGACACGTCAATGTGAAACCTGTCACGGCGCACGCTTAAATAAATCTGCATGCAATGTGTTTGTTACTAATAAAAATCTGCCGGAAATTTCCTCATGGCCAGTCGACCAAGCAAAATTATTTTTTGAAAAATTACGCCTACCCGGTTATCGCGGTGAAATTGCACTCAAAATTGTTAAAGAATTAATTAGTCGTTTACGTTTTTTAGTTGACGTTGGTTTGGAATATTTAAGTTTGGATCGCAGTGCTGAAACATTATCAGGTGGTGAAGCGCAACGTATACGTTTGGCAAGTCAAATTGGCTCTGGTTTGGTAGGCGTGATGTATATTTTAGATGAACCATCGATTGGGTTACATCAACGTGATAATGAACGTTTATTAAAAACACTGCATTATTTACGTGATTTAGGTAACACCGTGATTGTGGTTGAACATGATGAAGACGCGATCATGAGTGCAGATCACATTATTGATTTAGGCCCGGGCGCCGGTGTGCATGGTGGCCACATTGTAGCGCAAGGCACACCCAAAGAAATTTTGCGCGAAAGCAAATCATTGACCGCACAATATTTATCAGGAAAACGTAACATTGCCATTCCAAAAAAACGCAAAGCAGCGATTGAAGATAAAAAAATAATATTGAGTGGCGCAACTGGCAATAATTTAAAAGCAATTAATGTTGAAATTCCTATTGGGGTGATGACGTGTATTACTGGTGTGTCGGGTTCAGGTAAATCTACTTTAATTAATGATACGTTGGGGCCGATTGCTGCGCGCGCACTCAATGAAACCATGAATGTAGAACCCGCTGCCTACGATGATGTTGAAGGGTTGGAATATTTAGATAAAGTTGTTGTGATTGATCAAAGTCCGATTGGACGCACGCCGCGTTCTAATCCCGCAACTTATACGGGATTATTTACTTCCATTCGCGATTTATTTGCCGGCACACAAGAAGCGCGTTCACGTGGTTATAAAGTGGGACGTTTTAGTTTTAACGTCAAAGGCGGTCGCTGCGAAGCATGTGAAGGCGAAGGCTTAATCAAAGTCGAAATGCATTTTTTAGCAGATGTTTATGTGACTTGCGATGTGTGTCAGGGTAAGCGTTACAATCGCGAAACATTAGAAATTTTATATAAAGGGAAAAATATTCATCAAGTATTGGAAATGACAGTAGAAGATGCGCGTCAATTTTTTGATGCGATTCCAATGATTGCGCGCAAATTACAAACCATGTTGGATGTGGGTTTGTCATATATTTCATTGGGGCAGAGTGCGACCACTTTGTCGGGAGGGGAAGCGCAGCGAATTAAACTATCGCGAGAATTATCGCGACGTGATACGGGTCGCACACTTTATATATTGGATGAACCAACCACGGGTTTGCATTTTTATGATATTGAACAATTATTACAAGTGCTGCATCGCTTGCGCGATCATGGCAATACGATTGTTGTCATCGAACATAATTTAGATGTGATAAAAACGGCGGATTGGATTATTGATTTGGGCCCAGAAGGCGGTGGTAAGGGCGGAAAAGTAGTGGCAGTTGGCACACCGGAAACCATTGCGCGCCATCCCACTTCTTACACTGGCGTTTTTCTCAAAAAAGCATTGAAAAGAAAGTAGCTCTTTGCGGAGAGACTGACGCTACGAGCCAACCCCCTTTTCGCCTCTCCCCTTGTGGGAGAGGCCGACGCGTAGCGGCGGGTGAGGGGTAATTATTTTTAAATCCCGACTGGAAAACCTAAAAACCTCTACTATACTTTTTGATGGTAACGATAATGTAAGAAAAACTTTCAAATCTTTCTGACCGCTAAACCGTTTACCCACGCCGTTTTTTAACGTTCTTTAACCAATTTTTATTAACCTGAACTGATTTTCGATTCTCTTCTAACTATAAGAATATTTTTTAAATATTTTTAAAATATTCTGTTGACAGTGAATTGAGATAGGGTAGAATTCGCGGTCTTGGAAAAAAGAAAGTAAAAGCTCTTTAAGAAGATGAAGAATGATATAAGTGCGCGCTTCCTGAGATTCAAATGAAGGAGACAAGCGCTGTTTACTTAGAGATAAGTGAATGGCAAGAGCTGAAAGATTTTAAAGAAGTGGAGAGTTTGATCCTGGCTCAGATTGAACGCTGGCGGCACGCCTAACACATGCAAGTCGAGCGGTAGCATGATGAGTAGCAATACTGATTGATGACGAGCGGCGGACGGGTGAGGAACACGTAGGAACTTGCCCAATAGAGGGGGACAACCAAGGGAAACTTTGGCTAATACCGCATAGACTCGAGAGAGGAAAGCTGCCGCGAGGTGGCACTATTGGAGAGGCCTGCGTCCGATTAGCTAGTTGGTAAGGTAAGAGCTTACCAAGGCGATGATCGGTAACTGGTCTGAGAGGACGGCCAGTCACACTGGGACTGAGACACGGCCCAGACTCCTACGGGAGGCAGCAGTGGGGAATATTGGACAATGGGGGCAACCCTGATCCAGCGATGCCGCGTGGGTGAAGAAGGCCTTCGGGTTGTAAAGCCCTTTAGGTCGGGAAGAAGTGTGGATGTTGATAAGGCATACATATTGACGGTACCGGCAGAATAAGCACCGGCAAACTCTGTGCCAGCAGCCGCGGTAATACAGAGGGTGCGAGCGTTAATCGGATTAACTGGGCGTAAAGGGCGCGTAGGCGGTTGAGTGAGTGTGATGTGAAAGCCCCGGGCTTAACCTGGGAAGAGCATCGCAAACGACTGAACTGGAGTAGAAGAGAGGGTGGCGGAATTTCCGGTGTAGCGGTGAAATGCGTAGAGATCGGAAGGAACGTCGATGGCGAAGGCAGCCACCTGGCTTCATACTGACGCTGAGGCGCGAGAGCGTGGGTAGCGAACAGGATTAGATACCCTGGTAGTCCACGCTGTAAACGATGAGGACTAGATGTTGGGAGGGGAACCTCTCGGTATCGAAGCAAACGCGATAAGTCTTCCGCCTGGGAAGTACGGCCGCAAGGTTGAAACTCAAAGGAATTGACGGGGGCCCGCACAAGCGGTGGAGCATGTGGTTTAATTCGATGCAACGCGAAGAACCTTACCTACCCTTGACATCCTGCGAATCTGGCTTAGAGGCTAGAGTGCCGAAAGGAACGCAGAGACAGGTGCTGCATGGCTGTCGTCAGCTCGTGTTGTGAGATGTTGGGTTAAGTCCCGTAACGAGCGCAACCCTTGTCCTTAGTTGCCAGCATTAAGTTGGGGACTCTAAGGAGACTGCCGGTGAGGAACCGGAGGAAGGCGGGGACGACGTCAAGTCATCATGGCCTTTATGGGTAGGGCCACACACGTGCTACAATGGGGCGTACAGAGGGTCGCCAACCCGTGAGGGGGAGCCAATCTCAAAAAGCGCCTCGTAGTCCGGATTGGAGTCTGCAACTCGACTCCATGAAGTTGGAATCGCTAGTAATCGCGAATCAGCATTGTCGCGGTGAATACGTTCCCGGGCCTTGTACACACCGCCCGTCACGTCATGGGAGTGGATGGTACCAGAAGCGGGTAGTTTAACTGTGAAGAGAACGC
>Ga0209515_10007983_pt1 | contig 12543 bp, 9 predicted proteins | sample Subgroupgradi54m_FD_187454 | JGI IMG/M metagenome (GOLD analysis project Ga0209515, IMG submission 187454) | Subsurface groundwater microbial communities from S. Glens Falls, New York, USA - GMW60B uncontaminated upgradient, 5.4 m (SPAdes)... ... | reverse complement strand
TCCCCCTGGCCGAAAATACCGAACCATTCCTCATAATAATACCCGCCCGCGAAAGGCCCCACCACATCGGCCTTGGTGTCGTGGATGGAAGGTTCATAATTTTTCCACCATTCATCCAGCCATTCAAAGGCAATGCCGCCGATGGCATTGCCCGCCCCGTCCGCGTAGCCGGCGCTGTTGTATTGGATGTCTAACCAGTTGCCGCGGTGATAATCAGCCTGGGCCTGCTGGGCCTCTTCATAGGACATGGGCGGAGCATAGGCCGGGGCGCCGTATTCGGAAATGAACGCCGGCTTGTCCGCGACCTCGGCCACCTGCTCCCAGAACGACCCGAACCCGTAATCGCCGCGATACACGTTGGCGGCATAAATGTCCACGTCCGGCGCGAATTTGGCGAATTTATCCAGATACAAGGTGTCCCCGTTGCACAGGGCCACCGGGTGATTGGGATCCAGGGACTTGATCATCACAGCAAGTTCATTGACGAATTTGTAATACGCGTCCGGTTTTTTATCGGCATTGGAAGCGACCCCGTAATTGTTCTCATTGCCCAGGACCCACATCAAGATGTACGGCTCATCCTTGTATTCCATGACCATCTGCCGGACGCTGTCCGTCATGGCCTTGAGATGCTCAGGTTTTTCGTAATCAGTCCCCTCCGACCAGGATGCTGTGGACCCGATGGCGTATTTGCCGATGAAATCCCCCATGGCAACCATCAACCCGTAATCCTTGAACATCTTTTCCAGGAGCGCTTTGTTGGGTTTCATGGGGTGATGGTACATGCGGATGGTATTGACGCCCATCTCCTTCATCAAAGCGAAATCCCCGACGGAGGGCTCATCAGGGTCCTGCTTATTGTTGTGGTTCTTGTCCACCCATGCCTCATAAGGGGCGTCGATGAGCCCATTGGCATTCTCGTCCTGCTCCATCCAGTTGGTCAGGGTGCCATTGTCCGGGCTCTGGCCGACCTTGTTGGGCATATAGCTGATGCCTTTGATCAAAAACGGCTTGCCGTCGACGATCATCTGCCATTGGCCGTTGGCGTATTTGACCAGGCGTACGCGCCCGCTGCCCACGGTCTTAACGGGACCGCCCAGGGGTGTTGTCGCCTTTTCCCAATGCAATTTTTCCATGGCCACATCCAAAATGTTCAACGGACGGATCGCTCCCGGACGGGTGATGGTCACATCGTTGTTCGGGTCATTGTCGAAAGAATTCAGGATCTGGATTTTCGCCCCCTTGAATCCCAGTTTCAGTTCCGGGTGCGTGCGGATGATGTATTTGATCTTGGCAATGGCGGCCTGGCCCGGATACCAGGGGGTCTGCCAGTACGTCCAGGAAACCGTGTCGGGAAAATGCACGACGACGGCATGATAGGCCTTGATGGCCTCATCATACATTTTGGCTTTCTCAAAAATGATCCCCATGTAAAAAAGCCGTATGCCCCAGGACTCCGGGGCCGTGGCCCATTTGAAAATAGCGGCTTGCATGTCCTGTGTATTGACGAAATCCCAGTGACTGCCCTGCAGCCGGCCTTCCTGCAAGGCCTTTTTGTACGCGGGATCCTTATACATGTCGGTGATGTTCGGATAAATAACTTCCCCGACGGCGGCCTTAAGCCCTTTTGGGTCCGTGATCTGATAATGATAACCCTTGGTGCCGACATTAAGGAAATGGCCGTACTTCAGATAATCCACGACCCGTTTGCCCGGGAAAGCAAGATGAGGTGTTGTGCGCGGGACCTTACGCTGGAGGACCGTTTCCTGGCCCGGGGCCTGGCCGGACATGGTCTTGATGCTTGCCTGGGATTTTTCCTTGACCGACCAGAACGAACCGCGGCTGGGGTCCCAACTTTGGGCCCATGGGTATTGCGCGCTGACCTGTTCGAAGGTGGCCCTGGCCTCGTCGTTGCGGCCCTGATGCATAAGGGCTTCGGCTCTTACGAACAAACAGGTGGCCACGTCATTCATGACCTGATATTTTTCGACCTGGTCCCGCGGAGGGAACGCGGAAAGACCGTCGGCCTGCAATTTGGCGACAGTCTCATAACCTTTAAGCATCTCATCAACTAAAGCCTTGAGTTCGTCGGGCTTATTGTCATGGGAGGCCTTCCAGGCCAGACGGACGATCTCGGAAGAGGCGCGCGGGGAGGAAACAGCGGAAGCGCTTGTGCTGAGCGAAGTCGAAGCATCCTGGGCCAAAACATTCAAAGCCCCGGACAAAACAAAAGTCAGGATAAAAAAATATCGAAGCATTAGCCGACCACAGCTCCTGAAGACAGGCCCTTGACGATGTGCTTTTGCATAGCCAAGTATACCATAATAATAGGTACCGCTGCCATGGTCAGGCCGGCCATCAGGACCGGGTAATCAACGCTGTTGGCCCCCTGAAAAACCATCAGCCCCCTTTGCAAAGGCATGAGTCTGGTGTCTCCCAACAGGAGTGTTGCCAGGATATACTCGTTCCAGACGTTCAAGGAATTGAAGATGACGATGACCGCGATGGCCGGGCGCGCCAGGGGTAAAGCCACATACCACCAGATGCCGAGCTTCGAACACCCGTCGATGCGGGCCGCGTCTTCCAGGTCATGGGGCATCTTGTCAAAAAAAGTTTTCAACAAAAGGATGCTCATGGAAAGCCCGACATTGATCATGCATAAAATATACCCGAAACGGGTGTTAATCAGCCCCAGTTTGTTCATGAGGACGAACAGCGGCACGAAAGAGCCGGGCAGCGGGATCATCATGGCCGCGACGAAAAAATAAAAGATAACGTTCTTGCCGGGAAAATCCAGGCGCGAAAAAGCATATGCCGCCAGCGACGCCACCAGCACGATGCCTGCCACCACGCAAAAGGTATAAAAAACGCTGTTGAAAAAATACACCCCGAAATTGCCCTTGGTCCAGGCGATGGCGAAATTGTTAAAGTACAGATGCGCGGGGATGAGCGCCTTGTCCGTAAAAATGGTCTCCTGGCTCATGAACGCCGATCGGACCATCCAAAAGAGCGGGAACAGACACGTCAGGGTGACGCTCATGAGAAAAATATGGATGAAGGTGGATTTGGTGAAATCCGCGACCTTGTAGGGATTGATCCTCATGCTTGTTTGGCCTTGTCGGAAAGTTTCTTGACGGCAAACGACACGCACACCAGAATGATGCCGAAGATGACCGCTTGGGCGCAGGCATAGCCGAACTGATTGGTGCCGGACATCGACGACAAAATGCGGGTGACCGGCACTTCCGTGTGGAACACCAGCCCTTTGCTGACCATGGAGAGGATCAAAACAAAAACCTGCATGGACCCCAAAATGGTCAGGATCACGACGACCAGGATAACGGGCAGCATCATGGGGATGGTTACGTTGGTGAACGTCTTCCACGTCCCGGCGCCGTCCACTTTCGCGGCCTCATAGAGTTGTCTGTCAATGGTCTGCAGTCCTGCCAAAAGCATGATAAAACCCCAGCCGAACCCTTTCCAGCTGTGGACGATGGCGATGCAGGTCAGGGCCGTCTTGGGGTCGCCTAACCAATTGTGGACTAACTGCGGTAGGCCGGACGTATACAGCAAGTGGTTTAAAAGCCCGATGTGCACCCCGTTTTGCATGCCGGCATCCAGGATCCAGTTCCATAAAATACCGACGACGACTTCCGAGAGCACCGGCGGGATGAAAAAAATGACGCGGTAAAAACGTTTCATGCGGATCTCGCGGTCGCAGGCCAAAGCCAGGGCAAAGGCGAGCGCGTTCTGCAGCGTCAGCGCGATGAGCGTGATGTAACCGGCGTGGCCCATCGAATCCCACCAGACATTGTCGTGCATGAGTTCCTGGAAATTGGCCAGGCCCACGAAATGTTTGGGGCCTATCCCCTTCCATTCGTGCAGGGACAGATTGAACATCTCAAAAAAAGGATAAATATAAAAAACGGAAAAGATGATGACCGCGGGAAGGACGAAACTGAAATTCTCAAGATTATTCTTTAAAGCCGCCGCCTGTTTCACCTTTTTCCTTTGGCCGTCTGGCGGACCTTGACCTTCTGGACGTCGGCGGCGACCTGCGCCGGAGTTTTCTCGCCGATGACGATGGCCTGGATGCCCTTGTCAAAGGCCTCGATGACCAGAGGGTCCTCATTGATCGGCCATACCGTCGGGTGGGTGCTTTGTTCCATGCCTTTGGCGAATTCTTCCAGGACAGGCGAAATGGAAGATGAGGCCTCACGGTTGGCCGGCAGATTTTTGGTCTCTTTGGCCAAAACCACCTGCTGCCCCACGGCGGTCAGCCATTGTAAAAACGCGATGGCTTTATCTTTGTTGGCGGATGCCGCGTTAACGACGAACGATGATCCTGCCCCGCCCCAGATCTTCAAGTGGAACGCGTTGGATATCGGCGGCGGAGGCATGACCCCGTATTCCAAATTCGGGTTCATGTCGTGGTACACGTTGACGCCCCAGGACCCGTTAAAAGAAAATGCCGCGCGTTCGAGGGCAAAATCCTGCTCGGCGTATTTATTGCCCTTGGTGACAATGCCGTCGAGAAAAGCGCCTTTATCGCGCAGGTCGCGAAAAATGTCCAGGACCCTAATCCAGTCGGGGTCCGTATAAGGCACCTGGCCGCGAAAGGTGGCCATCACTTTGTCCTCGCCCATGATGTTGAAAGCGTAATTGGACGCGAAACAATCCGCCAGCCACAATTCGCCCCAGCCGGACACAAAAGGCGCTATGCCGATGCGTTTGAGCGCCTCCACGGCTTTGATGAATTCATCGTAGGTCTTAGGAGGATTTTGGATGCCGGCCTTGGCCAGCAATTTTTTATTATACAGCATCTGCATGTTGGTGACGTCGATGGGCACACCGTAAATGCCGGGCTTGATGCCGTAAATGTTGTTGTAATCAAAACGATCAACGGCCAGGGCTTTTTCAAAAAGGGACCTTTCCCATGCCCCGTTGTCAGCGGCGAACGCGGCGCTTAAGTCGGCGACCAAACCGGCCTTGATAAAATCGGCAAAGATGCTTTTCTTGTCGAGGATGCCGTAAACGTCGGGAAGGACATTGGCCTGGGCGGCCGCGATGATCTTTTGGGAATAGGCGTCGGAGGGGGCGAACAGTTCAACGGTGACTTCAATGCCCGTCTGTTTCTTGTATTCTTCGGCGAGTTTAAGAAAGGTCTCGTGCCGGTCGGTCATCCAATGCCAGACGAGGATCTTATGGGAAGGTTTTTGCGCCTTGGAGCATCCCGCGCCGAAAACAAGAGCCAAACAACACAAACCTGTGACCAATGCGCGCATTCGATCTCCTTTCCTTCTAAAGTGTCAAATTTAACACAGTCCCAAGGTCACGGTCAAGACAATATTTCGGACAATGAGCCGGCGCGCGATGCGGACACGCGCGGGGCCCAGACGTTCAAAAGACACGGGCTTGCCATCCGCTGATACTTCGGCAATGCCATAAGAACCGGCATCCAGTTTTTTGGGATTGCGGTATTGCACCGTCACCGTGTGCCCGGCGAACGGACACACCACGGACGCCGAACCCTTCGCGTCGAATTCTTCCTTGACCAATTGCGGGGACACAACCAGGTCACCGCGAAGACCGCGCACGCCGAACGCCTGCGTCAATTGGGTCAGGACGAACCAGCTGGCAGACCCGGTCAAATAATGGTACATCCCCCGGCCTTCAGAATCGAAATACTCCGGGATGCCCGGATAAATTTTGCTGCGCCTGCCGTCGACGGCCATGCGGGTGATCGAACGCAGCACCTCATGCCCCTGACGGGCAAAGCCGCGTTCATAGAGCGCGTACGCGTACATCACGGTCATGTGGCTGAAGAACGCGCCGTTCTCCTTGGTGCCGTAGGCGAAGGCGAACGCCCGCCCCAGGTCCGGATAATGACGGATGCCGAAATCGGTATTCAAACGGTATCCGCCCAAATTTTTGTCCCGCAAAAACTGGTCCACACTGGCAATGATGTCCTCGATCTCCTTGGTCTCGGCCATGCCGCTCATGACGGCGAAAACCTGGGCTGTCAAGGTCATGCGCACCGCGCCGTCTTTTTTACCCTCCACCCGCTGGGCCTGATTGTCGTAATACCCGTTAAACCAGGCATAGTTCCTGCCCTTGTCCTCGACGACGATCTTCTCCTGATGGCGAAGATGAGAAAACAGCCAGCGGCCTTTGTGGCGCAGGTCTTTGACAAGGTCCTGGACGCCGACGGACGCTTTTTCCCCGCTCAATGCCGGCTGTACGGCCCTGAAATAACGGTCGAACAACAGTTGATGTTTGTCCCTGGGATGGTCATAGTTAATGGGATTGCCGCTGATGGTGTCCAATAAAAGCAAAATTTCTTTGGCCACTTCAAAGGCCGCGATGCCTTTATGTCCGGCCAAATCCTCGATGATGCCGGCGATCTTCAAAAGGTTGCCGCCGTAAAAGGCCGTGAACGCCGCGCTTTCCCCGCGCGCAAAAGCCATGTCCAGCCCGTCATTCCAGTCCGCGCTTTCCAGACGGATGAGATTATGTTCCCCGACGTTAAAGAACTGGGTCAGATTCTGCACCAAAACGTGCTCAAGGACGGTACCCTCGTACGTATGGCCCTTTTTGTCCACTAATTTATGGCCGTAACGCGCCAGCCAGCCGATGTCTTTCTCGAAAGTCCTGAACATTTGCGGGTCGCGGAAATACGGGACCTTTTCCAGAAGCACATCAAAATCACCGCTTTGGTCGATGTACAAGAGCAGGGTCACCAGCGGCCAGCAGCCGTGGTCCATCCAGACGCGGGTGATGGCGTTGCGGTCGGCAATGAATTCCCCGGGTTTGGCGCCGATGATGGTGGCATTGCTGCCGTCGATGCGGATACCGGCGCAATTGTTGAGCAAAGCCCCGCGCACGGCGGACGGCTCGATGAGAATGAGCGACAAGAGGTCCTGCCAGATATCGCGCCAGCCCTTGCCTCCCTTGCCGTAATCGTGGTCCGGCAAAAATGAACAGCCGAAAATACGCCGCAGGATCGGCTGCAGGGTGACCCAGCGCATCCAAGCATTAAAACCCTCGTCGCCGGTCTTAAAACGGATCGTGCCGGTCTTGTCCTCCCAGAATTTCCTGTTGCGCGCCCAGGCCTCTTCGAACGCTTTGGGAGAGGCGAAACGTTTGAAGAAGGCGCGGGCCTGGACAGGATCGGGCGCCAGCCCCACAATAATAAAATATTCTTTGGCCTCTCCGCTTTTAAGCGTGATCTCTTTGAAACGCAAAGCACCCACCGCTTCCTTGCCCTGCAAAGCCTCATCGGGACATTTGACCGGTTTATGGTCTTCCATGACCGCCTGCGGGGCGTCCAGGTTGCCGCCATCCCCCAAAAACGTATCTACCGTCGGAAAAGTCCCCAATGGTGGCGTACCGGCGCCATCAGCACCGTAGACGAAATACACGCAATGCACCTGTCCGTGGCCTTCTTCATTAAAAACCATGGTGGGCTCGACCAGTACCCCGTCCTTGTCCTGTTCGATGCGGTGTAAAAGCGCGGTGACGTGTTCGTGGTCGTGTTTATTGGCCAAAGAACGGCCAAAAATGGGAATGGCCGCGGTCGCAGTCAGGGTGATGTTCCGGCGCGAAATGTTTTTGATCGTCACGCGCATGAGTTCCACCGTCTCATCGCTGACGGGAATGAAATGGACGGCCTCGAGGCTAAGCCCGAAGGACGGATGGCGGCGGGTCACTTGATGCCACAATTGTCCGATCTCGACGAGGGCCCCGCCCCGCTTCAGCGGGGCGGGGCTGTCTTTGGCCAGCGAACAGATCCCTTGACCCTTGACGGAAACAAAAAATTCGCGCGACGGCCGGCGCAGGTCCTCGCGGGACGCGGGTTTGGTGACGTAATGAAATTTATCCAGTTTAATGTCCCCGCTTAAAGAGGGCGTGATCGCGGATTTCAAAGAGCAGGCGTCAGCCCCGCACAGGGGGGCGTAAATGGTCTTGATCGCCCCCGCGGCCGCGGAAACAAACGTGATCCCGTCGGGACCGTAGGTATAAAATGCTTTTTCGTCCATGATTGGTTTTAGGGCTGGAGGGTCAATTGAAAAAGGCGGCTCATCTTCATAAAATCCACCTGGGGAAATTGCACGCCGACGTCCCACGCCGACGGACCGGCTGCCCTGGTCCACTTCACCCTGCCGGAGAGGACCATGGGCGAGGCGCCATCGGGAACTTCGACTTCCAAGGCAACAGGGTCATCCAAAAACATCCGCTCGCGGGTGTTGATGCGCACTCCCGTGGCAGAGGCATCCCTTAAAAAAACATCAGTCCCGTAATCGTTGCGTGAATCCTTGAATTTGGCGGGATAACGCGCCCAAAAACGTTCAAAAAGGCGGCGTTCGGGCATGGCCGTTAACTCAATCCTGGCGAAAATACCTGTCCAGGCGGGTTGGGGAACCGGAAAGGACCTCGGCAAAATTAAGCCCTATCCGGTAATTCTTGGAATCCGAAAGTTTACGCACCCATTTGACGACCCCCAGCACCAAAACCGGCTCGGCATTGGGCTTCAATTGGATCTCGATGGCGACTTTTTCGTTGATCTGATGGGGATGGGGGGAAACAAAACCGATGCCGTTACGGCTGATGTCCACGGTCTGTGTCTGGTCGAAGGTGGACCCGGGCTTGCCCTCCACCGGCACAAAACAGTCCAAACGGTCTTCGCTGCGCTTGTCTTTGACGGCTGGCATACTTCCACCTACGCAATATATAAAAAACTTATAATGGCGAAAACGCTTTCCTATTAATGTATTGTAAAACATCCAGGCAAAAGTGCAAATAAAATCACAACTTTTTATTTATTCCAAAATAGTTGGCCTGATTGGGGTTACCGCAATCCTTGAAAGAAAAAATAATATTTTTTAAACAATTTTTCTCTGATATAATCAAATCATGGCTGTAACCGACATTTGCCTGCTGTTGATCGAAGCATTGGCGCTGTTACGCGGCGCCAGCCGCGGGTTTGCCCGTTCGGTGATCGATCCCTGCGCCCTGATCATCGCCACAGGCGCGGCCTTTCTCTATTATGGGGCAACAAAGGACATCGGCATCAGCCTTGCCATCGGACTATTGGGCCCCTTTGCCTTGAGTCTGATCCTTAAAATGATCCTGGGGTCGATCAATGCCTCGGGCTGGGTCAAGTCGGGCTTCTTTTCACGGTTGGCCGGGGCCGTCATCACGGCTGCGTGGGTTGCTGTTCTGGCGCTGCCGGTTATTTTTGTCCTGGCGTTTTTGCCGCCCATCCATCCATCCATAACAGCCCTGCGTAAGGACATCCACCGGTCCTTTGCCTACTCCCTTCTAACACCTTTTATCCCTGCGGAGCCGGCCACAGGACATGTGGATGCCGTCAAGGACCTGCAGGACGACCAACGCATGCAGGCCTTGCTCAAGGACCCTGGCGTTATCAGGGCCCTTCAAAGAAGGGACTACGTCGCGCTCATGTCCAATCCCAAGGTCATGGAATCCGCCCAGGACCCGCAGTTCATCCACAAACTCCTGTCCGCCTACGCCCAGATCCAGCAGAAAGATTAATCACCCAAAAACGTATATTGTTTGTCTTCGACGTTGCGGAAGGAGTCCGTTGCCAGAGGAATGCCTTTGGAAGTAAAGCCGGCCTTTTTGTAGGCGACCGCGAACAGGTCGTGGATCTGCTGCGCAAAAACGCCCTCCCCCGACATGCGTTTTCCGAAATCAGGGTCATTGAGTTTGCCGCCCCGCAAGGCGCGGATGCGGTTGAGGATCTTTTTCCGGCGGTCGGGAAAATGCTCGCCCAGCCATTGCGCGAAAAGGTCTTTGACGCTAAAAGGCAGGCGCACAATAGTATAGGCCGCGCTCACAGCCCCGGCTTCACGCGCTTTTTTAAGGAGGACCGGGATCTCCTGGTCGGTCAAAGCGGGAATGATCGGTGCTACCATGACATTGACCGGCACTCCGGCGCGGCTTAATTGCTCGACAGCAGCCAGGCGGTTGTCCGGGGTCGAGGCGCGCGGTTCCATGACGCGGGCCAGGTGATGGTCCAAAGTCGTGATGGAAATATTGACCGCGATGCCGCGGTATTCTGTCATCTCTTTAAGGATGTCGATGTCGCGGGTGACCAGATGGCTTTTGGTGATGATGGCCGCGGGGTTGCGGAAATCCAAAAGTACTTCCAGACAGCGGCGGGTTAATTGAAATTTCCTTTCAAAGGGCTGATAACAATCGGTGACTCCGCTTAACACCACGACCTGGGCTTTCCATTTGGGCGCGCTCAATTCGCGGCGCAAAAGTGCCGGTGCCTCGGTCTTGACAAAAATTTTGGACTCAAAATCAACGCCAGACGAAAGGCCGAAATATTCATGCGTGGGGCGGGCATAACAGTAAATGCAGCCGTGCTCGCAGCCGCGGTAGGGATTGACGCTGGTCTCAAAACCGACGTCGGGACTGTTATTATAGGAAATGATGCTCTTGGAAGCGTCCTTAAAGAACTCGGTCTTAGGCGCAGGCTCGCCGGGATACTCGCTTTCCCTGTCGGGCTCATAACTGATCCGCTCGAACCGGTTGACCGGATTGCTCAATGCGCCGCGTTTTTCCATAATGACGCCCTGCTATTTACCGATGCAGAATGCGGAAAAGATGCGGTCCAGAAGATCAGCGTCGATGTTGCGGCCGGTGACGGCATCTAATTGATTGACCGCGGCCTTGATCTCCTCGGAAACGAATTCCCAGGAAGTGTTCTGCTGTGTCAATGTCACGGCGAGGTTCAAATGTTCCTGCGCCGACTTAAGGGCCTGGACGTGACGGATATTGCTGATCAGAATTCCTTGCCCGTCGAAATGGTCTGCCTGCCCTGCGCATGCGATGAGGGCGGACTCCAGATCCTCAATGCCTGTTTTTTGAAGCGCGCTGACGCGCACCGCGGGCCCGCCCGGCAGCAAACGTTGAACATCCTCACCGCTGATCCGCGCGGGAAGATCGCTTTTATTCAAAACAACAATGACCTTCCGGCCCTTCATTTGCCCGGCCAAACGCGTATCTTCTGTTGAAAGCGGCTTAGCCGTGTCCAGGATCAAAAGAACGATGTCCGCGTCATCCATGTGCCGGCGGCTGCGCTTGACCGCCTCTTGTTCGACGAGATCACGCGGTTCCAAGATCCCGGCGGTGTCGATGACCTGAAAAGGGATGCCTCTGATCTGCGCGTATTCTTCCAGCGGGTCGCGGGTGGTCCCGGGCATGGGGCTGACAATGGCGCGGTCATGTTTTAAAAGCACGTTGAGAAGTGATGATTTGCCCACGTTGGTCCGGCCGCACAGGACAATGCGCAGGCCTTCTTTTAAAAGGCGCCCCTGATCCGCAGACTTCAGCAAATGTCCGACTTTTTGCTCCTGCGCCTTCATCTGTTGGGCAAGAACAGTTCTGCTTTTAGCATCAATATCATCTTCGGGAAAATTAATGAGGGCTTCGATGGTCGTATAAATTTCCATCAATGCATCGCGGATACCACCCAGCGCGGCGGATAATTCGCCTTGCAAATGCACATGGCCGGCGCGCAAAAACGCCTGCGTCTTGGCCTGGATAATATCCAAAACGGCTTCGGCCTGGGCCAGATCAATGCGGCCGTGGATGAACGCCCGTTTGGTGAATTCTCCGGGTTCGGCCAGGCGCGCACCGGCGTCCAGCGCCGATTCCAGGACCGCGCGCACCGCGGCCATACCGCCGTGGCAATTGATCTCCACCACATCCTCGGTCGTGTAACTTGTGGGCGCGCGCATCACGGTGATCAATCCTTCGTCGATGATCTTGTCCCCATGGACAATGCGGCCATAATGCACCGTATGCGTCGGCACATCCGCGATCATTTTACCGTTTTTCATCCGGAAAATACGGCCGGCAACGGCCAGCGCCTGCGCGCCGCTCAAACGCACAATGCCGATGCCCCCCTGCCCCGGCGGGGTGGCAATGGCGGCGATCGTATCTTCTAATGACCGGTACTGGTACATACTTTTATCTAACGAGCATTCTATTGCGGGTCTCGGCAATGACGAACACCGAGCCGGCCACCACAATCACATCATTGTCCTTGGCTTTGGACAATGCCAGGTCCAGGGCTTCATTGACCGTTTGGGTCACGGACCATTCCTTACCTTCAAATAATTCTCCGGCCTCGTCGCGGCGAAACGCGTGCGCGCGCGGGTGGTCGGCCTTGGTCAGAATGACGCGCGCGGCCATTGCCTTTAATTCCCGCACCATCCCCTGAATATCTTTGTCTAAAGATACGCCCAAGACCAAAGTCACGGTCCGGCCGGAATATCCATCCGCCACCGTTTTGGCCAAAACCCTGGCCGAGGCCGCGTTATGCGCGCTGTCAACGATGACCACGGGTTTTTTCTGCAAGACCTCAAATCGTCCCGGCCACCGGGCCCGTTTTAACCCCTCGGCGATCGCCTCATCAGGGACTTTACACCCCCAATGGCGCAATAATTCCACCACATGCACGGCCGTGGACGCATTGACCCTCTGATGCTCCCCTTTTAAAGAAATCTC
>Ga0209515_10007982_pt1 | contig 12544 bp, 15 predicted proteins | sample Subgroupgradi54m_FD_187454 | JGI IMG/M metagenome (GOLD analysis project Ga0209515, IMG submission 187454) | Subsurface groundwater microbial communities from S. Glens Falls, New York, USA - GMW60B uncontaminated upgradient, 5.4 m (SPAdes)... ... | reverse complement strand
GACTTAGACGGTAACGTCCACAAAATTGTGTAAGTGAACCGTTTAAAAGCCAAGGCAAATTCTCTCTGATTCATGGTTAAGCAGCCAGTTCCCACTGTTTTGTTGCTGGCGCCGGCTCGATGATTCGTTTTTGCTGCCAGCGCTGGTTGAAGTAATGGAACAACCCATACAAGATTCGATCGATGGAGGCATCGTTGGTAAAGCAACTGATCGGTCGGGTTCTCCGGCGGACTTCCCGGAAGATCCGCTCGATGGCGTTGGTGGTGCGGATCTTGACGTGATGTTCTCTGGGGCAGTCGAAGAAGCTGAGGAGTTGCTCCAGGTCGGCTTCCAAGCAGGCGACTGCTTTTGGAGCGGCTCGTCTCCATCGAGCCGCCCATCGATGGAAGCGCTTGATCGCCTGGCGTCGGCTCTGAGCTTGGTAGATGCCTTTGGCCTGGGCCAAGCACTCGGCTTGGATACTTCGACGCAACTTGTTGGCCACGTTCCTGAGCTTATGGACCCAGCAGCGCTGACGCTTGATCCGGGGGTAGACCACATCCAAGGCCGCATGGAGTCCCTTGCCTCCATCGGTGATGATGAGCTGGGTGGCCTTGCCCTGCAAGCCCCGGCGCCAGAGGTCCTGGAGCAGACTCTCCCAGGCGTCTTGGGACTCACTGCGGTGGACCAAGAAGTCGATCAGCTCCTTGTGTCCATCGGTACGGATGCCGTAGGCGACCAGGATCACCCGCTTCTTGGCCCCCAGAGCTTCTTTGCCCTTGAGGACGATGCCATCGAAGAAGAGGTAGAGGTACGCATCCTGGAGTGTCCGCTGATGGAACGCCTTGACTTGGGGGTCGAGGGTTTTGGTGAGCTCACTGATGAAGGAAGCGCTGTAGGTTCGACCGAGGAAGGGCCTGACGACCTCACCGACGCGTCGGGTGGAGACGCCGGCGAGGAAGAGGTTACGGAGGGCCTCGTAGACGGGGGCTTGGTTTTTGGCGAAGGGTTTGAGGACACGTTGGGTGATGGCGTTTTCTCGGGTTCTGGGGACACGCAGGTTCTGGATGACTCCCAGGTCGGTATCCCAGGAGCGGGTGAAGTAACCATTGCGGGAGTCCAGACGGGCGTGAGGGGCTTTGTGGTTGCGGGGAACCTCGACAATCTCATCCCGGACCCACTCCATGGAGCACTCCATCAACGTTCTGACCAGCTTCAAAAGCTCTGGCTTCATGTCAGCCCAAAAATCTTCTTTCACTTCACTCCACCAGCCGGTAAAATATTCATCGAAGTTCAGGTGTTTCACCACAGGCGTGTCCCTCCTTTGTTGTTGGTTGCAACTTATGGAGAGGATACGCCTCGTGCTTTTCAGAGCCAAGTACCACTTACACAATCTAGAGTACATCACCTCATCCGTAATCGCCTTGACTGCCTGACTTACCTGATGTATCATATTTTAAAATGAGGTGTTATCGCATTCATGCCAGTCGTTGAAGTTCGGGAGAATGAGCCCCTCGAGAAGGCCTTAAGGCGCCTGAAGAAGAAGGTCGAACGGGAAGGCATCCTCAAGGTCGTCCGGGCACGCAAGCATTATGAGAAACCCTCGGCTGCCCGGCGGCGCAAGCTGCGAGAAGGCGGCCGTAGACGATTCTAGCTGTTTTCCTCGCCGTCCTCTTAGCCGGTTGCCAAAGCCACATGTCCATCCCAGGACCTGAAGTATTGACTCGTTCCTCCCATCCTGTCATGGGGATCGCGATCCCCTATGTGGTGCGGCGGGTGCTGCCCAATGGATTGACTCTCCTCGTACAGGAAGATCACGCCCATCCCTTGGTGGCCTTTCAGGCGGTGGTCCGCACCGGCTCTGCCACGGAGGGGTCATTCGCTGGAACCGGAATCTCTCACGTGGTGGAGCATATGCTCTTTAAGGGGACCCCCCGGCGTCCGGTGGGCGCGGTAGAGCAGGAGGCCCAATCGTACGGAGGAACCTCCCAGGGCTTCACCACCTATGACACGACGAGCTACCAATTGATCGTCAACAAGGAGTCTTGGTCTCAAGGGGCAGACCTCCTCGTGGATGCCCTGTTTAACCCCAACATGGATCCAGAGGAGTTCGCCAAGGAACGGGAGGTGGTCTTAAGGGAACTGAAACTTCGCCGGGACGATCCGGAGCATGTGGTGTGGGATCTTCTGTTTGAGAATGCCTACCGGGTTCACCCGTACCGGATGCCGATCATCGGCTATGAATCGCTGGTTCGCTCGCTCACGCACGATGACCTGGTCAGCTACCATCGCAGCCGCTATCGAACCAACAACATGGTGATCGCTGTGGTGGGGGATGTGGAAACGCAGGCGGTCTTGAAGCGGATGGAGGAGCTGACCGAGGGATTTACTCCCGGATCGATCCCGCCCCAGGCCCTTCCAGAGGAGCCGTTCCCCCTGGTTTCACGGGAGATTACCCAGGAGGCCGATCTGAACCTGGGGATGATCGCGATGGGCTTCCCAAGCGTCCCTTTAAACCACCCAGATCTGTATGCGTTGGATCTTTTGAGCTGGGTTTTAGGCGGCAGCCGGGGTTCTCGCTTGGAACATGCCCTAAAGGAAGAGGGGATCGTCCACTCGGTTGAGTGTGCGAACTACACCCCGCGCGAGCGGGGGTTGTTCGTGGTGACGATGCGCTCGGATGCCGACAAGATTTCCCAAGCAGTGCAGGGGGCGCTCCAAGAGATTGCCCGAGCAAGAGAGGGACCCTTCGAATCAACCGAGGTAGAAGTGGCCAAGCGAGCACTGCTACGCGACTACGTGGCCAGTCGACAGACCGTGGGGGGCCAAGCGTCCGATTTGGCCGGCTACGAGGTCCTGGCGGGGGAACCGACCTTTGCCGCCCGTTACATCGAGCAGGTGAATCAGGTGACCCCGGAGGATTTGAAGCGAGTGGCCGCTTCCTATCTAAAGTCGGAACAGGTGACAACGGTCAAACTTTTTCCAAGAGGATCTGCCCCTTCACCCAAAGAAATCGCCCCAAGCAGTGAGCTTAAGTCGACCGCCCAGAAGGTCGTCTTAGGAAACGGCCTTCGGGTTTTGTTGCAGCCGGACCATCGACTTCCCTTGGTGGACTTTCAGGTTTCCATGCTGGGAGGCGTTCGATATGAAGCCCAAGACACCCAGGGGATCTCAGCCCTTACCGCTCGGATGCTGCTTCGTGGGTCCCGTCACAAGAGTGCCCAAGAGATTATCCAACAGGTCAAGGAGATGGGGGGCGAGCTTGGGCAGTCGAGTGGACGAAATAGCTTAGGGCTTACCCTTGAGGTGGTGAGTTCCCAAGCCCCTCGTGCCGCCCAGCTCTTGGGAGAGTTGATCCTGGAGCCAACGTTCCCCCTTAAGGAGTTGGAAAAGGAACGGCGCCTTCTCTTGGCGCAGCTCAAGGCCAAGGAGGAGGATCCTTTTGGGTGGGGGATGAGGCGGCTTGCCGTTGCCCTCTTTACCGTCCATCCCTATCGATGGGACCCTTCTGGCGAGCCCAAGGCGATTGCTCGTTTGAAATCCGAGGATCTAAGTCGCTTCTACAGTCGTCTCCAAGATCCGAAAGGGATGGTCTTCAGTGTCGTGGGCGATTTTGAGCCGCAAGAATTGATCAAACTGTTGGAAGAGTCCTTTGGGAAACTTGCACCCCAGGAATCCAAGCCTCTTTCCGTTCCACAGGAGCCTCCCCTCTTGAATCTCAAGGAACATCGGGAAGTGACTCCGCGTCAAGAGGGCCTCCTCATGATCGGATTCCCGGGGATCAAGATCACCGATCCGAAGGGTCCGGTTCTGGATCTCATCGAGACGATTCTCTCGGGTGGGGCAGGTCGTCTTTTCACTGAGGTTCGGGAGCGGCGGGGCTTGGCCTACACGGTGGGGGCCTTTGGACTTTACGGAGTGGACCCAGGTGCCTTTGTCCTGTATGCCGTGTCGGATCCCGCGCAGCTCAAGACGGTGCGCCAGGCCCTGCTGGAGGAGGTTCGTCGCCTGGGGGCATCTCCCCTCCCGCAGGAGGAGATGACTCGGGCTCAACAAGGACTCTTAGGAAACCGCCGGATCGCCCGGCAGACCTTTGGTGCACTGGCCGCGCAGATGGCCACGGATGAGTTGTTTGGACTGGGCTTCGATTATTCGCAAAAGTACGATTCAAAAGTGCAGGCGGCAACGCGCCAAGAGGTTCAGGCACTGGCCAAGGCACTCTTGGATCCACAGCGGTGCGTCGTGGTGGTTGGGTTTCCTGAGGGCACGGACCTGTCCGCCCGAACGGCCCCCGTAGAGCCAAAGGCATCAGCACTTAGCCATTAAGCAAAAGCGCGACATCCGCCAGCCTGTCGTGGCTGGGATCTTCTATCCGCAGGAGAAGCGCCCGCTGGAGGATCTCGTTGATCGTCTGGCGGATAGGCGTAAAAAGAAAGAGAAGGCTCTGGCCGCTATCGTCCCGCACGGGGGGTACGTCACCTCTGGGGCGGTGGCGGGAGAAGTTTATTCTCGGATGGAATGGCCTTCGGTGGTGGTGATCGTAGGGCCCAACCACACAGGGTTGGGAGAGCCATGGAGCATCATGACGAAGGGAACGTGGGTAACTCCTTTGGGTTCCCTTTCCATCGATGAGAAGTTGGCCAGATCGATCCTGGAGAATGTCCCGGAATTGAAGGAAGACCCTTTGGCTCATCGGTATGAGCACAGCATCGAGGTGCAGTTGCCCTTCATTCAGCGGACAGGCAAGGTCTTGGGGTTTGTGCCGATTGTGCTTAAGGCAGGGGATGTTGCAGCGGCCCAGCGAATCGGTAAGGGACTTGGGCTTGCCATCCGCCAAGAGAAGACCCAGGCGCTTCTCATTGTCTCCACCGATTTGACACAGTACGAACCGCAGGAGAAGGCCAAGGCGAAGGACAGGCTCGCCATCGAGCAGATTCTTCACCTGGATGAGGCGGGCCTCCTAAAGACGGTGGAGAAGCATGAGATCTCCATGTGCGGCTCCTTTTCCACGGCGATGGGTATCGCCACGGCCAAAGAGCTGGGAGCCACTCAGGGAACGTTGGTTCGTTATTCCACCAGCGGCGAATCGAGCGGAGACTACGGTTCTGTGGTAGGTTATGCAGGAGTTCTCCTCCAATGAATGACGATGCTTTCGAGATCCGTAAGAGAGTAGACGAAGACTGGAAGGAGCGCGTCGAGAAGGAAAAGACCTCCCTCGAATCACGGCCTCGCCCCACTCAGTCCTCGGGTCGCACGCGAGAGCGAGAGACTCCGCAGGCCGATTTTGGTCTTTTCCTCTCCACCCTCTCCATGCAGGCGATGATGGCCTTGGGGGAGTTACCCCATCCCGAGACCCACCAGCCGCAGGAGGATCTGGAGCAGGCTCGCTATCTCATCGACATCCTGGGGATGCTGCAAGAGAAGACCAAGGGGAACTTGACCCCAGAGGAGGTCAAGACACTCGAAGGGGTGCTCTACGAACTTCGGGTGAAGTTCGTGGCCAAGTCCAAGAAATGACAACCTTCTTCGGTATCGCAGCGCTGGGGCTCCTCATGGCCATCTTGTGGTCTCTCTGGCGTCTCGTGCGTTCTCCCTTACCCCTGGAGATGCAGCAGGCCCTGGAGAGGAAGGAGCAGGAGAGGATGGTCCGCCTAGAGGGATTCACTACCAGCATCAGTGAGCTCCAGAGAACGGTAACAGCGCTCCAATCTCAGTTGGGTGGCGACTCCGCTTTCCAGTCCGACTTAAAGAGAGCTCTCAGGGGATTGGAGGATGCATCGGCTGAGTTAAGTCGACTCAAGGGGGAACGAGAGGCGGACTTACGGACCTTTACCAGTCAACTGGGCGACCTCAAAGGCAAGCTGGAAAGCATACATACGACCCTGACTGGCCGGAGATCGGGGTTGGCCGGGGAGAATATTCTTCGGGAGGCGTTGCGCTTTTTTCCTGCGGAGTGGATAAGGAGCCCCTATTACGACGTAGAATTTGGCGTCGTGCTCTTTGACCGTCGGATCATTCCTATTGATTCCAAGTTTACCGCGACTGAGCTCCTCGAAAAACTCGGAGAGCTCGAGGATGATGGAGAGAAATCGAGTTTGGCCGATGAGATTGAACGTCGAGTTCTGAGCCGTGCTCGCGAGGTGTCCAAGTACATCAATCCTACTGCCACGACGACGTTTGCCATCTGTGCCGTTCCCAACTCCATCCATGACTTATTGAAGAGGGCGCATATCCAGTCCTATCGGGAGCATCGGGTTATGATCATGAGTTACTCCATGGCCGTACCCTTCCTTTTGTTGATGTATGACCAGTCCTTGAAGTCTATGGGTCAGTTGGACGAGACACGTTTAGAGGCCTTCTTTGCATCGGTGGAGCAGAGCGTCAGGATTCTACAAGATAATCTTGAGAATCGGGTTAAGGAGGCCAATACCCGACTGGGCAATGCTTATCGTGATTGCGTGGACGCTGTGAGTAAAATCGAAGGGGCACTGGTTGCCTTAAAATCGAGTCGTGTCCAGTCTTTGGCCGCCACGGGTGACGCCGGTGGAGAGAGTCCACCGGTGGCAGGACTCGTGGCGAGTGGGTCTGGGAGGGAAACCCGATGATCGACAAGGAGCTACTGGAGATTCTGGCTTGTCCTGCCTGCAAGGCACCGGTGGTGCTAGGGGGGGAACGGATTGTCTGCACAAATTCAGCTTGTGGGTTAAGGTACCCGATTCGGGATGGAATCCCGGTGATGCTGGTGGAAGAAGCGCACAAGTCTACTTAGGTGAAACGGATCCTCGTTGTCCACGGGCCCAACCTGCAGCTTCTGGGCAGTCGCAGCCCCTCCCTTTACGGGCGGGTCTCTTTGAAGGCGATCAACGAGGCCCTTAAAAGGCTGGCTCGGAAACGAAAGGTAGGCTTAAACATCCTTCAATCCAACCATGAGGGAGAGATCGTCGAGGCCATCGGCAAGGCCCGCGGTCGCTACGAGGGGATCCTGATCAACCCAGCCGCCTACACCCATACCTCGGTGGCGATCCGGGACGCCCTGGAGGCAGCCGGGTTGCTCACCGTGGAGGTCCATCTAAGCAACATCTATGCGCGGGAGCCATTTCGACATTCTTCCCTCGTCGCCCCGGTGGCCTCTGGACAGATCTGCGGTTTTGGCCCTTTAAGCTACACGCTGGGCCTGACCGCCCTGATCGATCTGTTGACCCCGCCCCTTTCTGCAAAGGCCCAAGGGGCGGGGTTGACGGGGCATAAAGCGAGAGGCTGGAATACGCGGGTACCATGACGGTCTCGACCAATCAATTCAAAAGCGGAATGGCTCTGGTGCTGGATGGGGAGCTCTACCTCATCGTGGAGTTCCAGCACGTCAAGCCTGGAAAGGGTTCCGCCTTTGTCCGGACGAAGCTCAAGTCCCTAAAGACCGGAAACGTCCTCAGCAAGACCTTCGATGCCGGAGAGAAGTTCCAAGATGCCTTCATTGAAAAGAAGACACTCCAATTTCAGTACCGGGCAGGAGAGCTTTACCACTTCATGGACATGGAAAGCTACGAGCAACTCAATTTCCAGACGAACGACCTGGGGGATGCGGTCCATTATCTGACAGGAAACCTGGAGGTGAGGGGAGAATTTTTCGAAAACCGGCTGATCGGCCTGGAACTCCCCACCACGGTGACCTTAAAGATTACCCATTCCGATCCAGGTCTTAAAGGGGATACCTCCAAAGCGGCCATGAAGCCGGCTACCCTGGAGACCGGTTTAAAGATCCAGATTCCTCTCTTCATTGAGCCGGGGGAGCAGATCAAGGTGGATACCCGTACGGGTGAATACGCGGGGCGAGCAGGGTGAACCTCAAAGAACTCAAGGAACTGATTGCCCTGATGAACGAACATGGGCTGGTGGAGATAGAGGTGGAGCGAGAGGGGATGAAGGTGCGCCTGCGAAAGGCCGGTGCCGAGATCCAGGCAGAGGGAGTCTTCACCGAACGGATTCCTCATCACCCCGCGGCTGGCGGCGTGAGTGTGATTGTGGCTCCTGAGATGGTCCCTGTGGCTGCGGGGGTGGAGGTGAAGTCTCCGATGGTGGGCACCTTCTATCGGGCCCCGGCCCCGGAGGCCCCCCCCTTCCTGGAGGTGGGGCAGCAGATCCAGGTGGGCCAGGTGCTTTGCATCATTGAGGCGATGAAGCTGATGAATGAGATCAAGGCCGAGGTCAAGGGAAGGGTTTTGAAGATCCTCGTCGAGAACGGGCAGCCGGTGGAGTTTGGTCAGGTCCTCTTCCTGGTAGAACCTTCCTAGGTCTTCAAGGCAGATGTTTTCCAAAATCTTGATTGCCAATCGTGGGGAGATCGCCATCCGGATCATTCGGGCCTGCAAAGAGATGGGGATCCGTACCGTGGCGGTCTACTCCGAGGCCGATGTGGAGTCTCTCCATGTGCGCTTGGCCGACGAGGCCGTCTGTATCGGGGCTGCCGCCTCCAGCTCCAGCTACAACAACATCCCCGCCTTGATCAGTGCCGCAGAGATCACAGACGTCGAGGCCATCCATCCGGGATACGGATTTTTGGCAGAGAACGCCCACTTTGCCGAGATCTGCGAGTCCTGCCAGATTGTCTTCATCGGGCCAGATCCTGAGGCGATCCGCCTGATGGGAGACAAGATCCAGGCCAAGGCAGCGGTGGTGAAGGTGGGGGTGCCGACGATTCCTGGTTCTCTGGCCGTTGTGACCACCAAGGAGGAGGCCCTGAAGGTGGCCAAACGGATCCAGTATCCGGTGATCATCAAGGCGACCGCCGGAGGTGGCGGCAAAGGGATGCGCATCGCCCACAACGATGTCCGGTTGGTGAGTGCCCTCATGACCGCTCAGGCAGAAGCGGAGGCAGCCTTTGGCGTTCCGGATGTATACATCGAAAAATACATCGAGTATCCCCGACACGTGGAGATTCAAGTGGTCGGCGATTCCAAGGGACACCTGGTGAGCCTCGGAGAGCGAGACTGCTCCATCCAGCGCCGGCATCAGAAGCTGATCGAGGAATCTCCTTCACCAGCGGTGGATGCGAAGCTTCGTAAGCGCATGGGGGAGGGTGCAGTCCGTGTGGCCAAGGCGGTCAACTACACCTCTCTAGGTACCATCGAGTTTCTCCTGGATGGGGGAGGGAACTTCTATTTCATGGAGATGAACACCCGTGTCCAGGTGGAGCATCCGGTCACCGAGGCGGTCACAGGGATAGACCTCATCAAGGAACAAATCCGGATTGCTGCAGGGGAGCGCCTTTCCTTTACTCAAGAAGAGGTCCGCTGGGTGGGACATGCCATCGAGTGCCGGGTGAACGCCGAGGATCCGAGTCAAGACTTCATGCCCTGTCCTGGACAGGTGACCCTGTACCTTCCTCCAGGCGGGCCCAACATCCGGGTCGACAGCCACCTTTATACCGGATACCGGGTTCCTCCATATTACGATTCACTGCTGGCCAAGGTGATCGCCACCGGTCGCGATCGCAAAGAGGCCATCCAGACGATGCTCCGGGCCTTGGAGGAGATGATCATCGAGCCGATTAAGACCACCATTCCCTTTCATCAAAAGGTACTGCGCGACCCAGACTTTCTGGCGGGAAACTACTCGACCCATTTCATCGAGCGGTTTACCGCAGCGCAGAAGTCGGCCCCTGAGATGGTAGGGACTTAAAGCCCATGGCACACAAAACCGATTTGGGAACCGTTCAGATTCACAACGAGGTGATTGGAACGATCGCCTCGTTGGCTGCTTCCGAGGTGGAGGGGGTGGTGGGAATCTGGCGGGGGATCATCCCTTTAAGCTCTCTCCTAGGAAACACCGGGGTTCGGGTTCAGGTCCAGGATCAGGAGGTGCGCCTGTGGCTGAGCCTCGTCGTGGAGTATGGGGTCAACCTTCCTGCCGTGGCTTCCCAAGTGCAGGAGCGGGTGAGGGAGATGATCGAGCGGATGACGCACTTGACGGCGGTGGAAGTGCATGTGAGCATTCATCACGTCAAACCGAAGCGGAGCTAGATTGAGATGAAACTGTTTACCTGGATCATCATGGGTTGCTATATGACCTTGTTCATCCTTATGGGGATTGGATTGGTGGCCTTTTCTCTCCACTGGGTTCCGGTGGAGGGATCGGTCTGGTGGCTGGAAGCGGCCTACCAGGAGCGGAACTTAAGACTCGCCTGCTTCTTAACCGGAGTGGGGCTGATTCTCCTCAATTTGGTGATCGCCAATCTGACCGTGACAAGGCTTCAGCGACGAAAGATCATCGCCTTTGAGAATCCGGATGGCCAGGTGACCGTCTCTCTCTCGGCCATTGAGGATTTCATCCGGCGATCCACTCGGGAGTTGCCTGAGGTGAAGGACCTGCGCTCGGATGTGATTGCAGGCAAGGGGAGGATCCTCGTGCGTGTTCGGGTGTCTCTCTGGTCAGAGGCCCACATCCCCGAGGTGACGGAGCGAGTTCAGTCGCTGGTGAAGACAAAAGTTCAGGAGATGCTCTCTGGCATCGAGGAGCCGATCCTGGTTCGGGTTCATGTGTCCAAGATTGTCCCGCGAGAAGAAGCAGAGGCGGGAGCTTCCTCTCGCCGCAAAGATCCGATCTCACCACCGTTTCGAGGTTACTAAAGGATGCCTAAGGCCAGTTCGATCAAGCGAATGGGAGTGCTCACCGGTGGTGGGGACTGCCCTGGCTTAAACCCGGTGATCCGGGCGATCGTCCGAAAGTCGTACAGTGCCGGCATTGAGGTGGTGGGGATCAAGAACGGCTGGAAGGGCCTGATCGACAAGGACACGGTGAGCCTGGACTTTCAGTCTGTTTCTGGGATTTTGCCTAAGGGAGGCACCATCCTAGGGACCTCTCGGACCAATCCTTACAAGGACCCTGAGCAATTGGCGGATCTTAAGGCTCATTATCGTGACCTTAGATTAGATGCCCTCATTGTCATTGGAGGGGAAGATACCTTGGGGGTGGCGCTTAAGCTGGTCAAGGATGGTTTGAAAGTGGTGGGGATTCCCAAGACGATCGATAACGATCTCTCGGAGACCGATTACACCTTTGGCTTCGATACCTCGGTCAACATTGCCATGGAGGCGATCGACCGTCTCCACACCACGGCGGAGAGCCACCACCGGATCATGGTGGTGGAGGTGATGGGCCGTCACGCCGGGTGGATTGCCGTCCATGCTGGGATGGCCGGCGGCGCGGATTTCATCCTGATTCCGGAGATCACGATCGATGTGGAAGAGGTCTGTGCGGCTATTCGGAAACGCCACGAACGGGGGAAGAACTTCTCCATCGTGGTGGTGGCCGAGGGGGCCGAGTTTTACAGGGGGCAGGCGGTCTCCCAAGACCAGAAGCTGGATGAATTCGGCCATATTCGCTTAGGGGGCGTGGGGCATGCCTTGGGTGAGATGATCGAAAAGAAGACCGGTTTTGAAACCCGGGTGACGGTGTTGGGGCACCTCCAACGGGGCGGTTCCCCCACCGCCCTTGACCGAGTTTTAGGTACCCGCTTTGGAGTCAAGGCGGTGGAGCTGGCCTTAGGCGGAGAGTTCGGAAAGATGGTGAGCTTAAAAGGCAATTCAATCGTGGCCGTCCCCATAGAATCTGCGGTGAAGTCGCTTAAAACCGTCGACATGGAGCTCTATGAGATCGCGAAAATCTTCTTCGGATGAGCGAGCCACTGCGTGGCTCGCTATAGGGGAGAAACCCCTGCCGGGTTTCCCCCCTATGTTTCCCCCTTCCTGGCCAAAACCGGGGTTTTCTTCAGGAAAACTTGGGCAGTTTTCAGAAAATCGAGCGGTATCGTTGGGAGGAGTTTCCCACTCCCCCCAACATGCCCCCCTCTCCAGAGGAAGCGAAACATGAGTTTCACCCAAGAGATTAAGTCGCGGCTCAGGGAGAGCATCCGTACCAAGGAGAAGGTGCTTAAGTCTCTCGTGCCTGCCATCGATCGGGTGACCCAGTTGTTGATCGAGGCATTGGACTCTGGGTATAAGATCTTACTCTTTGGCAATGGTGGCTCCGCAGCCGACAGCCAACACATCGCCGCGGAACTGGTCGGAAAACTTCTGGTCAAGCGCAGGGCATTGCCGGCCGTGGCACTCACCACCGATACCTCCAACTTGACCGCCCTAGGCAACGACTTTGGATTCCAGACGATTTTCCAACGTCAGATCGAGGCGCTGGGCCAACCCGGGGACGTGGCGATCGGCATCTCCACCAGCGGCCGCTCTCCGAATGTCCTGGCGGCCATCCAGACGGCCCGAAAGATGCACTTAAAGACAGTCGCCTTGACTGGACGCAATGGCGGCTCTCTGGCGGGTCTTGTGGATGTGGCCATTACGATTCCTTCCGATTCCACCCAGCGGATCCAGGAGGCCCACATCACGATCGGCCACATCCTCTGCGAGCTCATTGAATCCCACTTCGCTAGTAAGTAGTAATAAATAGTTAGAAGATAACCCCTTGTATTTCTGAACTCCCCCCAGTAAACTTGATGGTGTAGCCCTTTCCCGATAAATCCGCCACAGAACGTGGCGGACCCGCCAACGATTTGTGGCGGGGG
>Ga0209515_10007981_pt1 | contig 12545 bp, 7 predicted proteins | sample Subgroupgradi54m_FD_187454 | JGI IMG/M metagenome (GOLD analysis project Ga0209515, IMG submission 187454) | Subsurface groundwater microbial communities from S. Glens Falls, New York, USA - GMW60B uncontaminated upgradient, 5.4 m (SPAdes)... ... | reverse complement strand
GGGCTGTCCGAGCTGCATGTCGTCGAGTCGAACGAGCCGTTTCGCTTCGCGCACAGCGTGCCCATCGGCTGCGACAAGTGGGTCGCGCTGCACAAGTACGCCACGTTTGCGGCGTGTGCGGACGGGCTGCACGCGCGCGGGTTCAAGCTGTACGCGGCGGTGCCGGGCGCGCAGATGACGCTCAGCGAGGTCGACGTGGCCACGCCCGCAGCGCTCGTCTTCGGCAACGAGCACGATGGGCTGTCGGAGCTGGCGCAGAAGGCGTGCGACGCGACGTTCTCGATCCCGATGACCGGCTTCACGCAGAGCTTCAACCTCTCGGTGAGCGTGGCGCTGGGGGTCTACGAGTCGGCGCGCCGGCGCCGCGAGGCGCTCGGCCATGCGGGTGATCTGCCCGAGCAAGAACGTGCCCGGCTGCGTGCGGAGTGGTACGCCTTGTCCATGGACCGCCGCGCCGCCGCAGGCCTCGTGGCCAGGTACGTGTCAGGGAAGACACGCTAGGCGCGGCCGGGCGCCCACAGTGGGTGCGGATGCGCCGGATAGCGTAGTAGTTTCAATGGGAACGGGGCTTGCACCCCGGTACGGACGACATGGGTAGCAAAAGCGAAAGCAAGAATGGCAAGGGGCCGGGGATGAAGCTCAGGCCCGAGGCCAGCCGCGGCGCGGGCCGGTCGCGCCGGGCCCGCATCGCCCTCGCTGTCCTCAAGTGGGGGCTCATCGTCGGGCTGGCGCTGGGCGCGCTGGGCGCCGCGTCCCTGGCCGGCATGTTCTGGGTTTTCGGCGCCGATCCCAACCTGCCCAAGATCAGCAAGCTCAACGAGTACCACCCCAAGCAAGTGACGCGCATCTACTCCGCCGACGGCAAGCTCATCGGCGAGATCTACGAGCAGCGGCGCACCTTCGTGAAGCTCGAGCAAGTCGCGCCGGTCATGGTGCAGGCCATCATCGACTCGGAGGACTCCGGCTTCTACGCCCACCACGGCCTCGACTTCAGCGGCATGCTGCGCGCGCTCTACGTCAACATCCGCCACGGCGGCAAGTCGAAGCAGGGCGCGTCGACCATCACCCAGCAGGTGGTCAAGACCTTCCTGCTCACGCCCGAGAAGAGCATGCGCCGCAAGGTGCAGGAGATCATCCTGGCGCGCCGGCTCGAGAACGAGCTGACCAAGGCCGAGATCCTGACCCTGTACCTCAACCAGATCTACTTCGGCCACGGCCGCTACGGCATCCAGGAGGCGGCGCGCTTCTACTTCGGCAAGTCGGCAGCGGAGCTGAACGTACCCGAGGCCGCGCTGCTCGCCGGCATGGTGCAATCGCCCGAGCACCTGTCACCGCTCAAGCATCCCGACGAGGCCAAGAAGCGCCAGAGCTACGTGCTCGAGCGCATGAAGGTGAACGGCCACCTGACCGAGGCCGACGCCAAGAAGTGGATCGACGCGCCGATTCCCATCCAGAAGAACCCCGAGCCCGCGCTCGACAGCGCGCCCGAGGTCGTCGACCTGGTCAGGCAGGAGCTGGCCAAGAAGTACAGCCCTGACGAGATCTCGCGCCTGGGCCTGGACGTGCGCACGACCATCGACTACGAGCTGCAGGTGGCCGCGCGCCAGGCGCTCGAGAGCGGCCTCGAGACCATCGACACGCGCCACGGCTACCGCGGGCCCATCACCCACCTGGCCGGCGACAAGCTGGACAAGAAGCTGGCCCAGCTCAAGAAGGAGCTGCCCAAGGACGGGCCCAAGGGCAACGACTCGTACGAGGCCGTGGTCGTGGTCGCCAACGACGCGGCCGGCGAGCTGGTCGTCGATCTGGGCGGCTGGAAGGGCGCGGTCATCCTGCGCGATCCGGTGAGCGACCGCCGCTACAACCCCGAGCACAAGAAGCCGAGCGAGCGCTTCATCCCCGGCGACGTGCTGCGCGTGCGTCTGGCGCCAGATCTGGGGCCATCGTCGATCGAGAGCGCCAAGGGTGCGCTGTCGCTCGACCTGGGCCCGCAGGGCGCGGTCGTGGTCATCGACCCGGCGACGCGCAAGGTGCTGGCGGTGGTGGGCGGCTATGGCTTCCAGGCGGGCGGCTTCAACCGCGCCAGCCGGGCCAAGCGCCAGCCGGGCTCGTCGTTCAAGCCCTACCTGTACGCCGCCGCCATCGACTCGGGCAAGTTCACCGCCGCCAGCGTGGTCAACGACGCGCCCGAGGTCTACGACCTGTGGAAGCCCAAGAACTACGAGGCGGGCGAGTTCCGCGGCCCGGTGCGCCTGCGCACCGCGCTGGCGCTGTCGATCAACACCGTGGCCATCCGCATCATGCACGACGTCGGGCCCGCGACCGTCATCGGCGTGGCGCACGCGCTCGGCATCAGCGAGGAGCTGCCCGAGGAGCTGTCGCTGGCGCTCGGCTCGGGCGTGGTCACGCCGCTCGAGCACATCAATGCGCTGGCCTCGTTCCCCGCCGGCGGCGTGTACGCGGCGCCCGTGTTCATCACCCAGATCGGCGACCAGGCCATCGCGCCGCCCCCGACGGCGCAGGCGATCAAGCCCGAGACCGCCTACGTGGTCGCGTCGATGATGCAGTCGGTGGTGGAAGAGGGCACCGCGGTCGCGGCCAAGAAGCTCAAGCGCAAGCTGGCCGGCAAGACCGGCACGTCCAACGGCGGGCGTGACACCTGGTTCGTCGGCTTCACGCCCGACCTCATCGCCGGCGTGTGGGTCGGCTTCGACGACATGCGCGCGGTCGGCCGCGGCGAGACCGGCGCCAAGGCCGCGCTGCCCATCTGGATCGACCTCATGAAGGTCGCGCTCAAGGGCCGCGGCACCAAGACCTTCAAGCAGCCGCCCGGCGTGGTGGTGGCGCGCATCGATCGCCGGACCGGCAAGCTGGCCGCGCCGGGCGAGTCCGACGCCGAGACGCTCGAGGAAGTGTTCGTGCAGGGCACCGTGCCCACCGAGGTGGCGCCTGCCACCGGCGAGGCCGACCCGAACACCTTCGTCGTCGACGAGATGGACCAGGCCGCGACGCCCAAGCCGGGCGCCCCGGGCAAGGACGGCAAGAAGGGCGACGTCGACAGCGACGAGGCCGCAGCCGGGGCGTCCGACCCGATCCAGCCGTGAGCATGCGCGCGGCGGTGACGTGGGCGGCGGTGGCGTGCGTGCTGCTGACCGGCGGCGCGTCGAGGGCGTTCGCGCCCGCGGGCAGCGCTCTCGACGACACGGCCGCGGCCGCAGGCCACGAGGTCACCGAGATGCTGGCGGGCAGGAGCGCGCGGCCCGACATCGCGGTCAGCGTGCGTGTCGACGCCGGGCCGCGCGCCGCGGCGGTGGCGAACGACCTGGGCGGGCGCATCGTACACGAGCTGGGCGCGCTGGGCGCGGGCAAGGGCGTGGTCGTCGCCGACGTCGACGCGGCGGCGCTGCGCAAGGCCGGCTTCGGCATGTGGATCGAGGCCGAGCTGCGCATCGATGGCAAGAACGGCCAGGTGGGCGTGCGCTTGCTGCTGCGGCGCTTTGCGCCGAGCTGGCGCGAGCTGATCTCGCAGCCGACCAGCGGCTGGGTGCGCGTGGTGACCATGAGCTGGCCGCTCGACGCCGAGCTGCGCCGTGGGCTGGGCATGCCCGCCGTCGGGCCGCGCAAGCTGGGTCGCGCACGCCGCCTCGAGCTCGACCTGGGCGCGCCCGTGCTCGCGCTCGCCGCGGCTGACCTCGACGGCGACGGCGTGGCCGAGCTGCTCGCGCTGACCCCCGACGAGGTCGTCGTGCTCGAAGCGCGCAAGTCGGCGCTCCTGCCGCGGCAGCGCGTGGCGCTCGGCGGCGACGCGCCCGCGCAGCGGCCGCGCGAGCCCTTCGGCAGCATGGTCGCCGTGGATCTCGACCACGACGGCCGGCCCGAGCTCGTCGCCACGTCGAGCGAGCACGACAAGGGCGTGCGCCTGGCCTGGCGGCGCGGCGCGCTGGTCGCCGACGGCACGTTCTACGATTATCCCGTGTGCGGCTTTCCCTACGATCCGGGGCCGGTCGACGTCGGTGCCGTGCAGCTCTTTCCCGGTACCAGCACCATCAACGGCGGTAGCTGGTGGCTCGAGCGCGGGCCCAAGCCGTACGCCCGGGACATCACCGAGCTGCCGCAACGAATGGTGGCCATGGCGTGCCTCGAGCAGGCGAACAAGTACTGGTTCGGCTGCGTCGAGCCCGACGGAACGTTCTCGCTCGACATCGAGAGCAAGAAGCCCAGGCCGCGCCTGGCCGGCGTGGGCGCGGCCATCGCCTTCGTCGATCTCGACGGCGACGGCGTGCCCGAGCTGGCCGCCTCCGCGCACCGCGCGCCCGGCGACGGCGACGCGCTGACCATCTACAGCCTCGCCGACGCCAAGCATGTGGACGAGCTGTGGAAGAGCGACCCGCTCTCGGGCGGCATCGTCGCCGTGACCGGCGGCGACAGCGACGGTGACGGCGCCGCCGACGTGATCTTCGCCGCGCGCCTGGTCGGCTCGACGAGGACGGACGTATGGATCGTTCGCTGATCAGCCGGCGCGCCTTCCTGGGCGCGAGCGCGGCGGGCGCGGCGTTCGCTGCTGTGGGCGCGCGACGCGCGCGCGCCGAGGCGCGCCCCGGCTACGGCGGGCGCATCGTCGCGTCGCTGTCCAGCGCGCCGCTCACGTTCGATCCGCTGGCCGCGTGGACCTACGCGGATGTGACGCTCATCGGCCTCGTCTTCGACACGCTCTACCGCGTCGACGCGCGCGGGCGCATCGCTCCGCAGCTGGCGGCCACGCTGCCCGAAGCGGCGAGTGCCACGTCCGTGCGCATTCGCTTGCGCCGGGGCGTGCGCTGCCACGATGGCCACGAGCTGAGCGTCGCCGACGCCGTCGCCGCGCTCACGCGCGCCGCGAGGTCGCCGCTCGCCGACTGGGCGCTCGCCGACGTCGACGGCATCGCCGCCGACGGCAACGCCATCAAGCTCGAGCTGCGCCGCGCCGTCGCGCCGCTCGATCTGGCCCTGGCGCTGTCGGCGCCGCAGCTGTCCATCGTCCGCACGGGCAAGAAGGCCGCGAGCGGCAGCGGGCCGTTCAAGCTGGCCACGCAGGCCGCGCACCGGGTCGAGCTGTCCGCGCACGAGGACTGCTTCGCCGGTCGACCCTACGTCGACCAGCTGACCCTGCGCTGGTTCGACCGACCCGACGACGAGGCGCGCGCCTACGAGGTCGGCGACGCCGACGTCTCGCTACGCGGCGCGGTCGCCTTCGCCGGTCACCAGCCCAAGTACGCCACCGACGTCGTCGACGGCACGGCCACCTGGCTGGCCTTCCTCGGCTTCGGGCGCAGCAACGCCGCGGTCACCGACGTGCCCGGCTTCCGCGCCGCGCTCTCGCAGGCCATCGGCCGCTCGGCGTTCAAGCACATCGGCAGCGGCGAACGCGTCGTGCCCGCGCTCGTGCCCGAGTCGCCCGACCTGGGCGGCGCCGTGCCCGACGCGGCGGCGCAGACGGCGCGTCCCGACGCTGCCGCGCTGCGCCCGGCCGCCTCCTTGCGCCTGTCCCTCATCACCGACCGCACCCGGCTCGACGATGCCGACGTGGCCGCGCGCATCGTCACCGGCCTCGACGCGGCGGGGGTCAGCGCCAGCTACGAGGCGCTCGAGCCGGGCGAGTACGCGCGCCGCGTGGCCACGGGCAAGTGCGATCTGTGGCTGGGCCAGCTGCTCGCGCCCACCACCGATCCGCTGCACGAGATCCTGCTGGCCTTCGCCGCCGGCGGCAGCCGCTGGGCCGTGGGCGAGCGACGCGCGGGCAAGCTCGACCGGGCGCGCGCGCTCACCGAGTGGAGCAAGCGCTGGCCGGTGGTTCCGCTCTACCATCGTGCCGTGCGCGCGCACCACCGCGAGACCCTGCACGGCGTCGGCTTCGACGCGCTCGGACGCGTCACCTTCGCCGACGCGTTCACGTTCGGCGGCGGCGGCGCAGGCGGCGGTCGCTGATGGCGCTCGGGCTGCGCGGCCGCTTCACGCTCGGCTTCGGCCTGGCCGCGCTCTTGACCATCACCGCGGCCGCGCTGGTGACCCGGCAGATCGTGTCCAGCCGCTACCGCGCCGAGTTCGAGCGCACCCTGCTGGCCGCCGAGGCCGACGCCGGCCAGGCCGTGGCCGCGCAGGGCAAGGAGATCAGCAAGGTCGTGAGCGGCCTGGCCACGCGCGACAACCCCACCGTCGGTTCGGTGCTCCTCGACCTGCGCAAGAACGAGGGCGAGGTGTCGCCGGCGCAACGCAGCGAGCTGCGCCGGCGCAGCGAGGCCGACATGCAGTCCCTGGGCGTCGACGTGCTCATGCTGGTCGACCGCACCGACACGGTGCTGGCCGCGCCGCACATCGGCTCGGCCGTGCTCGACACCCAGGATCCGCTGCCGCGCCGGCTGGCGCGTGCGTCGACCAGCGGGCCGCTGGTCGTGCCCATGCGTGTGATGCGCAAGGGCGGGGTCGTACGCGTGCCGGTGCTGGCGGCCGCGCGCACCGTCTCCGACGGTGGCGTCGAGGTCACCGTGCTGGTCGGGCGCGTGCTCGGCCGGCCGCTCCTCGACGGCCTCGAGCGCGACGGCGTGGTCGAGGCCCGCCTGGTCGACGGCGCGGGCGCCGAGCTCGCGGCCACCGAGCCGGGCTGGAATGCGCGCCTGCGCGGCGCACCCACGCGCGCCGTCAGCCTGCCCGGCGAGGACGGCAAGCCGGCCGCGCGCCTGCTCGTGGCCGTGCCCGCGGCCGAGCTGGAGCGTGCGCTCACCGACGTGACCCTCGGCTCGGCCGCCTTCGGCCTGCTCGCCGTGCTGCTCGCGACCATGCTCGGCTACCTCATCGCGCGCCGCATCACCCGCGACCTCGACGAGCTGGTCGGCGGCGCGCAGGCGGTCTCGCGCGGCGATCTCGAGCACCAGGTGCAGGTGCGCCGCCACGACGAGCTGGGCGAGCTGGCCGACGCCTTCAACGCCATGACCTTCGAGCTGCGCGACTCCAAGGAGAAGCTGGTGCAGGCCGAGCGCGTGGCCGCCTGGCAGGACATCGCGCGCGCCATCGCCCACGAGATCAAGAACCCGCTCACGCCCATCCAGATGAGCGTCGAGACCCTGCGCAAGACCTGGGCGAGCAAGCACCCGTCCTTCCAGGAGATCTTCGAGGAATCCACGCTGACCGTGCTGCAGGAGGTGGCACGCCTCAAGCGCATCGTCTCCGAGTTCAGCCAGTTCGCGCGCCTGCCTCGCCCCGCGCTCGTGCCCTGCAACCTCGACGAGCTGGTCGGTGGCGCGCTCTCCCTCTACAAGGGCTCCGTCCGCGTCGTCTCCGAGCTCTCCGGCTCCCTACCTGCCATCAGCGCCGATCGCGACCAGATGACCCAGGTCATCCTCAACCTGCTCGAGAACGCGCGCGACGCCGTGGCCTCACGCGGCAGCGAGCAATCCATCGGCCGCATCACCGTGCGCACGCGCCGCCGCGAGGGCACCATCGGGCCCATCGCCGGCGTGGTCGAGCTCGAAATCGAGGACAACGGACCCGGCTTCGACCCCGCGCTGCGAGACAAGCTCTTCGAGCCCTACTTCACGACCAAAACGGGCGGCACCGGCCTCGGCCTCGCCATCGTGCGCAGGATCGTCACCGACCATGGCGGCCGGGTGACGGCAGGCAGTGAACCCGGGAGAGGGGCACGCTTCACGATCGAGCTGCCCGCGGCGCGAAGAGAGTGACCTGGTGCGGCAGTGACCTGGTGCGGCTGGTGCGCCTAGTTAACTGAGACGCAGAGATCGCAGAGGCGTCACAGAGGCCAACCTACGGACCTTTGGGCGCACCAGAGTTTTCTTGTTTGAGTTGGCTCTTCGCGGCACGAGCAACTTGGACCCAAAAAAGAGATGTGCCGGTAGGGCCGACTGACCTTTGATCGTGGTCCTTCCTCTGCGTCTCCCAACGAAGTCAGCTACGAGCGTTTCGCGTTCAGCCCTTCACCGGCGTCGCCTTCAGCGCAGCCTTCCCGTCCTTCACGTAGACCTGGAACTTGACTGCCTTGCAGTGGTACTTCGCAATCAGCGCGTCGCGGTTCGCGCGCAGCTTGGCGGAGAACTTCTCGTACGTGAGGTTGTCGGTGGACTCGCCGCACTTGCGCTTGAGCTCGACGAAGTCGTCGAAGACTTCGCGGAAGTAGGAGGCGTCGCCGCCGTCGGCGGCCTGGCGCAGCAGATCTTCGGAGGGATCAGCGACCACGGTCGCGCCGCCGAAGTCGCCGCGGCCGCCCGGGGCGTTGTCGGGCACCATGTCGTCGTCGAGGTTGGGCGCCAGGATGTCGTCGTCGAGCGAGGGCACCTGGGCCGGACGGACCACCGGGATGGAGGCCGTGGGCAGGCGCGGCGGAGGCCCCGAAGGCAGGGACGGCGGCGGCGGCGGTGCGGCCGCGCGCGGCGGGGTGGCGGTCGAAGCGCCGGCGCGCGTGGGTGGACGGGGCGGAGCGCCGCCCCCGCCCATCGAAGGGATGGGCGGCAGAGGCGGCATGGAGGCCTGCGGACGCGGCGGCGGCTGCGCGGGCGGAATGGCCATGCGCTGGCTCGACGGCGATGGCGCCGGCATGGCCGGGACCGGTGGCATGTCGAAGTCGAAGCCGCGGCCGCTGGGCGAGGCCGGCTCGGCCGAGGGGCCTCCGCGCGAGGGCGGGCCCGGCGACAGGTGCAGCGGCGCGCCCGAGTTGCCGGGCGGCGGCTCGAAGGAGAAGTCAGACGGAGGCGGCGGCGAGAACGGTGAGCCGCCCCCGAGCGGCGAGGGCAAGGGGCGCCCGCCGCCACCCAGGATGCCGTCGTCGGGAGGCGGCCCCAGCACCGCGCCCAGATCCTTGCGCGACGCCTTGGCCTCGCGCGCCAGCTTCTCCAGCGCGATGTTGACCGAGCGCGCGATGGAGCCGAAGCGGCCCTTGTGCTTGTCCTCGTCGAGCTTGGGCACCTCGCCCTTGCCCAGCGAGACCGAGTCGATCATGAGCTGGCGCAGCGGCTTGTCGGCCTCCCACCACATGAGCGCCAGGCCGCCGCCGGTGACCAGCAGGAACACCACCACCAGGCGTGCCCAGGGGAAGTAGTGCCAGCCGATGTCTTCCTTCTTGGCCGCCTTGAGCGTGGCGACGAAGCCGACGCCCTTGGACTTCTCGGAGAACACGGCGTAATAGCCGTCCTGCGAGCCGACCTCGCCGGGCAGCTGGCGCACCGCGACCAGGTACGACTTGCCGCCCGCGTGCACCTCGAAGGGCGCGGGCGGCTTGAAGTCCTCGCCCGCCGGCACCGCCGCCTTGGCGGCCAGGTAGCCCTCGTAGATGTCCTTGGCGAACACCGTGGTGTCGGAGGCGGCGACGGTCTCGTCCTTGACGAAGAAGGCCACGTGCGGCTCGCAGTGCTTGGCGCCGTCGGGGCCCACCGGGCAGCGGCCGATGCGCTCCTCGAGCGCCTTGGCCAGGGGCAGGTCGACCTCGTCGCCGAGCACGATGGCGCCCACGTAGCGGTCGCTCTGCGCGCGCGTGTCGTCGCGGCCGCCGTAGCTGGCACGCGCGATCACCGGCGCGGCGGCCACGCGGTAGAGCTTGCCGTTCAGGAACCACAGGTCGTCGCGCAGGTAGCCGCGCAGCGCGTCGCGGACCAGGAAGTAGCCCGAGATGTCGTCGCCCCACGACTTCTCGTCGATGCCGACGCGCGCGACCACGCGTCCGGTGTCGTCGAGCGCGATGGCGAACTCGGGCTTCTGCGCCCCCGACACCTGCGACATGATGTACTGCAAGGTCGAGCGCGCGGTCTCGTGCGTGGGCTGCGCGATGGTCTCCTGGCCCGAGCCGGTCTCGAGCACCTGGTCGAGCTTGAGCGCCGGCTGCCCCTGCGGAGCGGGCACGCGCGCGAACACCGAGGCCAGATCGATCCACGAGCGCGCATTTTCGCGCAGCAGCATCTCGACCGAGGCGCGTGCGATGGTCACACGTTCGGGATCGACGTCCTGCTCCTGCACCCGCTGCGCCGGACGCGGCATGATGAGCGCGAAGGACAGCGCCACCGCTGCCACCACCGCGATCACGAAGAACCAGATCTTCGACAAGAACAAGGGTGCGTCTCCCGGTCAGGGGTCAGGCGAAATCGTCGCGTTCTGCGTCATCACTTGCCAGCGGGCTTGGGCCCGGCCGGCTCCAGTCGCTCGGGCAGGGTCACATCGGCGCGCGCACCCTTGGTGCCCACGTCGACGACCTTGGACACCGGCAGCCAGCCGTCCTTGCACCACACCTTGGCGGTCCACTTGCCGGCCGGCACGTCCTCGATGGCGAACGAGCCGTCCTTCTTCATGCGTGCGAAGTACTTGGTCGGCAGCGCGACCAGGCGCGCCTCGAGGTGCGCCTGGTCCTTGGAGCGGATCACGATGGCCTTGCCCACCTCGGTGGGCTTGACCGTGCGCGTGCCGCCCGGGCCGATGGGCTCGGCGCTCAGGAGCTCGGGCTTGTCGACGGCGAAGAGCGGGTGCGTGGTCTGGCTGATGTTCTTGAGCTCGACGCTCGAGCCGACCACCACGGGCAGGATGGGCGTCTTGAAGTTGGACGCGAACAGCGGCCACGACACCGCCACCGGCGGCGGCGTCGCCGCGTCGGGGCCGGGCGTGCCGACCTCGAGGAAGACGAAGCATTCCGGGCGCGGATCGTAGGGGCGCAGCTCGGTGATGGCGTTGGGGATGCGGTCGATGAAGCCCGCGTACTGCACCTCGGGCTCCTTGACGCCGCCCGGCGGCAGGTCGACGCGGCCCTCGACCACGAAGTTGCCGTTGCCGGGCGCGGCCGCGGCGATCGCGCCCGCCCCGGTGAGCGCGGCGGCAGCGAGCGCGAACGAGCGCACGAGCGCAGAAGATCGAGTCATCATGACCTCTGGGACGCGAGAGAGCGTAAGACTACGGATTCGCAGGATTTTAGAGGTCTGCCGGTAGAGAAGTCAACGGAGGGCTTGCGGCTCCGAGCGGGTCACCAAACCCACTTCACGATCAACAGCACCGTCAAGAGAAGGATGAGCGAGGCGGTCAGGGTCACGAAGCCGCGGATCAGCGACGGGCGATCGTAGGCGCTCTGCTCGGCGGTGAGCCGGTCGACCTCGGTCTCGCGCGCGCTGATCAGGCCGCGCAGCTGGTCGGCGCGCTCGAACAGCTCGCTCAGCTCGGGCAGGTCGACGCGGTTCAGGTTGACGATCGTCCCCAGCGTGACCAGGCGGCGTGCGATCTCCGACTCCGACTGCTGCAGCTCGCGGTAGCGGCGCGCGGTCTCGGCATCGATCTCGGCGGTGCGGTGGCGATGGCCCTCGCGTGCGTTCTCGAGGTCCTTCTTGGACAGCTCGACGTCGGCCTTGGCCTGATCGTGACGCGTGGTCACGTCGGCGATGGGCTTCTCCAGGCCCGACAGGCGTGCGTCGACGTCGGCCTTTTCTTCCTCGAACTGGCGCGCCTCGCGGCGCAGATCGCTGGCGCCCTCGCGCAGGGTCTGGCGCGAGTCGCCCATCTGCGACTTGGCCGCCTGCTCCTCGCGCTCCTCGGCCGACTTGAGGATGGCGCGCAGCTTCTTGTCGACGTCCTTCTTCTTCTCGCGCAGACCGCGTCGCTGCGCGTCGAGGCGGCCGAGCTCGGCGGCGATCTCGGCGAAGATCTGCTCGCGCTCGGCCAAGCGCGCGGTCAGATCGTTCTGCACGGTCTCGAACTTGGCGTTCTCCTCCGCCTTCTTGGCGGTCAGGTCCTCGCACGACTGCTCGGCGAAGGTGCGCCGCCGCTCGGCCTCGTCGATGCCGTTGTTCTCGTCGGCGAAGACCTTGCCCTCGAGCTTGACGCTGCGCGCGACCTTGCCCAGCTCGCCCAGCACACCGTCGAGCGCGGCGGTCTCCTTGACCACGTCCTGGCCCAGGCCGGCGATGGCCTTGCGGCGCTGCCAGCGCGCGCGCGCGAACAGGATGGCGTAGCGCGCGGCGTCGAACATACCGCCGTCGGGCACCGCGGGCATGGGCGTGATGCTCTTGCGCGCCTCCTCGATCTCGGGCAGCTGCAGCTCGCGCGTGGCCAGCGCCGACTCGGTGGCGTCGCGGCCATAACGCGGCAGCGGCGTGGGCGTGGGCGTGGCGATGGACACCGAGCCGTCGGCGCGGCTGGCCACGCTGATGCCGCGCTCGGCCACGGCCGCGGCCAGCGCGGCGTTGCCGTTCTTGCCGTTCGACTGCGGCGCGGGCGGCAGGCTGCTGGGAGCGCGTTCCGGCGGGGGCGGCACGCTGGCGCCACGCTCGCCCGGCAAGGGCGGCGGGATCGAGAACCTGACCCTCAGCATCAAGCCCGGCGAGACCGTAGCGTTCGTCGGCGAGTCCGGCTCGGGCAAGAGCACCTTGCTCAAGCTGCTCCAGAACCTCTGGACGCCGCAAAGCGGGAAGATCACGATCGACGGCGTCGACGTGACGACGACCGGCGAGGGCCCGCTGTCGCAGGCGATCGCCAAGGTTCCTCAGGAAACGCGCCTCTTCGACGACTCCCTGCGCTACAACCTGACCTACGGC
>Ga0209515_10007978_pt1 | contig 12548 bp, 10 predicted proteins | sample Subgroupgradi54m_FD_187454 | JGI IMG/M metagenome (GOLD analysis project Ga0209515, IMG submission 187454) | Subsurface groundwater microbial communities from S. Glens Falls, New York, USA - GMW60B uncontaminated upgradient, 5.4 m (SPAdes)... ... | reverse complement strand
CTTGTTTTTAGGATCAGCATAGCGCAAAAAATACCAGGATGAATCAACAAACGTATCCATGGTGTCGGTTTCTCTTTCCGCTTCTCCGCCACATTTGGGACATTTTACAATTACCCATTCACTGGCTTTGGCCAATGGCGACCGCCCATCATCTGTAGGTTTAAAATCTTCAAGTTTTGGAAGCTCAACCGGCAAATCCTTTTCCGGCACCGGCTGATAACCGCACTTATCACAGTGAATCATCGGAATCGGCACGCCCCAATACCTCTGACGGGACAAAACCCAATCATGCAATTTATAATTCTTCTTAAAATCAGCCAGTCTTTTTTCTTTCAATTTATTAATTATTTTTTGTGCATCTTGCAAAGGCGCGTTACTGATGGGAAGATTAAATTTTTCAGCAAATTCTCTGTCACGTTCATCATGAGCGGGAACAGCCATTATTGCCCCAGTTCCATAATGACCTAAAACATAATCAGCAACCCAGACTGGAATTTTTTCATTATTTATCGGATTGACGACATCTCCGCCGGTATCCACTCCTGTTTTGGACTTATCAATATGCAACCGCTCCATCTCTGTTTTATTTTTTACTTCTTCAAGATATTTATTTACAGCATCCAAGTTTTCGTCTTTGGTAATTTTCATTACCATCGGATGCTCTGGTGCAAGAACAAGATAAGTTGCTCCAAATAAAGTATCGGCCCGAGTTGTAAATACTTCAATATATTCCTGGCCTCCTTTTGAAAATTTAGAATTAAAAATAGGAAATTTAATCAGAGCTCCTTCGGAACGGCCAATCCAGTTTCTCTGGGCAACTTTAACCGTTTCCGGATAATCAACCTTGTCCAGATCATCAATCAACCTATCGGCATAATCTGTGATTTTAAACATCCATTGAGCAAGTTCTTTTTGTTCAACTTCGGTCCCGCATCTATCACACACACTGCCTTCGGCTTGCTCATTGGCCAAAACCGTTTTATCTTTCGGACACCAATTCACAAAAGTCTTAGCCCGATAGGCTAACCCCTTCTCATGCATTTTTAAAAACATCCATTGCGTCCATTTGTAATATTCGGGATCAATAGTGGATACCGCTCGGGACCAATCAAAAGTAGACCCAATACTCTTTAACTGCTTAGTCATTTGCTTAATGTTATCTTCGGTCCAGTCACGGGGATTTATGTTTCTCTGAATAGCCGCATTCTCGGCAGGCAAACCAAAAGCATCAAATCCGGTTGGATACAAAACATTGTGTCCGTTCATTTTCAAGTAACGAGCTAAAATATCAGGAACAGAAAACGCCAGCCAGTGACCAATATGCAGATTGCCGGAAGGATAGGCAAACTCCGTGAGCAACATATAATTATTTTTACCATCTTTGGTATGATAAAATTTCTTGGTCTCCCAATATTTCTGCCATTTCTTCTCTATTTTACTTGGATTATATTTAGACATTAGTATTTATCACTATAGCGAAATTGTGCCTAAAAATCAAAAAGGCCCGGCGTTGATTACGCACGGGCCTGGAGGAATGGAGACCATTGAATGTAACGCTGGCTAGTGCGTCATTCTTTACCAGTACCCTGCGCATTATGCAGGGTTAGGCGGGTCTCGGGTGGGACAAAACTGAAGGAGAGCTACTCCTTCGCTGGGTGGGCGCCCCCACAATCCGCCAGCCGGTCTTCTATAGACCGTAGTTGGTTCGCATCCGACCTGAGCATTTTGCCCGAGGTCATTGGCGAACTGTGAAATAATTGTAGAAAGAACGAGACCCAGCCCGGCGGCGCGATCGCCCGTATCGCCTGATGGTCCACTCCGAAGGTACCTTCGAGGCTGTGGCGTGTGCGCCGGCGGGGCTGGGGTGAATGGAGATAATTCGGTTGGCTGCCGCGTGGCTGTTGCGGTGCTGTGAAACGCCCGCTTTGGCCCCCGCACTCTGGCACGCCACCACCGTATCTCCACCCTACCCATACATTATAGCATACTTGATAGCCATTTGTCAAGAGCCACTGACAAATGGCTATTTAAGCTGGTTTTTAGCTGATTTTGAAGAGTTGTCTGCAATTACTACTAGTTTGCTCAATTACTTTTTCTAAGGGTTCATTTTTGAGTTCAGCAATCTTCTTCGCTACCTCAATCACATAAGCCGGCTCATTTCTCTTACCTCGGTATGGTTCCGGCGTTAAAAACGGGGCATCTGTTTCAAGTAAAATTCTATCTAATGGAGTCTCTCGAACAATCTCGTCGTATTGTCTAGCAAAAGTAATAATGCCATTAAACCCAATATATAAACCTAGGTCTAAAAACTTTTTAGCTTCTTCGAGACTGCCGGTATAAGAATGGATGACTCCTCCATTTATCGCATAATTACCGCCTTTTAAAATCTCGATCATGTCCGGATAGGCTCGTCCAGTGCTTCCGGCTTTTGAGTCACGACAATGCAGAATCAGTGGTCTTTTTAATTCTTTCGCCAACTCCAATTGCTGAATAAATCTTTCTTTCTGGAACTTTTGATCTTCGAGTTTTTTGGTGCGGTAATAGTCCAAACCGACTTCTCCAAATGCAACTACCTTATCTTGTTGTAGAAACTCTTTATATTTTTCCGATTCAAATTTTTCGTTGAGATTATCATTAGGATGGAGTCCAATCGAAGCCCACATACCTTCATGTTTTTGTGCCAATTCAATGGCTTGCTTAGAGGTTTCTAAATCCATACCCACGCAAATCATAAAAACACCATCGTTGATAGCCCGTTTTATTACTTCTTCACGGTCTTTGTCGTATTGCGCCATCTGTGGATGGCAGTGAGAATCAAAAATGGTTGACATAGTGTTTTCTAAATAGTATAAATTAACAAATAGTTCTTTAACTCAAGGCACAACATGCTCTGGTGGGAATGGTTACTAGCTTTATACCTTATCGTAATTGGGCCACTTGTGTCTTATTTCTGGATCCTCTCCGTTACGAAAAATTCCTGGAACGGAAAAATTGAAAGCACAGGAACCGAAGTCGTTAATGGAAAGTTTGTAATATCCAATCCCAAGAAGTTTCTCCCAATCTTTGTTATCCTTTCGATTATTGGACTGCCAGTTCTAATTATTATGCTTGTTTTAGTAGTCTTTATTAATTAATCCGCGGGAATAAACCCGCGCTTTTTTTTACGATAAATTTATAATTTTCTAAAACTCCGGTATCCTTATCAGCTCCTAGAGACTCGAAAATTTTGTCTGCTGTTTCGGGCATAAATGGTTGAAGCATCCAGGCCACACTATAAATAGTGGCCACCAAATTAGTCATTATCGCCAAAAATTCTTTCTCGTCATGCTTAACAGCCGCCCAAGGTTTCTTGTCATCCAGATATTTATCGGCAAAACTTATTAGGTCCCAAATTTTGGCCAGAGCTTCATGTAGGTTAAAATTTTCAATATTCTTTTTATATTCTTTTATAATGTCTGATGTTTTCTTTGCAACTTCTACGTCTGTTAATTCGGTTTTGTAAATTAATTCGTTATCCAAGTTATTTTCGATTAAAGTTAAAATTCTTTGAACCAAATTCCCCAAACCATTGGCCAGATCGCCATTGTATCTTTCTTCCAGTTTTTTATAAGAAAAGTCGCCATCATCCCCGGAAGGAATTTCCCGCAATAAGAAATACCGAACCACCTCGGATCCATATTTTTTAACCGCATCGAATGGATCGACCACATTGCCTACTGTTTTGGACATCTTTTCTCCGTCTACAGTAATAAATCCATGGACATAGATCGCTTTGGGCAATGGCAGTCCAGCCGACAAAAGCATCGCAGGCCAAATCATAGCGTGAAATCGCAAGATATCTTTACCGACCAAATGTACGTCGGCTGGCCAAAAGCGCCTAAAAAGGTTCGACCTTTCTTCTTCAAGGTCGAACCTTGAAGAGCCATACCCTAGAGCGGAAAGATAGTTAACCAAAGCATCCGCCCAAACATACATGGTTTGCGTCTCATCTCCCGGTACCGGTATCCCCCACTTCAAATCTTTGGATGGTCTTGAAAAACTTACGTCTTCAGCATCGTCAATCAGATTTAAGATTTCGTTCCTTTTTGTTTCAGGAACAATTTTTAATTCACCACTCTCTATTCTTTTCTTAACTTCTTTTTTATATTTGGTCAGTTTAAAAAACCAATTTTCTTCTTCTACCTTTTCAGGTTCAGTTTTATGGAGCGGGCAGACTCCGTCCACCAAGTCACTCTTTTTCATAAAAGCTTCATGGCCGACACAATAAAGACCTTCATAATTTTTTTTGTATAAATCGTCTTTGATTAGATTCCAGATTTTCTGCGCCGCCGGCCAATGCCTCACCTGGTCTGAAGTCCTGATAAAATCATCGTTGGAGATATTTAAAATTTTAGCCAATTCCTGAACCTTAGCAGTTATTTCATCCACGAATTCCTTCGGCGATTTATTATTTTTGTCGGCAGCCTTAACAACCGTAGAGCCATGTTCGTCGGTACCAGTTAGAAAAAAGGTGTCATCTCCCAACAACCTATGATAACGAGCCAGCACATCTGTGAGTATTAACTCAAACGCAAACCCAATATGTGGGTTTGCGTTTGAGTACATGATGCTAGTTGTAATGTAAAATTTATTTTTCATTTTTTTGGACCCACAATCACCACGAATTCTCCCAAAAGATTCTTGTCGATTAATCTGGGTTTTATTTCGGCCAGTGTCCCCCGATATATTGTTTCAAACTGTTTAGTTAATTCGCGGGCAATCATCATTTTTCTGTCACCCAGTTCAGAAAGTTGTTCCAAATTCTCCAGCGCTTTTAATATTCTATGCTTGGATTCATAAAATACAATAGTGCTCTCGATTTCTGAAATTTTTTTGAAAAACTTTTGTCGGCCTTTTTTGTGAGGTGGAAAACCAAGAAAAACAAATTCGTCTGTTGAGAATCCACTGATGCTCAATGCCGCAATCGCCGCACTTGGTCCCGGAATTGGCACAACTTTTAAATCAGGTATGGCTTTGAGCGCCTCACTGACCAAAAATCCCCCTGGATCGCTTATGCCAGGCGTTCCGGCATCGGTAACAAGAGACAAATTTTTACCCTCTTTAAGAAGCCCGATAATATAATCAATCTTCTTAAAGTCGCTATGCTGATGATAGCTCAAGATTTCCTTTTTTATATTGTACCTGTCGAGTAAAATTCTGGTGACTCTGGTGTCTTCAGCGAGAATGAGGTCTGAATTACTTAACACGTTAATAGCTCTTACGGTCATGTCCTCGAGATTACCGATAGGCGTAGCCACTATATATAACATGTTACGCGATTTGACGCTTTGAGTCCTTATGTTTGGCAAAGTCGTCCATCATTTCCACAATTATTGTAGCTACGGGAACTGAAAGTATCATACCAGGAATCCCCGCAAGGTTTTGACCAATCAGAAGAGCGATAATCACAACCACGGGATTCAAGCCAATCGTTTTACCAAGGACGACGGGAACCAAAAGATGATTCTCAAGTTGTTGGACTATTACATAAAACACTACCACCCACAAACCCAGCGCCGGCGACTGGAGAAAGGCAAGAAATATAGCTGGAATAGCGGCAAGAACCGGACCAACCATAGGAACTATTTCAAGTACTGCGGCAAGAAAACCAAGAATCAGGGCAAACTTAATATTCATAAACGAAAGACCAACATAGACGAGTAGTCCCATTATTAGCCCCAGCAGCAATTGGCCCTGAAGCCAAAGACCAACCTTATGTTCCGCTCTTTTCCAAAGATCTATGGCATAATCCTCATACTTTTCAGGAACAATTGAGCCCAAGAAACCCTCTATGCCCTTTTTCGTGACTGATAAATAAAACGAGATTATCAAGATAGCAATAGCCGACATCACACCTCCAAAGACGCTTATCATCAAACCAATAATTGATTGGGATGACTGCTGGAGATAATCAGAAAAACCTTGGAGTATGTTTTGAATCTCGCTTAGAAAGTCAAGATATTGCGGCGAACCCTGCTGAACCTTCTCAAGTGAAGTGGAAACCTTCGCCACAAATTGAGGCAGAGTAGAAACCAGTTGGCTGATATCTTGGGAAACATAAGGAATAATAAGCGACAAAATAGCAATAATCAAAGCCAGAACTACCAAAAATAAAAGTAGAACACCCAAAAGACGCGGGAACCCTTTTTCATCAAGCCAATTGGCAAAAGGCGATATGGCTGATGCGATTACAAGAGCAAAAAGAAAAATTATCAGAACATCCTTTAGGACGTAGAGAAAAACAAAGAAAAGTATGACTAAAACAATCCTTAGTATGGTTCCAGTATTGATTTCTACGTGTATATGTTCGGGCATAGGATATAAAATTTAGACTTTTAGGATTTGTTTAAATGGTTCCTCGTCTTTGAAGGGGCCTATCACCGCCAAGTTGAGTTTACTGTCCTCAAAAATATCCTTGGCAACTTGGTGGACTTCTTCAAGTGTCACTCTATTTATTTTAACGAGTTCTTCCTCCGGCGTCAAAACCTTGTTTTCAAAAAGGACAGGCCCGGCATAGGCATTGGCCACAGCATCGGAATGCTCAAGGCCAAGAGCCATCGAGCCCGAAATATTGTCTTTGGCTCGTTGGAGCTCCTCGGTGGTAATTCCCACATCCTTTATTTTCCTAATTTCATCCATAACCACCTTGATTGCCTCATACACTTTTTCATTATTTACTCCGGCCTTTACTCTGAAATAACCGGCATCAGTAGCAGTATCATTGTCAGCTCCGACATAATAAGCCAAGCCTCGTTTATCGCGAACTTCTTCAAATAACCTTGAACTCATACCTCCACCCAAAACCGTGCCCAAGATTCCTAAGGCATATTTACGGTCGTCATACATATTGCAAGAACGAAACCCAAGATAAAAATGGGTCTGGTCTGTTTTTTTGTAGTGAACGAGAAGTGCCGGTTCGGATTGCTCTTCTACAACTGGCAACTTGGCAACGGGATCGCTTTTTCTGATATCGGCAAAATAACCGGTGACTTTATTTTTAATAACTTCCGGATCGACATTACCAGCAACGGCAATAATCGTATTTTTGGCAATATAATGTGTATTAAAGTAATTTACAAATTGATCCCTCTTCAACGACATAACAGTCTCTTTTTCTCCACCAATATCCCAACCGGCCGGCTGGTCACCATAGAGAAGCTTTTCAAATAAATCGCCAACGTAGCGCTGGGGCATATCGCGATACATGTTCAACTCCTCAACAATCACTCCTCTTTCGGTATCAATATCTTCCTGCGCTAATTTTGAATTCAAAAAAATATCAAACACCACATCCAAAATCGTATCAATCTTATCCATACTTGCCTTGGCATAATACCCGGTATACTCCTTGCCGGTAAAAGCGTTGTATTCGGCACCGATAGCATCAAGCTCTCTGGCAATATCCATTTTGCCAGGCCTTTTAGTAGTGCCCTTGAACATCATGTGTTCAAGAAAATGAGAAATGCCGTTTATCTCTTTGGTCTCGTACTTTGAGCCGGTCCCAACCAAAACAAGAACAGTCACTGTTCTTGTCCCCTCCATCGGAATCGAAACCAGCCGGAGTCCGGATTCGAATTGATGAAATTGATGTTTAAAACCTTCGGTCATATTTTTATTGTGGTGTCGGTGGCAGGGATCGGACCTGCGACAACTTCTTTATGAGGGAAGTGCTCTACCACTGAGCTACACCGACTTCAGTATACACAAATTATACACAAAAATCTTAAAATTGAAAGAAAAAAGCGGCTAGGAGCCGCTATCCGATAATACGTATGGCTGTGCTGGCCGCCCCAGAATTGAGTCAAGAATTATTTCCCTTTTTATGGTCCAAGGGCTTTGTTTTGCTTTCCAAAAGAAGTACGTCGCTTGATCCTCAAAACTACTTTCCGCATAATCTAAGCTAATTTCCTGCCATCTCATTTTGAAAAGATCACTTTGGCGATATAAATATTCTGCCTGGACTGCCAAGCGCCCATAATAATCGCTCAATGCCCAGAATTTCAACCTTAGAAGATTGGAGAGAATGAGATAAACTGAGTATTTATAGCAGCCAAGAAGTCGACGCTTCATTAGTACCCTTGATTTTATTTAAAAAAACTTCTCCATAAAATACAACTTTTGTTTTAATTTGTCAAGTATTTTAGCTGGGTTTGAAAGACACTATAATAGCCTTTTAAAAAACAGTTACATAGTTTAAAATATTAGAAGGGAGCTAGTGTCAAATTCTCGTGTTCTGCAATGAAATCTGTTAATAAAATTATTTACAATGAACTCAAGCCTTATTCTGGTTGGTTTTTGTTAGCTCTAGTTCTGATTTTTCTTGTAGTTGGGTTTGAGGCTCTCAACCCCTGGCCATTTAAAGCTCTGATTGACAATGTTCTGGGCAGTGAAATCATAGACAAAACCACCTTGTCTGGGAAAATTATTTCTTTATTTAGCTCTCAAGAATCTCTGGGATATTTCGTCGCCATGGTCTATTTTCTGACAATTCTGTTCGGCAGTCTCGCAGAATATTTCAGCTCCGTTGCAGCTAAGAAACTGGGTAATGCAGTGGTACAATCCTTCGCTCAAAAAATCTTCAGCAATCTGGAGTATCTAACTCTGGCCAATTATAAAAAGAGGAAAATTGGTGATTACATTTATCACCTTGGCTATGATGTCCCGGCCCTAGGCAGTTTCATTGAAACGGGAATTCTACCATTTGTTACAAACACGCTCTATCTGATTACTACCGGCATCATTTTGGTAGTAATCAGCCCACAACTTTCCTATCTTGTTTTACCGATGGTTCCTGTCATCGGTATTGGTGTCTGGATGTTCAATAACAAAATTGATCAGGCAACCAATAAAGCTGAGCGGTCCAGTAGTATGTTTATCGCTTTCATTGAAGAAGCACTAAGCCAGCTCAAAAACATCCATGCCTTCAATCGTGAAAACTCTACTTCTATAGCCTTTGCGAATAAGGAGAAGAGCGCTCTCGACGACAATCTTAATACTCATGGTTGGACTATATTATTGGACGCTATGGTCGGTGTTATTATCGCAATTGGCTATGGGCTTATTGTAATTTACGGCATTCGGTCTGTATTCTCAGGCCAATTGACCATCGGGCTGCTGGTGATTTTCTTTTTCTATCTCGATAATATCACCAACCCCTTGACCAGTCTCATGATTTCAATTGGAGCATTGCGCGAGAACTATGTGAAAATAGCACAGGTTGCAGAGTTATTAGATCCGCACTATCTCATTCGGGATAATGGCCAACTGACTAGGGTTGAAGTAGAAGATATTCAGTTTCATGATGTTAGCGTACAAGGCGAAAGTAAAAATCCAATTATAGATCAAGCAACATTCACTATTCCCGCAGGTAAACGCACGGTAATTCTGGGGGCAAGCGGTAGCGGCAAAACAACGATTGCTTCCTTAATTTTAAGATTCATCGAACCATCGGCTGGAATCATAACTATTGGGACTAGCAAGATTGAAGATTATTCCATAAAAAGCCTGCGTGATGCTATCGCTTATGTTCCTCAAGAACTTTCTTTATTTAACGACTCAATTAAGAATAATATTCTTTTTGGCAGTCCTACAGCGACATTATCAGAACTGGCCAAGGCCAGCGAGTTGGCAACGGCCAACGATTTCATTATGAAAGTTCCTGGTAATTATGATTTCAATGTTGGCCCAGAAGGAATAAGTCTCTCAGGTGGCCAGCGCCAAAGAATTCTTTTAGCTCGATCATTCCTAAAAACCAAGGCCAAAATTCTAATTTTTGATGAACCGCTCTCGGCACTGGACATTAAGAATCGTGACACGCTTCTGAAGAAATTGGAGGTTGTTACTAAGGATAAAACAACGATTATTATTTCCAATATCCTTGAGGTAGCAGACTGGGCAGATTATGTCATTATGATCAATCAAGGCAGGGTCGTTCATAGCGGCAGTAGCAAGGCCTTGCACGAAAAAGAACATCTTATCCACCTCCTCTTATCATCTTGATTTATAAATTATATAATTAATGACGTATGGTAAATAGATTAGATTTTGAGCCGCGCTGGTTTGTGGTGATTATGTTTTTTGTAGCCGGAATTTTTGCTGGCGCTTTGGGTTTATTTATCTGGTTTTTCGACAGTAATTACCTAGTTAATGTTCAGAAGATTCACACCCCACTCAATTCTAAATATAAGTACATTAATCCTCTCTTAGCCATAGAGGTAGCTGTCAATAAAAAGTTTTTAGAAAATCTGACCCTAGGGAATAAGATTGATAATATAATCAACACGGCGAAGCAGAACAAAAAAATTAAAGAAGGCGCTTTTTACAATCAAGACATGGAACATGGTTTTTGGACTGGGGTTAATGAAGATCAAAAGTTCTCGACAGGAAAATTCCTACGAATGCCTATTATGATGGCCTATTTCCAACTAGCCCAATCTGATCCAAAGATTTTGTCAAATAAACTAGTCTATCGACAACAAGATTTCATTCAAAATCCCCAAGCGACAGAATTCTTAGTTGATGGACAATCTTATACCGTGGAGGAATTGATTCGTTCAATGCTTATTGACGATAATGAGGCAGCATCGGAAATACTATTTGACAATGTCGACAATGCTGGTCTCAATGAAATTTATTCAGATTTGGGAATCGGCTTCAAAGAGGATAAGGTCAACAAAGATTATATTTCCGTCAAACAGTTCGCCCTACTTTTGAGAGTCCTTTATAACGCGACTTATTTGAACCGCGAGTTTTCGGAGAAAGCATTAGCATTATTGGCAGAATCCAATCCGACGAATGGCGTTGGGCTAGGCTTGCAAAACAATCTAAAAATTGCTCACCGATACAGAATCCGGTCCTTTACCGAAAATGGTAATGATCTTCTTGAAAGTCACGCCTGTGGCATAATCTACTACCCTCAACATCCATACCTTGTTTGCCTAATGTCAATTGCTAAAAATAAGTCCGATATTGACAACCTATTCCGTGAGATCAACACCGCAGTTTATAATTATATAGAGCAGACATATGGACTTCAAAACTACTAAAAACTCTAAAACTTTAATTTTGCGAGAAGTTGGTAATAAAAAAGTGCGGGATTATCGCACTTGATCTAGTAAGTCGCTGACGTATTCTGCAATGGCCATGGATGCACTTAGGCCGGGAGATTCAATCGCAATTAAGTTTATTAGCGGAGGATTATTACGGTCAATTCTTATTATAAAGTCTTCTTCTCCGCCATCTCTTCTTAATTTTGGTCTTATGCCGGCGTAAGAAGGAATGAGGTTTTGTGAACCGATGTCCGGAAAAAACTTTTGGGCGGCTTTAAGAAAAGTTTCAAGCGGTAATCTTTCATTAGTATAATCATCCTTTGAATTTACCAATTTCGCGCTTGGCCCTACAAAAACACGGCCATCAAGATCTGGTTTAAAATGAATACCTTTCCCCGGTGAGTTTTTGGAAACTGCCGGATAAACCAAACAATTTATGTAATTTCTGGGTAAATTTACAAGCTCATAATATTCACCTCGCCAGGGATAGATCGTGTACTGATTAACACCGGCCATTGATGCGATCTCATCAGCATAAAGACCTGCCGAATTAATTAGACATTCAAATCGGTACTCTTCTTTATCAGTGCAGACAACATAATTGTTTCCGTCAACAATTATCCGTGTAACCTTGCTATCAAACACAAACTCAACACCAGCAGAAGATGCATCAGAATAAAAAAGGTTAGTCGTAGCGACTGGGTCAATTACCGATACCTGGGGTATAAAAATCCCACCCAAAGCCTTAATATTTGGCTCTATTCTCCTAACTCCCTGCAGACCAAGAAATTCAAAACTGATATTTTGTTTCCTGCCTCTTACAAAAAGATGTATTAAGGACGACAGGTCCTCAAAAATACTTCTAAGCCTTTCTTCTCGCGAGATAGCAATTAGCATTCCGCAGTTTAATATTTTTTCAGGAAGAGTGGTTTCCATGTATGTCTTCATCAACTGGTTTCCCCTAAAAGCCAACTTAGCTTTCAGCGAGCCCGGTTCTTGGTGAAATCCAGAATGGGTTACCCCACTATTAAAACGGCTCGTTTCCATGCATACGTTCGAGTGTTTTTCTAATACCTTAATGTCTAGTCTGTTTTTCCAATTAAGGGCCAAACATCTGGCAATAGCCGTACCCACTATACCAGCTCCGATGATTCCTACATCTGCTTCTTGCACTACCATCCTCTTCTTTTTAAGTTTCTGATAATAGAATAGTTTTTGCTACGTTATTGTCAAATGGTTCTGAAGTGTTGCGGGGGGTTTTACGAAATTGGCACTTATTAATACTTAATCTTAAGGAGGTTTATAATTTTACAAATTAAAAAGCCGATATTTAATCGGCACTGGCTAAGAGGGTTTCTATATCAACACTATCAAGCTCCTTCTGTATGTTCTCTGCTGCTTTTATGATTTCTTTGGCCTCATCGGGTGTTTGACATTTTGCAATGATTACCCCGATAGATG
>Ga0209515_10007977_pt1 | contig 12551 bp, 10 predicted proteins | sample Subgroupgradi54m_FD_187454 | JGI IMG/M metagenome (GOLD analysis project Ga0209515, IMG submission 187454) | Subsurface groundwater microbial communities from S. Glens Falls, New York, USA - GMW60B uncontaminated upgradient, 5.4 m (SPAdes)... ... | reverse complement strand
CCGATCTCACTAGACCTAACGGCACCATCTTTGGGTGGAACGGGACTCATACCTTCCCCAACTCACCACTTGGTACATACAGTGTGGCGCCTGATGATGTCCCTGGCTATACCAAATCTGTGAGTCCGGCTTCTGGTTCGCTAGCCTGTAATGCCAACCTAGTCTTTACTATTAACTACACGCCGGTTGCGGCTTGCAGTACTGGTACTTTGCAGGTTAATGTTAACGGCAAATCCGATGGCGCGTACTTTGTCACTCGCCCTGACGGTTCAACCTTTGGGTGGAATGGGACCAAGACCTTTAATGACTATCCAAATGGAGCGTATTCGATTGTTGCCGGAGTTGCTTCGGGCTACACCACTTCAGTCAGTCCTTCATCTGGTAGTATTAACTGCAATACCTTGACGTTTACTGTCACGTATACACCTGTAGGGGCAACTCCTGTTTTAACTTGTAGCCCAGCCAATCAGTCGGTTCAAGTTAACCAGACTACTTCATTCACAGTCAGCGGTGGAAATGGTGGTTATTCTTGGAGCGCCCCTGTTGGAAATCCATCAACTGGCTCAGGTTCGTCTTTCTCTACTCAATACGCCGCGGCTGGCAGTTACACTGTTACAGTCAGTGCGACTGGCGCTACGTCAGCGACTTGTGGTGTGACTGTAACTTCACTTCCTCTGAATACTTTAGTTTGTTCACCCGCTAATCAATCAGCGCAAGTTAACCAAACTGCTTCCTTCAGTGTCACTGGTGGCAATGGTGGTTATTCTTGGAGCGCCCCAAGCGGCAGTCCATCTACTGGATCCGGTACTTCGTTTGTAACCGCGTACTCTGTTGCCGGTAGTTATGTTGTCAGTGTTAGTGCGACTGGAGCCACATCAGCGACATGTAGCGTCACTGTTAATGCTCTAAATCAAACTGCGACTTTGGTCATTGTGAAAACTGTGCGTAATGTCACCCAGAGCCAGGTGGCCTTTGTGAAGTCTACTTCCGCTAATCCAACTGATCAAGTCCAATTCCAGATTCAAGTTACTAACAATGGGACAGGAGCCGCACAGAATGTAAACGTTACTGACCAGTTGCCTAATTTCTTTTTTGCTGGTGGGGCAACCAGTTTCAGTTTGGGTAATCTGGCTGCTGGCGCCAGTCAGACAGTGACGCTTAATGCCAGCGTGGCCGCGGAAACTAATTTTCCAGTTGGTTCCAGTTCTTGGACCAATACGGCGACGGCGACCGCCTCTAATGCTTCAACTGTGTCTGACACGGCTGTGGTTAATGTCAATCGCACGGCCACCGGCACGCCCAGTCTGACAATCACTAAGACGGTTCGTAACTTAAGCTCTGGCCAATCAACCTTTACTAAATCCACCTCAGCCAATCCGGGTGAGCAGGTCCAATTCCAAATTCAAGTTCAGGTTTCCAACTCCAACAACACCAGTGCGCAAAATGTAGTAGTGACAGATCTCTTGCCTAATTATTTGACGTTGAGTTCTGGTAGCACTACGTTTAATCTGGGAACCATGACTGCGGGTAGTTCACAAACTGTAACTCTGAACGCCACGATTTCATCCAGTGCTCCGGCTAATTCAACAGTCTACAACACCGCCCAAGTGACTTCGACTAATGCCGGGTCTGGTTCAGATCAAGCGTTCGTGTTTATCAATGGCACTAACATTGTGAACAACAATGTTAACTTAAGTTTGACCAAAGAGGTCAGCAACTTAACTACGGGCACGACTTATTCCAGTTTTGCCAATGCCTCAAGTACCGATCAAATTCAGTTCCGTTTAACTGTGCGGAATAATTATTCTTCTGCCAGCGCTAACAATGTTCGGTTGACTGATTATTTACCGACTGGCTTAAGTTACGTTCCTGGTACGTTCCAAGCAGATGGCGGTACTTCTTATGGCACTCTGATTGGCGGCGCTCAGTATTTGGGCAGTTTGAATCCGGGCCAATCCCGCGTGCTGACGTTCCAAGCGCAAATAAATTCTTCTGGTTCTCAAACCTTGACCAATACCGCGTCAGCTTCTGCTGACAATGCCACAACTGTGCAAGCTTCAGCTACCGTGTATATTTCCTCAGTATTGGGCAGTAACGTCAATCTGGTATTAAGCAAGAAGGCGTTTAATCAGACTCAAAATGTGGACGCCACCACAACTGTGGCTCGCTCCGCTGATTTGATTGTCTATACTTTGGTCGTGGACAATCGGGGTAATGCGCCGGCTAATAACTTTGTGTTCCAAGATGATTTGTCAGATGTCTTGCAATTATCCATGCTCCAATCGTTTGGGGATGGTCAATTCTATGCCGGGACTTTGACCCTGCAATGGGCACCAGTGACGATCCCAGCCAATGGCCACGTGGAGAAAACCTTCACCGTCAAGGTCAACAATACTTTCCCAGCCGGATCGGATTACACCATGACCAACACCTTTGGCAACACGATCAATGTCCGGGTGCCGCAAGTGTTAGGCGTATTCTATTCACCGAAAACCGGCAGCACGCTAACTATCAGTTTGGTTCTTGGTTTCATCGCCATGTTACTCGCGATTGCGTGGAAGCAAAAGCAGTTTATCGCTGAGAAATTATCACAATACCGAAACTATGTCTAAACGCACCCTGGCCGGCTTAATTGTTTTACTGATTATTTTAGGTGGCGTGATTTGGCTTACCACTAAGACAACTCAAAAAGCAGAGATAATTACACCAGTACTTTCGGTCAGAGCATCTACTTTATCAGCGCATCCTCAAGATACAGTGGTGTTCACTTTGAGTGCTGAGAACCAAACAGACACAGTTATACCGGGGTTTGTGATTGAGGTTGATATTTCCCAAGTCACGGACAAATCAGTTTTGCTGGATGCCCAAGGGGCGAGTTACAATTCTGCCAACAACTCGTTGGTCTGGACACCTCTAGATATTCCAGCGCACGGATTGATTCAAAAGCAATTTACAGTCAGAGTCAATCCACTGGCAACCGGGAGTATGAATCCTGTCATGAGAATTACTTTTAACAACGAGCTGAATATCGCCCTATCGCGCCTACAGGTGGCCGGGGCTGAGACAACGCCCAAGACGTCTTTTAAGGCCCCAGTTACTGGTCCGGGCTTAAACATAACATTTATTCTGGCTTTTTTGGCCACGGGCGGGCTATTTTTGGCCCGGAGAAATATACAAACAATCAAAAATCGATCACAAGTGGAAAACTAACCCTTGCTGAAGTTTTTTTTGTTCCCTATTATTAAGGCAACGAAAGAAACATCCAAACAAAACCGAAAAGAGCGGTTTTTTGTTTTAATAAGAACAAGACTATGGATCAGGAAGGAATAATTTTAGTCACAGGCGGGGCCGGATTTATTGGCTCGCACACAGTGAAGCTTTTGCAAGAGCAAGGCAAGCGCGTTTTGGTATTTGATAATTTATCCACGGGTCATGCCAAATATGTAACCTGTCCGCTGATCGTCGGAGATCTGTCTGACAAAGCTTTGCTCAATAAAATATTCGCGGAATACCCAATTGAGTCAGTCATTCATTTTGCCGCATCTTTAATTGTCGAGGAATCAGTTTTATTTCCTGGCAAATATTTTACCAACAACGTGACTAATGGCCTCAATTTACTTGAGGCTATGTCCATGGCCGGGGTGAAAAAAATTGTGTTCTCATCTACTGCTGCGGTTTATGGCGAGCCGCATTACGTGCCAGTGGATGAAGACCACCCGAAATTACCCATCAACCCTTATGGTGAAAGCAAGCTGATGTTTGAAAAGATCCTCAAGTGGTATGGCCAGGCTCATGAGTTGTCTTCAGTCACTCTGCGGTATTTCAACGCTGGTGGGGCCAGTCTGGATGCCAGTTTGGGCGAGGATAAACAGACGGTGACTCATTTAATTCCACAAGTTCTGGGTGTAGCGGCTAAACATCAGGATGTCTTAAAAATTTATGGGAACGATTATCCGACTTCGGACGGCACGTGCATCCGAGATTACATTCACGTTTTGGATTTAGCCCAAGCACATTTATTGGCCCTCAAGAAGCTGCAGGAAGACAAGGGCTGTTTTGTTTATAATGTCGGCACTGGCCGCGGCAGTTCAGTGAATGAAGTTGTGAGTACTGCCATGGAAGTGACTAACAAAATGATTCCGATTGAATATTCAGCTAGACGCGCGGGGGACCCGGCGATTTTGGTGGCGGACCAGGCTAAGATCAAAAACGAATTAGGATTTGAACCCAAGTATTCGGATCTGAATTCGATTGTGTCCACGGCCTGGGCCTGGCACCGTAAACTATTCGCGAATCAAATGAAATAAAAAATGTCATTTTATATTTTTGCCTGACAATTGACAGCAATAAAAGTCTTGAGTATAATGTTAATACTTAGTATTAATATATAATTTATGCGAACTTCATCTTTAGTCACTATTTCACTACCGCCTGAAATGGTCGCGGAATCGGAAAAAATTGCCTTAGACAAGAACATGACCCGGTCTGAGCTGTTGCGAACAGCCCTCCGGAAATATTTAGAAGAGGCAAGCAAACAGGTCCCTAAGAAGAATGTTAGCAAGCTTGAAAAAGAAGATGCAAGGCTTTGGAAAATAATCGAAAAAGATTACAGGCGGATTCGATCCCAGATAGTAAAAGAACGCTATCCTTATCTATTCAAATAAATGATTTTTTTAGACAGCAGTGTGTGGATAGCGGCAACTCTTTCAGAGCGGGGTGCATCAGCAGAAATTATTGAGCAGATCATAAGTAAAGAACTTAAGGCTATAAGTTCGCCCGATGTTTTCGAAGAAGTTACTAGGAACTTAAACGAAAAATATCCTCTGAAAGTTCAACGATTTTTAGATTTGTTTGCTTCTGTGCATGCAGTTTTAGTAATTCCAGATAAAAAAACAATTTTAAAAGCTACTGAGCTCATCAACGTGTTTGATGCATTAATCCTGGCCGCTGCTATGAAATCTAAATGTGAGTTTTTAATTACTTTGGATCGCAAGCATTTTTTATTGCCAAGCATCGGAGCTAATTCTGGAATCAAAATAGTACCGCCAGGAGATTTTTTGAAAAATTACTTAAGATAACTTTGAATTTATGGCCGAATTAAGAGAAAGAGATTTAAAAAAATGTGGCAAGAGGTAAGTGAATCGCGTAACGGAGTTAAAATAAAGTTTGTAAAATTTTAACAAATTTGGTATAATATAGTTTGCTAACATTCATTTTGAAACAGAAACATGATTAAATTGTCAGTAATAATTCCGTGCCATAACGAAGAGCGGCGGATTGAAAAAACTTTATTGGACGTTGACAAGTATTTAGAAAAACAAGATTATACTTACGAAATTTTGGTCGTGGACAATGACAGCACCGACGAAACTCCCAAAATTGTCGAGCATTTAAGCCAAACTCAGATTCTCAATTTGAGATTGATCCATGAACATACCAAAGGCAAGGGTGGGGCCGTGAAGCGGGGGGTTTTAGAAGCGCTGGGCGAGTACTGTATATACATGGATGCGGACAATGCCACGCCAATTTCGGAAATCGAACACTTTTGGCCACATTTGAAGGCCGGTATAGAAGTTGTGATTGGGGATCGGTACCTAGACCCCGTGCATCGGGCCAAGCAACCTCTGATCCGAACGATACTGTCTCGTATGAGCAACACTTTGGTTCAAGTCGTCTTGATTCCGCATGTCAATGACACGCAAGCTGGGTTCAAAGCGTTCAAGACTAAGGCGGCCAAAGCAATTTTCAAGCACATCACAATTGACGGCTGGGCCTTTGACATGGAGCTTTTGGTAATCGCGTTGAAGTTAAGTTTTCGCATCAAGTCCGTGCCTATCTTACGCGAAGAGCAGGGGGGCAGTACTGTGCCGCCTTCAGCTTTCTTACAATCGCTTCGCGACTTATTCATAATTAAATGGCGCGCTCTAACTGGTAAATATTCGGCAAAATAATGTTACGGATCATAGATTACAGATTACGGATCATAACAATAGGCATTCTAGTGCCGGTTTTTTTATCTATGCTGACTCCCCCGGTGTCTTGGGCTGAAAGCCGCGGGACAGCCAAAGCCTTTGTTATCACTACAACCGATCCATATTTCACAACCGACAGTAACACGATTGATAAACAATGGTATTTGCAGAAAACTAAAATTCCGCAAGCCTGGGAATACACGGAAGGCAGTAGCAGTGTCATAGTGGCCGTGATTGATACCGGTATTCATGCCAGCCACGTGGAATTAAATGACGGCCGGGTGATTGCCGGATACAACGCCATTACCGGCAAGGATATTCCGGCCAACAGCGATTCGGATGATAACGGGCACGGTACGGCCGTGGCTGGGGTCATCGGCGCGATTCCGAATAATAACAAGGGGATCGCCGGGGTTAATTGGAATATTAAATTAATGCCGATTAAAGCCTTGGCCTCTGACGGTAGCGGCGATCTGGTGGACGTGTCCAAAGGAATTGTTTGGGCCGCGGACCACGGCGCGAACATTATTAATCTAAGCCTTGGCGGTTCCGGATTTCCAGCCAGTCAAATTTTGAGCAACGCCATAACCTACGCTTATAACCTTGGAGTTTTAATTGTCGCGGCCGCTGGGAATGATTTAGCTGATCGAGGTTCGAATTTGGACTCAGCGCCGGTTTATCCGATTTGCGCAGACAACGGCCAAAACATGGTTTTGGGCGTGGCGGCGACTGATGTCAATGATCAGAAAGTGGATTTTTCGAACTTTGGTTTTAATTGCGTGGACATCTCTGCCCCCGGCAAGCGGATTTTAACGACCGCGTTTTTGCCTTCCAATCCATCTGAAAACGTTCTGGTCTACGGCTCTGGTACATCCATGGCCACACCGATTGTTTCCGGCATCGCGGCTTTGCTTAAATCAACTAATGTTAATTTATCCAATGTAGATCTGCGCAATGTTTTGTTAAAAACCGCTGACAACATTGACGCGTTTAACCAAACCGCTTGTTTGGGCGGCAGTTGTAATGGATTTTTGGGCAAGGGCCGCGTCAACGCTTTGACCGCGATAGCGCCTCATCCGATCACTGAGGGCAGTTTGGTGCGTGAAACTGCCACGGGCAATATCTATTCGATCCGAAATAATGCCAAACGGCTGGTCTCGACTTTTGTCTTCAACCAGCGAGGATTTGATCCAGCAAATGTGACCAATGAAGTTAGTGGTCAATTAGCCAGTTTCCCAACCAGCAACCCCGTGCCTCCCCTGGAGGGAACCCTAATCAAATCAGTCAATGATCCAGAAGTTTTTATTATCAATCAGGAATTGAAACGCCCCTTGACCTATCTCGTTTTTGTATCCAGGGGATTGAATTTTGCTGACGTTAAAACCTTACCTGATTTGGACGTGGTAGGTTTCCGGCTCGGTGAGTGGTATTGGCCGCCTGACGCGACAATGGTCTTGGTTGCGGGCAATCCATTGGTTTATGTTATGGATGCGCAAGTCCGCCGTCCGGTGACTTATTTTGTCTTTACCCAAAGACATTTGTCATTCGCCAAAGTTATTAAGGTCACCGCAGACGAATTTTCTCATGTGCCATCCCCTGCGGATCAGTACTGGTTGCCGCCAATTGACGGCAGTTTGATCAAGTCAGATATTGACCCGGGGATTTATGTCATTGAAAATGGCGCGCGGCGACTATTGTCATACGATTCGTTTGTCGCGCGGGGGTACAAATTTAACGCGGTCAAAACATTGCCGCAGGTTGAAATTGATGTAATTGCCCCAGGCCTGCCAATTTTATAAATCCTAAATTCGAATATCGAAATCCGAAACAATATTCAAATTCAAAGCACGAAATCATAAACGTTTAGAATTTTTGATTTTGAACATTTGAATTTGTTTAGAATTTAGTGCTTCGTGTTTAGGATTTTTTAATAGATCATGAAGAAAGTTAAAATCACAATATTAATAGCTACAATCACGGCACTCACACTGCCGTCTTTTGTTTCTGCCCAAGGTGCGGTTGACCCGGCGTTTAATCCTAACCTGATAATTCCAGATAGCGCTTTTTCCGATGTCGGCACCTTTGGTTCAGCCCAAGGCGTGCAGAAGTTTTTGGAACTGAAGGGTTCGGTTCTGGCTAACAATTCTCCGGATTTTTTGGTTAAGCTTAAGGAGCCAGACACCCAGACCAAAATTGGCTTGGAAGATTCAGAACCAAATCTTACCAGACTGCGCACGGCCGCGGAATTAATTTATGATTCAGCCACGCATTGGGGCCTCAACCCGCAGGTGATTTTGGTTATGCTCCAAAAAGAGCAGAGTTTGATCACTGGTACTTTCAGTTCCAACACTGATTTGCAAAAAGCCCTTGACCGAGCCGTGGGTTTTGGCTGTCCGGATGACCAACCCTGCGGGGATATTTTTCTCGGATTTTACCGCCAACTGTTCGGGAGCTTTGACAGCCAAGGCAGTCGGTGGTTGGGCGAGGCCGCGTCACTCATGAAGTCATTTAATGCCACAGTAGGGGGAGTGCGTGTGGGGCGGGGCCCGGGTGTTGATGCTAGCAATCAGACCTTTGGCCGCCCCATTATCCGGACTTCTCGGATGGGCAATACCGTGGTGATTGATAATACAATTGGCGGTTATGATAATGTCCCGGCACAGCAAACTGTAACTCTTCAGAATTTTGCCACGGCCGCGCTGTACCGCTACACGCCCCATGTGTTCAACGGCAATTATAATTTTTGGAAATTTTACACGGCCTGGTTTAAGTATCCCAATGGCACAATTATTCAAAAAGTAGGGGATCCGGTCCAGTATGTCATAGACAATGGCACGAAGCGGACGTTTAGCGCGTTTGTGGCCACCCAGCGGAAGTTAAATTTGACCAATATTATAATTGTCTCGCCAACCGAGTTTGATTCTTACCCGACCCAAAAGCCTATCCCGCCCCTAGACGGGACATTGATCAAGGGTGACGCGAATGCTTCTATCTATTTAATTCAGGATTCGGCCAAGCACCCAATTTCCCATTCGGTCTTTGTCCAGCGCAAATTCTCCTTTGCCAAAGCGATTACAATCCCGCAGGCTGAAGTTGACTCGTATGATCTGGGCAGTTACGTGCCGCCAATTGATGGCACTTTGATCACCGGGCAAACGGATCAGACGGTTTACATTATGGTTTCAGCCGTGAAGCAACCTATTTCGGCTAGCGTATTTAAGGCGCGAAAACTATCCTTTAAGAGTGTGATGAAATTATCCGATGAAGAGATTGTCAGCATCCCCAGCGGTCCATTTTTGACGCCACCAGAACAAACGACTTTTAAAACCCCAAGTGACCCGACGATTTATTTCTATAAAGGCGGCCTGAAACATTCCGTCTCGGCCTTTGTGTTCAAACAAAGAGCCGTTAAGAATTTCCCAATGCTCAATTTGTCCGATGCAGAGGCAGCCTCGATTCCAACCGGTGATCCCTTGCCGCCCACAGACAACACAGTGTTCAAGGGCGACTCCTCGTCCGCGATTTATAAAATGGTCGGGGGCTTGAAGCGTCTGTTCACTGCCGCGTCATACAAAAAAGCCCGCCATCCCAAAGCTATCATCCTGCCCCAGGCCGAAGTTGACCAGTACCAGCCGGGGGATGACATCCGTTGACAAAAGCTTCAAAAAGGACTATGATTAGACACTATGTCCAGTAATACAACTTCGATGCTTTTGCTTTTAATGGTTTTTGAAATAATTAAAGTTTAATCTATATATTTTCAATTATGGCTAAAATAACATTTTTAACTAAGCAAAAGCAAAACAAAAACCATTATCGAAGTTGATATACTGGATATGGACAACATTATTGAAGTTAAAAATTTAACCAAGAAGTATAAGGAAATTACTGCCGTAGATGGCATCTCTTTTGAAGTCCGTCAGGGCGAGATTTTTGGCATTCTCGGGCCCAATGGGGCTGGCAAGACCACCACTTTGGAAATGATCGAAGGGCTCAAAGGCATTACCTCAGGCCAGGCTTTTTTGGACGGCCATGATGTTAGTCGCGATACCAGACTGGTAAAATCTTTGATTGGGGTGCAACTGCAATCCTCGTCGTTTTTTGATGGACTTAACTTGGTGGAACTTTTGAATATTTTTGCCGCACTGTATGGCCGCAAGGTTGATGCTCTAGAATTGCTGCGCGAAGTCCAGCTGGAAGAAAAAGCCAAGTCTGGGGTCAAAGAATTATCCGGCGGCCAAAAGCAGAGATTCTCAATTGCTGCGGCTTTGGTCAATGATCCCAAGGTTTTATTTTTGGATGAGCCAACCACCGGACTGGATCCGCAGGCGCGCCGAAATCTATGGGAATTGATTTCCACCATCAACAAGCGCGGCAAGACCATTGTTTTGACTACGCACTACATGGATGAGGCCGAAGTACTCTGCGATCGGATCGCGATTATGGATCATGCCAAAATTGTGGCTCTGGATACCACAGCCAATCTTTTGAAACTGCCAGGACTTGAGGTCCACCAAGTCCGAGAAGTTAATCAGCCAACACTAGAAGATGTGTTTTTGAAGCTAACCGGCCACGCCTTAAGAGAATAATATGTATACTCTACGAGTCCTAACCTGGTCCGCAATCAAGATGTTTGTGCGCAACAAGCAGGCATTGTTTTTTACTTTTTTCTTTCCGATTTTTCTTATGACGGTTTTGGGTCTGATTAATTTTGATAAGCAGTCAAAAATTGACGTCGGCTTGGTCCTGACTGGCCCGCCCACAGCTGGTACCGCGCAATTTATGGCCGCAGTCAAAAATATTCCGGTGTTTGCTGTGCATGAAGGCATTGAGCTGACAGAACGGCAAGCTTTAACTGACGACAAGCGAGCCGTAGTATTTATTATTCCGGCAACTTTAATCCCTGGCCTGCCCGCAACGCCAGCAAGCTCGCTTGCGTGGCAGGCGGGCCCTGGAATAATCACGGCTGTCACAAATGCGGGACAACCCCAGCAAGCCGGCACCGCGGTCAATATTATGAGCGGAATTTTGGATAAAACTGCTTTGCAAATTAGCCAAGCCGGCAATTTATTTAGTCTAAAAACTGAAGAGGTGAACAGTAATCACCTGAAATATATTGATTTTTTACTTCCCGGTTTGATCGCATTATCAGTGATGCAGATGTCGGTTTTTTCCGTGGCGTTTTTGTTTACGACGTATAAGGAAAAAGGCGTGCTCAAGCGTTTGATCGCAACCCCCATGCAACCGTCAACTTTTGTGCTGTCCAATGTCATTACGCGCTTAATTGTTTCGCTGATTCAAACTGCCTTGTTTATTGCGCTCGGTGTTTTGGTCTTTCACGCCCATGTGATCGGCTCGTATTGGCTCCTGTTTTTGATCGCCTTGTTTGGCAGTATTATGTTTTTGGGTCTTGGATTTACTATTTCCGGCCTGGCCACTACTGTTGAGTCAGTGCCGGCGATTGCTAACTTGATGGTTTTTCCTATGCTGTTTCTGGGCGGGACTTTCTTTCCGATTGATTCTTTTCCAGTTTGGCTTGGTCACATTGCCAAATATCTGCCTTTGACATTTTTCTCTGATGCCATGCGGCAAGTCATGACTAAAGGCGCCTCCATCTCGGCAATTTCCAACGATTTGTACTGGATGGCTGGCTGGGCTATTGTCATGGTCGTCCTGGCCAATATCACGTTTGGGTTTGAAGAGAAGAGGCAATAAGAAAATTTTAAGAATCTCTTAATAGACTTAATACAAAAAGTGTCCGATCGGACACTTTTTGTGTAATAGTTATAAATAATCAAATTTGCCTGAAATAGTTTTAACGTTTGGTTTAATTTTTAACTCATCAATCAATTCGAGCAAGTCTTTAGTTATCTGATGAGGGCTTGCTAAAAGGCTTTTTTGTATGGTGGTATAGCCGTTTTTTAGGAGGTACCGTCGAAGTATTCTGCGTTGTGATCTTTTTTGTTCCGGAATATCAAATGCGATGAGTGTAGAGAAACCGTCAGACCGTTGAATTTTTGCCGAAGGCCTATTAATCAGTTTTCTGCCCTTGTCAGTAATTATGTAAACAGATTGAGGTGATAGATTTTTTGTTTTTCTAATTAAGCCTTTTTGTTCTAAACGATAAAGACTCCCATAGAAGGTCGTGTCTTTATATTGGTGCAGGCGAGATCGATAGGCCTTATACGGTGGCATTATCCCCCCTGCTGTGGATATGAACTCTAATAATTCCCAAATAAATGGTTGATTTGACATAGTATTTGTAGTTTATACAAACTATGTCCGATCGGTCAAGACTTGTATTAAAAGTTAAGTAGTTTTATTTTAAGATAGTTTTTGGTATAATTTACCTATGCTAAAACAAATAGTTCTAATTCATGGCGGGGATGTTTGGGAAACTTATGAAGATTATTTATCATACCTGAAAAATAAAGAGATTGACTTTGAAAGACATGGCTTAGGGAAAGGGGATTACAAAGATAAATTAGCAGATCGTTTAGGGGATGGCTATCAAGTGATTTATCCGGAAATGCCAAGCAATCGCAATGCCAAGTATTTGGAATGGAAAATTTGGTTTGA
>Ga0209515_10007976_pt1 | contig 12552 bp, 12 predicted proteins | sample Subgroupgradi54m_FD_187454 | JGI IMG/M metagenome (GOLD analysis project Ga0209515, IMG submission 187454) | Subsurface groundwater microbial communities from S. Glens Falls, New York, USA - GMW60B uncontaminated upgradient, 5.4 m (SPAdes)... ... | reverse complement strand
GGCATTTTTAGCCTCTGTCAGGTTAGTAATACTATCAGGCTCAATGGGCAGCTTAAAGGACATGGACTATTAACACTATAGTATTTACTGCTCTTTGTCAAAACTACCTATGGTATTGAGTGGATACCCCTCTTTATCTTGTAGTAATAAGTGCCCTTCTTCTGGGATTGCTTCTTGCTTGGATCTTTTCTTTAGTTAGCTCATTTTCTTCTAAGATTACCTTACATGGAAAAGAGAACAAAATTAAAGCGGATGAGAAAGCTATTGCAGAGCTTACCAAAGAAATCCACCAACTTGAGCTTGAGAATACTCGTTTGAAAGAAAAATCAGGAGAGGGAGAGAATGATGATAAATCTCTATGACCATTCTTTTAGCAAAACTCTGGCGACTATTTAAGCTCCCCAAAAACATCCAGCTTAATATCATGAGACTTACTCAAGATCAGTTCCTAGTCGGAACAACAGGCATTGTCTTCAATAACAAAGATGAGGTTTTGCTATTTAAACATACCTATAGACAACATCAGTGGAGTTTGCCTGGTGGTTATATGAAAGCAACAGAACATCCTTCTGAAGGCCTAGATAGAGAGATATAGGAAGAGTCTGGACTGATTGTAAGCATTGATAAGGAAATAAAAATCAGAACAGACAGAGAGACAGCGAGATTGGATATTGCATACATTGGTACTTACATTGGTGGCGAGTTTAAACCCAGTAGTGAAGTATCCGATGCTAGATTTTTCTCTTTTGAAAATTTACCCCTTTTGCCTAAAAATCAGCTATTGATGATCAAAGAGTCTCTACAGATAAAAATCACCTAAAATGTGTCATTTAAACCCAGCCAGATATAATATCAAGCCTACGATTATAGCAATCACTAACATTGAAGAAAACCCTGAAAAAGCTAATATTCCCAAAACTGATAGTATCCATAAAACTAACAAAACACCAGCTATCTGTCTAAAAGGCCTGGGTAAAACACCGATGACTGCTGAGATAACAAGGAGGATTAAAATATTCCATAAAGTAATCGGTTGACCATTAATGTTAAATAAAACTAAATCAGGAATAGGAAAAGTACCAACTCTTAAATACCCTGCAAACCAAAGGATGATCAAAATGACAAGTAATACTTCAATCATTTGAATCAACTTCTTTTTCTACTTCATCTGGAGTAACTGGTTTAATAAATTGGAATAACTGAATAATACCGTAGGAAAATAATAGATATACTATTCCAGCAATGACTGTCGACCATTCAAACACAGAAGTACCACTGACCATTGGACTTACCACTCCGATAAAGGGCAAAGCTAACGGGTTACTAAGATTATAGATTAAATTAGTAAAACCACTAAAAGGGTTTGCCCCAATCATTTTCAACAAGAAACGAAATATTAGTAACACCTCAATAATGCCTAAAATGTACCAAATAATCTGATACGATCGGAAAATGACTTTCTTTTTTTGAAATACTTTTTGCAGATGTTCTGTTTGTACAGGTGGTGAAGTCACCCTGCTAATTTTTCTGACAACTTGACCAGGGGGAGATTTTTCAACTGTAGTGATTTCTTCTCTGGTTTGATCATCCATAATTTACCTCTATATTATTTCTACTACTTATACATTACTTTTGCAAGTGTTTAAAAAGCTGAAGTGTCTGTGTCGTTTTGGTTTAAGTCACCATCCACATTATTTAAATCAGTATTATCCAAATCATTTGAAGCAGCTGTTAAATCATTGTCATTTTGGATCCCTTGAGTTTGGGTGGTAGGAGGATTAGCTGTACTTTGATTGTAAGGATTTGAAACAGAATTACCTCTGGTTAAAAGGTAAACAGCAGCTATTACTACTATAACCACAACAGCGATGATACCTGGTTTCATGTTATTTGTTTCCTCCTGTAGGTGATGCTTCTGGTGATTTGTTTGTTTCTCCTGTAACTGAGTGAACTGCCACAATCAAGTTTTTAATGGAAGTTCTGTAATCTTTCAAAGCTTCTTTAACTGCTTGCATATCAACTCTAAACTGAGTCAGTTGCCCTTTCGGATCATCTGAGCTGCAAGAGAAAGCAGTAGCATCAGCTTGGGCTTTAGTTAGAGCTGTTGAAACAGCAGCTTTATTAGTCTGAATATCTGAAACTAAGCTAGTATAATTTGAGACTGTTTTACCTGAGGGGACAACTTTAGAATTGTAGTAATCTTCAACTCTTTTTTCAATTCTATCAAAGTTTTCTTCCATGGTAGTGACCAGTTGAGTTAGGTGAGAAGATCTTTGCTTTATGCCATTTTCCTTACCCTGACACATTTTTAACTTGGCATCATCCAATTTAGCCATAGCATTTTGTCTGGCGGTTGAACCTTGAGAGGCGCTATTACCGTACTGATAGGGATTTGCAGCTAATACTGAAGAAGCAAAAATAAGTCCGGCTGAAACAAGTGAAATTACTAAAGCAGAATTTCTACTGAGTTTGTTCATAGTTAATACTGAGAAGGATTATACCAAAAATTCAAGGAAATCACAACAACACAAGCTTTAGCTTGTCCTAACAGTACAAACTATTCGTGTGCTCGCCAAATGGGACGATTTTAGACAAATTGATTGGGTTTCTGAGATTGAATATCCAGAACTCACTTTACAACAAATACAGCAACTATTAACCATTCCTCTTTAGCCCCCCGACATTTCGGATACATTGATTAAAAATTACCATGTGTTACAGTTAAATTAATGTCACAAAAAGGATTTGCTGCTATTTTTATTATTCCAGTAATATTGATTGTCGTAGCGATAATTGGTCTTGGTATATTTGTCAGTAAAAAAAGCCATAGTTCTTTAAATGGTTTCGTAAAAAACATTTCCGGTTCTCCAGCAGAGAAAGCTGGTAGCCAGTTAGCTGGTAGTAATTGCTCTGGCTCCGGACCAGTTACTCTCAGTGTCTCACCGATGAAAGCCGAAGATATTTCCAGTATTATTCCAATGGGATATATGGTTAACCAACACGTTACGCCAATTGACCATCTATATTTTGCACCACAAAACTGGGACTCCCCGCGGGATTCCTATGAAGTTAGAGCACCAGCTGATGGACATATAACGCGAATCCAGCACCGCACTTCTGATTACTCCTCCTTTACCCATGGCAAGGCAACCGATGAATATTGGATAGTTATCGACTATACCTGCACCTTTCTAAGTTACTTTGATCTCATTACTAGCCTGAGCCCTCAGATTCAAGCTCAGGTTGGGACAAGGCAGTATACCAATGTAAATATTCCAGTCAAAGCAGGCCAGGTTATTGGTAAAATTGGGGGTCAAACCCTTGATTTTGCTATCTGGGATACTACTAAAAAACTTTCGGGTTTTCTGGTGCCAGATCACTATAAAGGCGAGCCGTGGAAAATTTATACTGCTGACCCGCTTGACTATGCAACACCCGAACTTAAAGCTTTCATGAATAGCTTTAATCCACGTAAAGCTGCTCCTATATCCGGCAAGATAGATTATGATATAGACGGCACTCTCTCTGGTAACTGGTTTTTAAAAGGCAATAGTGGCGATATGGGTGATGGCTCAAATAATCTTGACTACTGGAAGGGGGAATTTGCTTTTGCGCCAAATAATTACGACCCAACACTTTGGGAAATTTCAAGCGGCTCCTGGGGAGAAAATGGTACCCAATTTGCCATAAACTTATCGGCACCAAAGCCAGATAGCGTCGGTGTAAGGAACGGGCTGGTTAAGTATGATTTGTACCAGGTTCAATTACTGGCAGATGGCAAACCAATTAGCGGTGATAGGATATTGGACAGTAGGCAAACCATAACTGCAAAAGCTGGCGAACAATCCATGGGTTGTATGTTGGTTCAGCTAACTGCACAGCGAGAAATGAAGGCAGAAGGTTTCCAACAATCTTGCGCAACCTTGAGTGGTTTTACAAATAAAGCCCAAATTTATGAAAGATAATTTAATACCCAAAAACGATTTACCTAATCCTTATTTTAGCTTGTCCTAACAATCTAAACTCCAATTCTGGTTCCCGCTGGTAAACATGTTCAGGAACAAAGAGATAGAGCTTAGTTGTAACCTAAGTAGTCTCAAAATCCTCTACTCTGAGCTTAATATACCTGAACCTCACCTAGTATAATCCATTATAGTAGAATTGTTGAGTAATAATAACCATTTAGCATGAGAAAAATGCAGAATTCTTCCTTAAAGGATCTATCCCTTTATTTCCTTAAGCTAGGAACTATTGGTTTTGGCGGACCGATTGCTTTAGTTGGGTATATGCACAGAGATTTGGTAGAAAAGAGAAAATGGTTAACTCAAGAAGAATACTCAAAAGGTCTAACTTTATCTCAATTAGCACCTGGTCCTTTGGCAGCACAGCTGGCTATTTATATTGGGTACACCCGTTTTAGGATTTTAGGAGCAACTTTAGTTGCTCTTTTCTTTATTGCACCTTCGTTTTTAATGGTGTTAGGTATCGGTATGCTATACGTTCGTTTTGGTGGGCTACCCTGGATGCAGGCTCTTTTTTATGGAATTGGTGCAGCAGTAATTGGTATTATTGCATCATCAGCATATAAACTTACCCGCTCAACCATAAAGAACAAAAAACTCCTCTGGGCAATCTTTGCTGTGATGTTTACAACTACTGCATATACTAGGCAAGAGAATGTATTACTTTTTATTTTAAGCGGTTTAGTAGCTTTATTTGTTTTTGCTCCACCTAAGAGACTTTTTAGCTCAACATTAGTTGCTTTTTCAATTGGTGGATCAATGCTAGGTATTTCAAATACTCCAGTTTTACTCAAACTGCTACTGTATTTTACAGAAGCAGGAGCTTTTGTCTTTGGCAGTGGACTGGCAGTAGTACCTTTTCTATACAGTGGAGTTGTTTTACAAAATCACTGGTTAAATCAAAAACAGTTTTTAGATGCTGTGGCTGTAGCCATGATTACTCCTGGACCAGTTGTTATAACAGTTGGTTTTATTGGCTACTTGGTAGCAGGATTTTGGGGAGCTGTTGTTACCTCAATTGGAGTTTTCTTACCAGTTTACTTGATAGTGATTCTTCTAACTCCTTTTTACCAGAAATTTGCTAAAAATCCTCAAGTTGGTGCTTTTGTTGAAGGAGTAACAGCTGCTGCTACAGGAGCTATCTCAGGAGCTGTAATTGTTTTAGGCCAGCAATCAATAAAAGATGTATTTACAGTGTTAGTAGCCTTAGGAGCGTTAATTGGTCTAAGAAAGTTTAAAATCCCTGAACCCATTTTAATTGTTTTAGCAGGGGTTTTAGGATTAATCTTCTATCACCACAATTGAACAACTATTGTTTAATTGGATATACTAGTTGTAACACTAAGTTTATGTTTAACTCAAAACGTCTTATTTTTCTTCTTTACTTTTTTGCAGCTTGTACGCTTTTCTTTTTAGTAGGTACTATTTTATTCCAGTATTTTGTGGCACTTGGATCAATTGATAAAGTGCTGGCTGCCTTTACCAATAGCCGTATTCTCTCAGCCTTGTGGTTAAGCATTACCTCATCCATTATTACAACCATTTTTGCTGTTCTGTTCGGTATTCCACTAGCTTATGTTTTTGCAATGAAGCAATTCAGAGGAAAAATCCCCTTGGAAACAATTGCTGTTGATGTACCTCAAACATTCCCACCTGTAGCAGAAGGTATGATATTTCTTTTAATGCTTGGTCCCACTTCTCCATTCCATGTTAATCTAACCTTTACCTTTGCAGCATTGGTTATTGCCAAATTCTTTATTGCTGGTCCATTTGTGGTGTCAACAGTTACCAGAAAATTTAGGGAGATTCAGAAATCAGGTATTAACTTAACAGCCCGCTCTCTTGGAGCAAATCCTTTTCAGGTTTTTACAACAGTATTTCTTCCCATGTCAGCAGTAGATATTGCAGCAGGAGCAACACTCTGTTGGTCAAGAGCTATGGGAGAGCTGGGCGGAAGCCTTGTATTTGCAGGTGTAATTCCTTTTAAAACAGAAGTGTTACCAACCTTTATTGCCCTTGATGCAAAAACACTAACCACTGAAGCATTAGCAGCCACAATTCTTGGAACTACTGCATCAATGATTGCTTTAGTAACATTTAAGAAATTAACCTTGAAAGGAGAAGGAAAATGAAAGGATTATCAATCCAAAATCTCACCACTGGCTACAAGCAAAAATCTATTATTGAAGATTTATCACTGGAAGTAACAGAGAAAGAAACACTAGTACTAATGGGTATATCAGGAAGCGGAAAAACAACACTACTTCTTACCATCCTAGGTATCATAACACCAAAAGGTGGAAAAATACTTCTAAATGATAAGAAAATAAATACCATTCCTATAGAAGAACGCAATATCGGCTATTTGCCTCAAGATTATGGTTTGTTTCCTCATCTAAATGTTATAGACAATGTTGACTATGGCTTAAAAGTAAGAGGCTTACCAAAAAGCGAAAGGGAAGCTATAGCTGAGCAGATGCTCACTTTAACTGACCTTAAAGGCTTGGAAACTAAAAGGGTGGATGAACTATCTGGTGGACAAAGACAGAGAGTTGGTTTAGCCAGAGCTTTGGCAATTAAACCTGGACTGCTGCTTTTAGATGAACCTTTATCTAATATAGATCAGGTAACCAAGTTAGATGTTGCAAAACAGCTTAAAGAACTATTTAAAAAGCTAGAGATCCCTATAATTTTAGTTACTCACAACCATGAAGATGCACTATTTTTAGCCGAAAGACTAGCTATTATGATTGACGGAAAGATTGAGCAGGAAGGATCAGTTAATGAAATTATTAAAAATCCAAAAACACCCCTTATTGGAAGATTACTTAAACCATTTAGTGGTATTTAGATTGTTGCAATAATCTAATACCTTTTGCTCCCCATCCCTTGAATTATTATACCCACAAATCTTAGAAACATTATCAAATAAGAGTTACATGAGCGAATTGAGGCAAAGATGGCACTCCTGACTTATGCCATTTAGTATCCGTACACAATAAGTTTTTTGTGTTCAATTCAGAATTAGTGTCTTGAAATGCTGTAAAATGAGCATGATTATTTTCTTGTATCTAAAGTTACAAAACAGACCTTGGTGTCCCAAATCTTTGAAAATCGTGCCTAAAAAATGGAATTTATCGTACTTGGCACAAGTCAGGAAACATTATCAAATAAGAGTTACATGAGCGAATTGAGGCAAAGATGGCACTCTCTCTACTCTCCTAAAGAACCCACTATTAGCTTCCCAGCTGGTTCGTAAGTGGCAATAATAACACCGGTCGTTGAGACTTTCGAGTCCAGAAGTTTGAATGCAGCTGCTTTAGTGTCATCTTCAAACAGCCTCTTGCCTTTGCCCACATTGACCGGAAAGGTCCAAATTAGCATGCGGTCAATAAGGTTGTTTGCCAGCAAAGTTTGAATAAGATTTCCACTTCCATGTACCCACAAATCTGCCCCACTCTGTTTCTTAAGTTTCTTGATTTCTCCGACCACGTCGCCGGTAACCAAAATTGAATTCTTCCAGGAAAGTTTTGGCGAAGAGCGAGAAACAACATATTTTTTAGTGGCGTTGAATGGCTTAGCAACCTCAAGACCTGTTTTTGCCGTGGGCCAATATGCGGCAAAGATGTCATAGGTGCGTCTTCCCAGCAACAGTTCAAATGGACCAGCCATGATTTCACTCATTATCTTCCCCATCTTGCCGTCCCAATATTTAGCTGACCAACCGCCATAGGCAAAGCCATTAGACGTATCCTCCTCCGGCCCACCCGGCGCTTGCATCACTCCATCAAGTGTCACAAAGGTGGTGGTAATAATTTTTCTCATATTTTCTGTCCCTCTTTAATCTTATCATGGAACCCTTCCATAATGGTTATAAGAAGACTTTTCGTGGGTCTCGATTTTGAACCTAGCTCCCCCGCGTGGACTCGGACCACGAACCTTGATCTTACAAGTACCCTTTTGTTACCAGAAGGCTTGGACTATCTCTTAGTCATATTAATAAGCTTCTGGAAAGAACCAGAAAACATCATAACTTAGACTCTAGGTATATAGTCTCTACACATTTATGACCCGCCACAGGCGAATCAACTTAGCTCGGGATTACCCAATACCAAATAGTATGGGGCTTCCCCGAATTAGCCTAGTTTTCACTCCGATATTTCTATCGGAGGCTGCAATATTTTACAGGATCCTGCTCTACCATTGAGCTACAGGGGAATATTTAGTTTTTAATGAACTTCTGAAATTTTACCATAGGAAAATAAAGATTGCCACGCCCTTCGGGCTCGCGATGACAAAGAATTTATTCTAGATAGTCCCGCAGTTTTTTAGCACGGGTAGGATGTTTTAGCTTTCTAATAGCTTTAGCTTCTATCTGTCTAATACGCTCTCTGGTTACTCCAAACTCTTTTCCCACCTCTTCTAAAGTTCTTTGTTTTCCATCTTCCAAACCAAACCGTAATTGAAGAACTCTTTTTTCACGAGGAGACAGCGAATCTAAAACTTCATCTAAATGAATTTTCAAAAGTTCTCTGGTTGCTTGTTCATCCGGCTGTAAACCCTGATCTGCAATAAAATCCCCAAGATGTGAATCCTCTTCATCCCCGACAGGAGTTTCCAAAGAGGTTGGTTCTTGTGATACTTTTATAATCTCTCTGGCTTTACTTTCATCAATCCCCAGCTCTTTTGCCACTTCATCCGGGGTAGGCTCTCTTCCTAACTCCTGCATCATTCTTCTTTGAGTTCTATTAAACCTGTTTATGGTTTCAACCATATGTACCGGAATACGGATAGTTCTTGCCTGATCAGCAATAGCTCTGGTAATTGCCTGTCTAATCCACCAGGTTGCATATGTTGAAAATTTATAACCTCTTCTCCAATCATATTTATCAACAGCTCTCATCAGTCCAATATTACCTTCCTCAATTAAATCTAAAAGGCTCATTCCACGCCCTACATACTTTTTGGCAATTGATACAACTAAACGAAGATTTGCAGAGATTAATCTGTCCCGGGATTTTTTCTCACCTTTTTCTGCTTTTTTAGCCAGATCTATCTCATCTGCTGCTGTTAAAAGAGGTATTTTCCCTATATCTCGAAGGTATTGCCTAACAGGATCTGTAACAGAGCCTTCCTCGAGAGTAGATAATACTTCCAATTCTTTTTCTAATTCTGTTGTGCTTTTGCTATCCGGATCCAATTCCTCAGCTGTTGTTTCAAAAACATCAATATTTTCATTGATCAATTGAATATAGAATAAATCCAATTGCTCTATATTTTCTTCAGGTTTTGGAAAAACCTGTAAAATTTCCTCTTGAGTAACAAACCCCCGGTCTTTACCAAACTTCAAGAGCTTTTTAACATCCAAAGATATTTCTTTTTTCTTAGCCATAATTTTTACAAATTTTTTAACTTAACCGATAAATCTCTAAATCTTTTGTTTAAATTCTCCACCACTTCCATCTTACCAAATTCCTGAGCATTTTTAATTTCATATGATAATTTTTGCAATGAAGCTTTAATCAATGCTTTCTTAAGTTCTGACACTACCCCTTCCAATTCTTTTTGCCAATTTTTGCCATCCTGTAGTTTGCTGTCTAAGTCAGTTAGATACAACCTATCTACCTCAGTTAGTAATTCTTTGGGTAAGTCTTGAGCAAATTCATTAATATTAAAAGCTTTACTCTTAAAAAAGATTGAATCTAAATATAAAAACAAAAGCACATAAATTTGTCTAAAACTTTCTTTTAGAAACAATGTTTCAGGAAAAGACGGTACAAAATTTAGCTCAGATGGGGTATGCAAAAGTAAAGCAATTAAATATTCTTCTAACAACTCTCTTCTGGATCTTATTCCAACTATATTATCCTGTTTGCTATCCTGGCGAAAAACTTCCGAATAGCTTTTCTTTAAATTTTTCTTTTCTTTTTCAACCCTATCCCTTAACATTTTATCATCGGTTTTCAAAAATGCTGCTAATTTTTGAACATAATACTCTTTAACCAACTCATCTGGTATTTTTGCCCAAATAGGTATTAACTCCTCACCAATTCTTTTCAGATCTGAAGGGTTTTTTGTATTGTATCTTTTTGCAATAGAGGTAAGATAATAATCATAAATTGGGACTGCTTCATTTATCGCTGTTTGCCAAATCTGAGGATCGTTTTTTACTATTTCTGCTGCATCTTTTCCACCTTCAAGTTGAATTACTTTAATATTTAGTCCTCCTTGGTCCGCCATTTCAATACCGCGCCTTGAGGCGCTATCCCCTGCAAAATCCATATCAAAACAAAGGCTGATATTATCTGTATGTTTTTTAATAAGATCTATCTGACCTTCGGTAAGGGCTGTGCCCTTGCAAGCTACCACATTTTTAAATCCTGCCTGATGTGAAAGTATGACATCCATCTCACCTTCAACCAAGATCGCTTCTTTTTTATTTCTAATTTCGGCCTTTGCCAAATTAATCCCAAAGAGAAAGTTGCTTTTATCAAAAATCGGAGTTTGTGGAGAATTAATATATTTTGGTTCAGCAGGATATAACACCCTTCCGGAAAAACCTCTTAATTTAAACTTCCCGTCAAGCAGGGGAAAGGTAATCCTCCCCCTAAAACGATCGTACCCTCCTGATTTTGAAGACACAGCCAAACCAACCGAGATTATCTCTGCAATAGTAAATCCTCTTTTTAGTAAAACACGGGTTAAAGATTCCCAGGAATTTGGGGCATAACCTATACCAAATTCTTCAATTGATAGCTCATTTATACCTCTATTTTTTAAATATTCCAGGGCTTTTTTACCTAATGTATGTTTGGTTAAAATATAGTGAAAAAATTCCTGAGCTTTTAAATTTACTTCAAACATTCTATCTTTAAAATCTTTTTTACTATCTGTTTGTTTTAATTCAATCCCTGCTTTCTTGGCTAAAATTTCCAGGCTTTCCTTAAATTCTAAACCTTCTTTTTCCATCAAAAAGGTAAATATATCTCCGCCTTTTTGGCAGTTAGCCACCGCAAAACTGGTAGCTATATAGGAATGATCTTTCTCAACAGTAAAATTATGGACAGACCCTCGGTAGTATTCTTTTCCTAATTTACTTATAGGCAGTAACCAATATTCTGACCCATCAGATTGATAATAAATTAAGTTATACCTTTGAGTAGCTTCTTCTGACCAAAAAATAGCATAAGATTGCCTATGATTAACTTGTAGTTTATCAATATGCTGTTTACCTACAAATACTGTGGGAAATAGATTTAATCGTAGAAGAATATCAGTAATTTGCTCTGATAATATCTTGGAAATTGTAGTAATTGATTTATGCTGTTTTTTTGAACGATTTGGGATAAAGGAAGTTCCGTCACCTCTAAAAATTGCGTCTAGGAGAATTTTTTGCTTTTCAGAGGGTAATTCTTGAAATATAAAAGGAATATGTTTATTGGCAGCTCCTTTACCACATAGATTCTCAAAAATATTTGCGAGCTGCGAGTGGCATGCTGTTATTTCAATACCAGTTTTTGTTAGGTTTGGTCGTCTATAGATTTTAGCTTCTAATCTAAAAATTTTCTTGATTAACTCGATAATTTCTTGAGCAAAATCTTCCTCATGATTACCCAAACTAAATCTAATATAGCCTCGATGATTACTGCCTTCAGCTATCCAATAACCTATTAGTTTAAGTAAATCTACATTTACAGGAATTTGTAGAGGGATTTTTTTTGGAACAGGACCAAACTTGGTATGCTTGGAAATATAATCTGTTAAATTGATCTCTTCTATATCCTTTTCAACTCTATTAATTGGAAAAAGTAATAAATCACCCTGTTCCAACTTTCCAGCTGGTATTTTTTTTATTGGGAAGTATCTCTTTACTAATTCATTAAATTTTTCTTTGTTTGTACCTAGTAAATTTAGGTACTTTCTATATCTTTTTGAAAAATCTTTATACTTTTTTCGAGTATACGGGGCGCCGCGAACAACAAAAACATTATGGTCGGATGTTAACCTGACTTCATAACCTAACTTTCTGAGAGTAATTTTTATCAATGAACCATTAAATTGATGAACCATAGTTTCTGTAACTCTTCTTAAATTACCCTTACCAGAAACTACCCAATGCTCTTTGTTGATTTCTTCGATAGGATGATACCCAAACGGAGTTTTAATCATTTCCCCTGGAGGAAAACATCCAAAACAATGCCAGATCTGACGCTCCGGAGAAACTACAAATGATGGGGTTTTTTCATTATGAAATGGGCAATTAGCTTTAAAGTTGATGCCTGTTTTTTTTAAAGGTAAGTACTCTTGTATTAAATCTACAATATTGATCTTTTCTTTAATTAATTCTGTTTCGTCCATTTGTTTGCAATAATCCCAAAGGCCCAGAGAAAAGCGCGGCTTCCAGGTATTGTAGGCGGATTGTACAGCAAAAAGATCCCGTAAACAAGGCTGGGAGTAAATGGGCGGTGTCTGTTTGAAAATATCCGAACGGAACTGACTGGGCTCGGCGGGCGGAATTCCCCCCACACCC